>Ga0265323_10000117_pt1 | contig 46145 bp, 49 predicted proteins | sample 41225metaG_FD_193580 | JGI IMG/M metagenome (GOLD analysis project Ga0265323, IMG submission 193580) | Rhizosphere microbial communities from Carex aquatilis grown in University of Washington, Seatle, WA, United States - 4-12-25 metaG | ecosystem: Host-associated > Plants > Roots > Rhizosphere...
CGTTGATAAATGCTCAAATTACTTCAGCAAAAATGAAAGATGCTGTTAGATTAATAAATAAAACCAAAACACAAGTTATAGAAACAACAAAAGGATTGCAAAGAAAACTTGATGCAAAAAATGCTCTCGTTGAGATAACTATGGGAATGGTTGGTCAAAAACCAAAAGATAAAAAATAATTCTAAAATCAAAAGTAAAATTTCCAATTTTACATTCGACTAACTCGGAATTTAATCGAAACCCTTAAATATTCTCATTTTGTGATATTTCTGTAGACTAGGTTGGCGGTTTAGCCCTCCGCTATTTGCAAGCGGGCTTTATGCAGACTGCAAGAAGGTAAGTGATTAAATGTCAGGAAGTCTTTATTCGGACGTTGACGCTTTGCCTGTTTTGATCTTGCGGATGCGAAATGGGTCAGGTCCTGATCGAAGCAGCCCTAAACATTTGTTGAGATGCTTGACAGAAAACAGAGCCGAGAAAGAATAGAGGAAGCTTTTTGGTTTTTATGAGCAAACCTTCGAGTCTACACTGTGAACGACACCTCCGGTTTCTTTACACTCATTTTCCCACTAAATTTCTGCTCACAGCTGATATTTTATTCTCAGGTTTGCGCAAACTTTTTACTCGAGCCCCCACTCGTTGCAATTGGGTTTTTCTTTTAGAGAGAATGGCGTAGAAACGCAGAACCCGAAAAGCTACACTGTAATAGAAAACTAAAATAGGCACTCATGAAAACTCTCAGAGTCTATACTGAATTTTAATTTTCCATTAAATTTCTGCTCACGGCTGATATTTTTTTAGAATAAAAAAATTTTCAAAAAATTAATAAACTCGTTTCTACTTTTTAATATATGGAAAAAAAAGATGTGAAAAATTTTAAAATTTTCTCAAAGAAAAATAAAGGGCAATTTTTTCTTATCGCTGCGGTTATAATAATTGTGGTTATTGTCAGCATTGTAACAATTTCAAATTATACTCAGAAAAAAGAAACAACCAAACTTTATGATTTAGGACAAGAGTTAGGAATTGAAAGCCAAAATGTTTTAGATTACGGAACATATAATGCAAAAAATGCGAGTGATATTAATGCATTGATGGAACAATTTATAAAAAATTATCATGATTACCAGGAACAGGATAAAAATATTTATTTTGTTTTCGGAAATAAAGATGCAGTTAGTGTTTTGGGTTATCAAGATATTGCAAATGAAAGCGTTTGCATAAAATTAAATCCTCCTGTTAATTCTAAGAATACGGCATGCGCAAATTATGATAAAATTGGAAGCACGCAAACTTATAATGCCCCAAGCGGGGGAATAAATCATGTTGCGATTGTTATATCTCAAACTCAATATGAATTCGCATTAAAAACAGGAACAGGCTTAACAGAAAATTTCTATTTTGTAATTTGGCAGCAAGTTGGGGGTGAAAGACATGTTGTCACAAGCACACAATAAGAAAACTCGCGACTCCGCTCGCAAATCCCTGACCTTACTTCCGCGAAATCGCTCGGGATTAAGTGAAGTAATCAGTTATATCTTGCTAATCGCTATTTCAATAGCTATGAGTGTAGCCGTTTACTCCTGGTTAAGAACTTATGTTCCAACAGAATCTGTATCTTGCAACGACGGAACTTCAATTTTTATAAAAAATATTTCTTATGATTGTTCTGGAAAAACATTAACATTAACTGTTCAAAATAATGGAAAATTTGGAATCGATGGATATTTTATTCATGTTTCAAACAATCCAAGTTCGGATGCACTTGCAACAGTCGATATATCCAACAAAATTACAAATGGAGGAATAATTTTTGGAAATTCCATAAAATTTTCCAACTCCGTTGAGAATTCTTTAAGTCCAGAGGAATCGCACAATACTATAATTTCTACTTTTAATGTCCAATCATTCGGAACTCTTTACAGAGTAGAATTAATTCCATTTAGAATGCAGGACATTGACAATAAAAAAAGAGTAGTAAGTTGCAGCGATGCTAAAGTAACAGAAACCTTAACTTGCAATTAAATAAAGATTTAAAAATAATATACACTTAAAATAAAAAAGAGATGAAGTGGGTTCTTTTAAAAAAGAACCTAACATGGTAGAAAAGAGGAAACCAAAGAAATAGAAATGAAAAAAAATTTTAGAAAAAATAAAACTGGATTATCTCCCGTAATTACAACTGTCTTACTAATTGCTCTTGTTATTGTTATTATAGGTGTAATATTTTTATGGTTTAGCGGAATGGTTGAAGAAGGAGTTACAAAATTTGGAAAAAATATTCAGCTTGTGTGCGACGATGTCAGCTTTGATGCAAGTTATTCTTCAGGAACATTAAATATTGTTAATAATGGAAATGTTCCACTATATAATCTTAATTTAAAAATTGCTAATGCAGGAGCTTACACTACAAAAAGCATAACTGATTTAAATGCGGGCAGCAGTTGGCCGAAAAATGGATTAAATCAGGGAGGAACTTTTTCGGGGAATATTCAGTCTGATGTTGGAAATGCAGATACAATAACCGTATTCCCAATTTTAATTGGGACATCAACCAGCGGTAAAAAAACTTTTGTATGTGAGGGACAATATGGAAAAGCACTTTCTGCATAATAAAAAGGGTTTGTCTACTATTGTTGTAACATTAATTTTGGTTGTAATCTCTTTAGTTGCAGTTGGAATTGTATGGGCTTTTGTAAATAATTTAATAAATAAGCAGATAACAACAAGTGAAGCATGTTATGGAAATTATGAAAAAGTTAAATTAAATCCGCAGTATAGCTGTTATGAAGTAGTCGGAGCAAATAATTATAATGTAAGATTTTCTTTAACCCTCGGAGATGTTAAAGTTGATAAAGTAATTGTTTCTGTTTCTTCTGCAAGTACAATAAAAAGTTATGAGATAACAAATACCTTGCAAAATATTTCAGGACTTGTTCCTTATCCTTCTGGAACACAATTTGTTCTTCCAGGAAAAAATTCAGGGCTAACATACAAAGCAACAGGATTTACATCTTCACCAGATTCAATAACCATTGCTCCTGTTATCGGAGGAACGCAGTGCGATGTTTCTGATTCTATTTCTCAAATTGAAGATTGTGCGATTCTTTCTTAATTACCTTTGAATTTCTGTTCACGACTGTTTACATTAATTATTTAAATTAAAATTTGTTTATAATCAGATGAAAAAGGTGAAGAAAAAAACAGGAAATTTTTCCAATGCAATTTTCATGAAAAAAATTACAAAGACGAGAGGACAAGTTTGGGTTGAAACTGTTATATACACGTTGATTGCATTTGTTATGATAGGACTTATTTTATCTTATGCACGTCCGAAAATACAGGAACTTCAGGACCAGGCAATTATTCAACAATCTACCGATATGATGAAACAAATTGATTCTACAATATTAAATATCGGCGCTGAAGGAAATCAAAGAATATTAGAAATAACAATTAAGCAAGGAGATTTGAAAATAGACGGAGCGAATAATAAAATTATTTTTGAAATGCAAAGCCAAGTGTTGTATAGCGAACCAGGAAAAAATATCAGTGACGGAAGTGTTGTAATCTTAACACAGAAAGAAACAGGATATAATTTTGTAACTTTAACTCTTGATTATAGCCAGGGTTATAATTTACAATTTCAGGGAACCAAAACAACAAAAACAATAAGCAAAGCTTCAAATGCTTACAAATTATCAATATTAAATAGCGGTGCAGATACCAACGGGAAAACAACCTTGGACATCTCCTTGAGTTAAAAAAAATGGACATATCAAGTTACGAAAGAATAAAAATAGATTTTCATCCGAAAGTTCCTCCACTTGAAAAGGTAAAAGACAAAACAAAAATTGATGTAAGATATTGTGTAATTTCTCCTTTTGCATTTATTCATATTTATTGGAATGAAGAAATTTATGAGTTAGTTTATGATATTGAAGAACCAATTTTAACTGATGAAGAAAAAGCTTACAGAGATCAATTCACAACTGCGATAAGAGACTTGATAAATTTTGAAGAGATTATAGAAAAAAATGAGGAAGTTCTTTTGGGTTATATAGATAAAAGATTAAAACTTCTTGCAAATGAATTAGCGATTGATATTCCTTATGAATCTTATAAAAAAATATATTATTATTTATGCAGAGATTTTCTTGGATTAAATGAAATTGAGCCGATATTAAGAGACTATTTTGTAGAAGATATTGAATGTAATGGTTCAAACAGTCCGCTTTATATTATTCATAGAATATTCAGAAATATAAAAACCAGCATTAATTTCACAAATCCCGACGAGCTTGAAAGTTTAGTTGAAAAACTTGCTCAAAGATGTGGGAAACATATTTCTTATGCTGACCCGATTTTAGACGGAACTCTTCCTGATGGAAGCAGAGTAAATGCGACATACACTGCAGATATATCTACCAAAGGACCTACATTCACAATTAGAAAGTTCACTGTAACACCATGGACTCCTCCAGAGTTAATTTCATTCAGAACATTAAGTCCAGAGATGATGGCGTATTTGTGGATGCTAGTTCAGTATAAAATGAATATTTTAATAACCGGTGGAACAGCAGCAGGAAAAACAACTTTGCTGAATGCAATTGCGTTTTTTATTCCGCCAGAAGCAAGAGTTGTAAGCATTGAAGATACAAGAGAGTTAAATCTTCCAAGAGAAAACTGGCTCCCAAGCGTCGTAAGAGGTTCTACTGGAGGCAGAGGAGAGAATGAGATAAGTTTATTCACACTTTTAAGAAGTTCATTCAGACAAAGCCCAGATTATGTAATTGTTGGTGAAGTAAGAGGAAAAGAAGCATCAGTATTATTTCAGGGGATGGCTTCGGGACACTCATCAATAAGCACTATGCACGCAGATTCTGTTGATACTTTGATAAAGAGATTAGAAACCCCACCGATAGAACTTTCTCCAACATTATTGAATGTTCTTGATTGTGTTTGTATTATGACTCATGCTATTGTAAATAAAGAAGAAACAAGAAAGTTAAGAGAAATTGTTGAGATTGTAAACGTTGACAGCAATGGAATAGCTACGATAAACACTCCTTTCAGCTGGGATGCTTCTCAGGATAAATTTTATTACAAAACTGGAAGCAAAGTATTTGAAAAAATTTCAAAGAGATATGGAATCAGCGTAGGAGATTTGGAATTGGAATTCAGAAAAAGAGCTCAGTTAATTTTTCAGATGTATAAAATGAAAAAAACAAAATTTGAAGAAGTTCAGGAATTGATAAACAAATATTACAAAAGACCAGAGGAAGTCCTAAAAGAATTTGGAGTCCAATAATCTGTACAAAATATTTAATAATCTTAAAAGTCTTTCTTATATATGAAAAGAGATGAAATTTTATTCTTGAATCAGTTGGTAAAATCTTTAAGCGAATCAGAAGAAAAACTTGAAGAAGCTTATGGAAAAAGGCAATATGAAAATTTTAACAATGTGAAAAAAGTTATGCTTAGAATTCAAAATGAAATTTCTAAAATTATAAAATGACTGAAGAATTTTTAGTGAACATTAAAGAAACAATTTTCAAAGAAAGGAAAATTTCTGATGAATTCAATTCTCTTCTTACTTTATCAGAAAAAACAAAAGATGAACAGGAAAGAAAATTGATAGCTATGCAGGCAGAAAGACTGAGAAATTCTTTGAAAAAAATAAATGATGAATTGTTGAAAAATTTAGAACAAATTAATATAGGAACTCCGTTAATAAAAGAACCTACTATAAAAAAAGTAGAAGTAAAAAGTAATGCAAAAAAAACTGATAAAATTGAACAAACAAATATAGAACTTGAAGAAAAGATATCTGAATTAGACAGAGAAATTTTAAACAGATTAAAGAAAGAAAAAGAGAAAAAAATAACTGAAAAAGTAGAGAAAAAAACAAGCCAGTATACAAAAATTTCCAATAGTCTTTTTTCAAATACAGCGACGTCTTTAATTAGGCAAAAAAGATTCCAAAATGTCGGAAAAGATTTAATAAAAGCCAATCTGAATTCGGATTTGATTTCTTATGTTTCAATTATTATTTCTACTACGGTTTTATCTTTTGCAATTTCGTTTTTTATATTTATTTTTCTGCTTTTTTTTAATATTGGTCCTGCACTTCCAATAATCACGAGAGTAACAGAAAATTTTGGATTAAGGATTTTAGAAATATTTTGGATTCCGATAATTGTTCCTCTCGGAACCTTTTTGTTTATGAATTATTATCCTACTCTTGAAAGAAAATCCTTAGGCGGGAAAATAGATTTGGAACTTCCTTTTGCAGCGATACATATGTCAGCTATTTCTGGCTCGTTGATAGATCCGACGAAAATTTTCAGCATAATTTCTTCTACAAAAGAATATCCTAATCTTGAAAAAGAATTTAATAAATTGCTCAATGAAATAAATATTTATGGATATGATTTGGTTACTGCTTTGAAAGATTTAGCATTAAATAGTCCCAGTCAAAAACTTGCAGAATTATTAAACGGATTAGCTACGACAATAACTTCAGGAGGAGATTTATATGATTTTTTTGAAAAAAGGTCGCAGAGTTTATTATTTGATTACAGACTTGAAAAAGAAAAAAATACGAAAAGTGCAGAAACATTTATGGATATTTATATCAGTGTTGTAATCGCTGCACCAATGATTTTTATGCTTCTATTAATGATGATGAAAATAAGCGGACTTGGAGTTTCTTTAAGCACGACGCTAATTACTATTTTAGTAGTTGGAGGAGTTACAATAATTAATGCATTTTTCCTAATATTCCTACAAATAAAACAATCTTCAACTGCATGATAGAACTAAAAAAAATTCATTGGTTTGGAATAATTACGGGGATAGTAATAATTGGAATTGGTTTAATATTATTCATGAATACAAAATTTTTCTTTTTTGTAATTGGATTTGGAGCTTTAGCGATAGTTGCTCCTTTTGTTTTTACTATAATGCAAAAAACAAAGGAATCTCAAGAAAAAGAAGAAATGTTTTTGGAATTTGCAAGAAATTTAGTAGAAAGTGTAAAAACAGGAACTCCAATAAGCAAGAGTCTTGTAAATCTAAAGAAAAAACCTTTTGGAAGTTTAAGCAAACATGTTGAAAAATTAGCAAATCAGATTTCTATTGGAATTCCATTAAGAACTGCTCTTCAAATTTTTGCTAATGATGTTGATAATGAAACTGTATCGAGAACAATTGCATTAATCGGCCAAGCAGAAAAAGCAGGGGGAAATATTGCAGATATTCTCGAAGCTGTTGCTAAAGCTGTTAACATGACAGATAAATTAAAGAAAGAAAGAAAATCTTCAATTTCAACTTTAGCTGTTCAGGGTTATATCATATTTTTTGTTTTTATAATAATTGTTTTAGTAATGCAATTTTATATTATACCAATGATTTCGGGAATTGCGAGTGTGGGAACTTTAGGTGGGGCGGGAATTAATGTATCTAGTGGGGGAACAGGAATTTCAGCTTCGGAAATATCTCAAGCATTTTTATATTTATTATTAGTTCAGGGACTTTTTAGCGGACTTGTTATAGGAAAATTATCAGAAGGAAGCATAAAAGCAGGAGTGAAACATTCTTTCGCTTTGGTAGTTCTTTCATTTTTAATTGCAACAGTTGCAAATATTTTATTCGGAAAATAAATTAAAAAAGAAGATATGAAAAACAAAAAAACTCGCGACTCCGCTCGCATGACACTGACCTTACTTCCGCGAAATCGCTCGGGATCACATGTTGGAATGATTATTTCATTTGTTATTTTTATTACTTTTATGGTTTTTTTATATAGCATTGTCAAACCAGCAATAAATACAGGAGGAGACAAACAAGCAATATTGGCTTCTCTAGAAATGCAGATAATAAAAAACATTTCTACAAATCTTACAAGTGCTAGTGTGCAGTTAAATAGCGGGACTAACCCCAATCAAAATTGCATTATGTTATCAAATTTTCTCGTTTTCTCTGAATTATCTACTCCGAATATGCTTATAAAAAATGGAGCAAATTCAATACAACAAGCATATAGTAATTATAATAATCAATTTCCAGATATTATGATAAATCGACAAAGTAAAAACGACCTTTTTTTCAAAGTGTATTATTCAAGTGAGTTTAATCAATTAGGAAGTACAGCGATTTCCTGCAAATCATTAACTGATTATAATATTGGTTCTGTAACTACTGGAGGATATGTTTTTGAAACAGAAATTAATCGATTTATTAATTTGTATAACAGCAGTTCATATAATTCTCTCAAAGAATATTTTAAACTTCCTCCAGGAAATGAATTTGGATTTGGATTTATTAAAAGCGATGGAACAAAAGTGGATGTTGGAAAAGCTCCACAATCTGTAAGTGTTTATACAGACCAAGTTCCAGTTCAATATGTTGATTCCAATGCAAATATTTTATCAGGTTTTATAAATATAAAAGTATGGTAATAAATATGAATAACAAAAAGGGTTGGATAGAAATTGTCGAGGCGTTTATTGCAATTTTACTTGTAGCTGGAGTTCTTTTAGTAGTTTTAAATAAAGGAACTTTAGGAAAAACAGATGTATCAGAACAGGTTTATAGTTCACAGATTTCAATTCTTAGAGAAATAGAAACTAATGATGCATTCAGAGGGGAAATTTTAGCAATCTCGAGTTTGCCTGCTGATGTTCCTTTAGATATTAAACAAAGGATAGATTTGAGAACTCCAAATTATTTAATATGCTTAGGACGAGTATGTGCATTGAATGATAAATGCAATTTGGCTAACGCTCCCTCAAAAGATATCTATGCTCAATCTGTTCTTATTACTTCAACACTTCAGCAAACAGGATATGTGCAGTTAAAATTATTCTGCTGGGCAAAATGATTAATAAAAAATTTAAATTTCTCTTCTCGGAACCCGAATTTTTATAAAATCAAAATGAAAAATAAAAAATACCAAAAAAAATTCAAATTCCTCGAACACACTGCAGATGTAAAGTTTCAGGCATTTGGAAATAAAATAGAAAAAGTTTTTGAGAACTCTTCATTAGCATTAAAGGAAACAATTTGTGGAAAAATAAAAATTAAAGAAAATAAAGAAAGAATAATAAAAGTTAAAGGAAAAGATTTTGAATCTCTGCTTTACAATTTTTTGGAAGAAATTATTTTTTTGCTTGACGCAGAAAATTTCATAATTTCCCAGATAGATAAAATAGAAATAAATAATTTCAAACTGAAAGCAATTATTTTTGGAGACAAAGCATCAGATTATAAATTTACCAATGAAGTCAAAGCTGTAACCTACAATGATATGTTTGTAAAACAAAAAGGGAAAAAATGGACTTCTCAGGTAGTATTAGATGTTTAGCAATATTTATAAGAACAATTTTTGTAAAAGATTTATGAAAAAGAGCACATTTGTAATTTTAAGCTTTGTTTTGATATTTTCTTTAACAGGAATTTATGCTCAGGGGAATGATACTGGAAATCAAACCATAACAGATAATTCTTCTATAATAGTTCAAAATTTAATTTTAACAAATTTCATGCCACAGGAAGTAAAATTGGGAGATGTTCAGTTTAATATACAAGTTCAGAACAATGAGAATGTAACAGTGAATAATACTTTTGCCTTTGTTACAGGAAATGGATTTTCAACTTATAATGTTGCTTCAATAGCTTCTCTTGCTCCTCAAGAAAAAGATTATATTTTTGTTTATGGAAATTTAAGACAATCAGGAAATATTACATTAACAATAAAAATTAATGATGAAACTTTTTACCAGAATATAACTGTTATTAATCAGAATACTGAAAGTGACCAACAAAAATTAGATGAACTTCAAGCAGAACAGGAAAAAGAAAAGCAAATAAAAAATATATCTGACCAGCTTAATGTATTAAAACAAAATTTTACAGTTCTACAAAATGAATTAAGCGATAAACAATCAGGCAACTATGACGTGTCTTTGATAAATCTTAATATCTTAGATAATTATTTGCACAACATCCAAGCAGATATTTTAACTGGCAATATTAATGATGCCAATATAAATTTGAATCTTGCTAATCAAGAATATTTAACACAAAAAAATAATTTAGATAATACAAAAAAAGTCCCATTAATTACTATCTTAAAAAATAATGTTGTTCTATTTTCAACTTTTGCAACAGCAATTTTGACTGTTTTTGCTTTGTATGAATTATTCAAAAAGAAAAAAGAAGATATTAGTGAAATAAGCAAGAAGATTGGAGAGAAAAAAAGAGACAAGAAAAAGAAATAAGAAGATTTTTAAATCTCTCTTTATCTGTAATTTTATGATTGAAATTGAAAATGTTTTGAATAAAGATCCACTTTATAAAAATCACATTGTTAGTATGCACTTTCCAAAATATGGAGAACGTTTATGGAAAGTAAATCCTGAAATTTTGAAAAAAGATTCGCACGTAAAAACTGCAATTCGGTGGATTAATGAATATATGGGATTTCCATTAATTGAAGATACTTTTAGTTCTAATCCTAATACAGAATATCATCTGAGAAAAATTTGGAAAGACGAATTAGTCAAGAAATATGGAGAAGAGGTAGGAGAATTTCTTAAAAGAAATAAATTTAGAACATGCATTATTACTTCAATGCAGAACGCGGTTTGGATTATAGATAACTTTATTGGCGGAGAAATGCCGAAATTAGATAAAGAAATAGACAAAATGAATTTTTTAATAAATAGTGTTGGAGAACATGGCTGTAAATATAAAAGAAAAGATATAAACGGAAGAATTGAATTTGTGAGAGAAATGGAAGACAGCACTTATGGAATTTTGTGGGAACTTCGAGAAGATTAGTTATCTTTAAAATATAGTTCGTCTTCTATAATTTATGGAATTAAAAAAAATTTCTAAATACATCTATGAAATTGCGCAGGAAAAAGGAATGAATGTTCCTGCAAGAATTTTCGCGAGCGAAAGCATTCTTGAAAATATAAAAAAAGACAAGACTCTTGAACAAGTAAAAAATGTTGCGCATCTTCCTGGAATTTTAAAATATTCAATTGCTTTGCCTGATGCTCATCAAGGATATGGATTTTCAATTGGAGGAGTTGCTGCATTTGATTTGGACAAAGGAGTTATTTCTCCAGGAGGAGTTGGATATGATATTAATTGTTCTGTAAGATTGCTGAAAACAAATTTAAAAAAAGAAGATATTGTAAAAAAACAAAAAGAAGTCGTTGAAGCATTGTATAATAAAATTCCATCTGGTGTCGGAAGAGGAAGCAAATTTCAGATTACAAGAAAAGAATTAAATAAATTATTAGAAGGCGGAGCAAAATATGTTGTTGAAAAAGGCTTTGGAGTTAAGGAAGATTATTTGCATACAGAAGAAGAAGGAAATATGAAAGATGCTAATGCTAGCAAAGTTTCTGAAAGAGCAATCAAGAGAGGAATTGGACAACTTGGAACTTTAGGAGCGGGGAATCATTTTCTTGAAGTTCAGTATGTTGATGAAATTTTCGATGAAAAAATTGCGAAAAAACTTGGAATAAAAAAAGGGCAGGTAACAATTATGATTCACTGTGGAAGCAGAGGATTGGGACATCAAGTTGCAAGTGATTATATTCAATTAATGGAAAAAGAATATGGTTTCAAAAATTTACCTGACAGGGAATTAATTAATGCACCGATAAAAAGCAAACTCGGAAAAGATTATTATTCTGCAATGTGTGCTGCTGCAAATTTTGCTTTTGCAAATAAACAGATAATTACTCATTGGATAAGAGAAGAACTTGGAGGAATTTTTTCTGATTTGAAAATTGATGTTGTTTATGATGTCTGTCATAATATTGCAAAATTTGAAGAACATATTGTCGATGGAAAAAATAAAAAAATCTGCATTCATAGAAAGGGAGCAACTAGATGTTTTAATGGACAACCTGTTATTATTCCTGGAAGTATGGGAACAGCGTCGTATTTGCTAATCGGTACGAAAAAAGCAGAAGAGTTGACTTTTGCTTCTACTGTTCATGGCGCTGGAAGAATTTCTTCAAGAAGTTCTGCTTTGAGAAATTTAAAAGGAGAAGAAATAAAAAAACAAATGAACAAGAATGGAATTGAAGTTAAAGCAGGAAGCTGGAAATCTTTAGCAGAAGAAGCTCCTGAAGCTTACAAAGATATTGATGAAGTTGTGAGAGTTGTCGACGAGCTTGGTATCAGCAAGAAAGTAGCAAGAATGAAACCGTTAGTGGTTGTGAAGGGATAAAATCTTTCTTATTTTATCTTTTGTCTCCTATTAAGTAGTGACAATAATAAAGTTTAAATAGTTTAAACTTCTTAATTAGACATGGGAAAAACGTTAGTAAATCAATTAAAAAAATTTGTTAAAAGAGGAATGTTGATCGGATTAGCTGCTGCTTCTATAGGTGTCGCAGGATGTAAACCTTATGTTGACACAACTTCATATCCCGCAAAAATAAATCATGCTCCTACTGAAATACTTTATATTTCTGCAACTTCTGGAGAAATTCCTTTATCTGTTGAATTAAAATCAGATGGCAGTGATATAGATGGAAAAACAGAAATTAAAAATTATAAGTTAAGTATAGATGAAGGAAATGACGGAACAATAGAAGAAACAATTTCTCAATCAACTCCGATAGATATAACAAGAAATTTCGCAAAAGCAGAAACTATCAGAATATATGGAGAATGCACTGACGCTGAAGGATTAACTGATAAGAAAGAAACTTTAATTTATACTTCAAGTTCTGATATTCCAACTTTAGATTTAAGCGGAACAAATAAGGATTTAATTGATGGTAAAAGTTCAACAATAAATTTACCTTCTCCAATAGATGATGATACTTCTGGAGATATTCCTTATATTAAAGCTGAAAGTTTAGATGGAGAAACAGTTCCTACATTAAATGGAAAACAATTAACCTTACAAGCAAATCCTGTAAGTCAAGATAGTCCTTACAAAATAAAATTAACTTTTGGAAGTGCATCAGGAGGAATTAATACTGCAACACTTGAAGGAACAATAAAAAATTTATGTGATATTTCGGGGGTATTACAAGATAATGAAACTCATACTCCTCAAACAGGAATAATTAAATGGTTTGATGGAACAATTCATTATACTGAACTTCCAAGCGGAACTTTTGATATTCATCAAACTTCACCTGCTTCGCAAATAAAATTACAAGCACAAGTTGGAGATAGTTATATCAGAACAATAAATCTCGATGGAACAAAAGATTATCCTAACTTAATAGTAAGAGTTGTTCCTAATCAAAGTTTTTCTTCAAAAGATGATTTTAGAAAATTTATGAGTGAAATAAATTTTGGTGAAGATGTCCTTTCAGGTAATTATGGATTAAAAAAATGGAATTTAGATAATTTGAAAGGAATTGAAATATTATTACAAAATCCAAACCCTGTAAATGAATCTTTTAGTTCATCGCAACAAGATTTGATAAAAAGTAAAATAATAAATCTTAATCCTAAAGATATTGAACTTTATTTAAATGGATATATATTTCCATCATCTCAAAAAGATAATCCTTCTTTATCATTTGTTCAAGAAGATAAATCTGATACCCCCGAAATAAATAAACATTATAGTTCAAATGGAAGTATTATAACGGGAGTAGATTCTGGGTGGATAGTTGTTGCTCCAAATACTAAGTTAGGATATGCAGGAACAACAGGTAATGGTTATTATGTTAATCCTGATATTCATACCTCTACACAAACAGTTATTAGTTCATTAATCCAAATACTTCCCTCGGATGTAGATACTTATGGGATTAATGGTCATCCAGTAGTCTCTCATGAATTTGGACATGCATTTATTGCCCAAAATGGAGAAGCATCATCATTATCGGGGACTTATACAATTATGGATCCTGATAGTTATTCTCTGATACCTCCCTGCATTCCAAAAGTTGCAGATATAAAAGCAGGACAAATAATTTATGAAGAAAGTTATTTACCGAGAGAAAAGCTTGATGATATTTTAGGAATGAACTGGTGAATTAATTAAAATGAAAAAGAACAAATTACTTGGTAAAGAATGGGATAAACCTTACAATCCCTTAATAATTGAAGTGATGAAAAATTATGATAAAGATAGTTTTTTATTTGCAATAACTGGAGATTTAGATAATTTGGGGATTTTTGTTGCTAGAAGGGGAAGAGCAAAAGCTGAAAATTTAGTTGATCATTATAATCAAGTAATCAGAAATACTCTACAAAAATGGGCAGAGCAAAATGAAAATAACTTAAGTGGGATATGTTTTATTCCTTCAGGAGAAGAGATCTTTATTTTGGGAGTTTCTAATAAAAAGGAAATTTTATATGGATTATTTGATAATTTTAAAGAAGAAGTTATAAAAAATTTAAAGAAAGATAATCCAATCACTATAGAAATGACCCTTCCAAATTTTGGAGGGGTTATTATTAAAGAGGGGCTTAGGGAAGAAATTAGAGGATTAATAAGAAAAGATGAGAAGGGAGAAGTAAAAAAAGCGTATGAGATTTATCTTAACCTCATGGAAAAGATAAGAAATGAAACTGCTAGAGAATTAGATATAAATAAGTTTAAGGGATTAGTGATAGGAGATTATCCAGTACAATTAAGGAATATCATATTCAGCCAGATGCTTAAATATAAAAGCAGAACTAAGGAGATATTAAAAAGTATAGATAAAAAAACAAATAAAAATCTTCTATTTAATTTTTGTGGAGATAAATATGGTTTAAAAGAAGGGGATGAGCATAAGATTAATTTTTTATTGGATAATCCTTTTGATAGGAATAAACATAATTTTTTTATAATTGGGGGAGGGGTTATGAGAAACAATGAAACGGAAAATATTGATAAATTACTAATAAAAAAAACAAATAAAAAAAATCCTGTTGTTCTTTTTGTTCCTGTTGCGAGCGCAGATAAAAAAGAGTATATAGAAGATTTTGATAAGAGATATTCTTCTTATGGAGCGAATGTTAGAGTTTTAAAATTGACTAGTAAAAATTCAAATAAAGAAATAAAAAACCAAATTTTAAAGGCAGATATCATTTATTTTGGGGGAGGAGATCCTTTAATTTTAAAAAAGAAAATTGAAGAAAATAATCTTTTAAAAATAATTAAAAAATTTGCAAAAAAAGATGTTATAATCGCGGGCATAAGTGCTGGAGCAGCGATATGGTTCAAATTTTTTGTTAATTTTGATAAAGAAAATCCAACCAAATTAAAGATGGAGAAAGGATTTGATTTGATTAATGCAATTGGGTGGATGCATTTTGATAAAGAAAAGGTCAATTTTTTTGATAACATTAAAAATAAAAAAAATAATTTATTTATGGGAGTAGAGAATTCTGCAGTTATTTTTTTAGAAAAGAATAAAGAAATACATTTTTTTTCAGAAAATGGAAAAAAAATAATTTATTTTGGAGAAGTATTAAATGAAAAATTAAATATCCAGATATCAAAAGAAGGGAAATATGCTTAAACCTAAAAGATTAGAAAGAAAAAGTTTAGTTGCATTAGTAAATCCTACAGGAAAAATTCCTGAAAAATTTTCTTCTCAGGAAGATTATTCATTTGAATATCTTAAAAAAGGGGGTTACAATCCAAAAAAATTTCTTGTAAATTCAGAGGCATTAAAAGAAGAAAGAGCAGAAATATTTAATTCAGCAATAAAATCCTGTGCAAAAGCTTTATTCCCTGTTGGAAATAGTAAAGGAGCTACAGACATATTGAATTTGATTGATTATGAAGAATTTTCTAAAAATAAACCTTTATTTATTGGATTTAGTTCTCTTTCAACATTATTAGCAAAAATAAATCAAGAATCAAATGTTATTGTTTTTTATGGTCCGCATATGGTTTTTTTGAATGATAAATCTTCTTTTAGAGAGAATAAATATACAATTGCCTCATTCTGGAATATACTTACTGGAGATTCTTATGCTAAAAATTTAGGTTCAGAACTAAGTGATAAAATTTTCCGTTCGGGAAATGAAAAATTGGGTTTAAAAAATATTCATTATTATATACCGGAGATAGATGAAGAAATAAAATTTGAGGGTTATGAATCAGGTTTTGCTCATGGAAAAATTTTAGCAAGTTCGTTAGAAGGATTAGAAGAATTGTCGGAATTAGAGTATAATTTAAAAAATAAAATTGTAATAGTAGATTCTGTGGAAATAAATTTTGATGAAGCATTTTGTAAAATTAATAAAATTAAAGAAAAAACAAATGCATTAGAAATGTCCGCATTAATAGTAGCTTCTCTTAAATCTCGGTCCGATAAAAAAGATTCAAAATTATTACCCGAACTTAAAAATGATTCAAAAAGAAAAGAATTTGTAATGAGTTTAAGAAAAATGTTCAAAAATAATATTCCAATATTATACGGATTTCCAAGTGGACATGGAAGATATAAATTAACAATTCCTATAGGAATTGAATCAACTTTAGATTTAAAGTCAGGAGATATATATTTTAAAGAATCTATCTGGGACTAAACATAATTAAAAAAATAAAAATATTTATAAAAGAAGTTCCATTGAGATAAGAATGAAAAAAGAAGTGATGATAAAATTAATTTTTACATTTATCATATTTACTTTTTTATTATCTGGAGTTTTTGCTGTCCAGACAGGAACATGTGCGATAACTACAAGAGCAGCTTGTCCTAATAACAATAATAATGATGGAACAGGAGGATATATTGTAATGGGTTTAGCTGCATCGACAAATTCTCATGGACAATTAAGTACAGGAACTCCTGCATATAGTTATGTTTTATGTTGTGGTTTTAGTAATGGAGCTACTACTTGTACTGGGACAAATAAGATTATTGGACTTTCTTCTTCGACAAATGCTCATGCTGAAATTCCTTCATCTTCTGTTTATTCTTCTGCAAATAATGTTTGTTATGGAGATTTATCTTGTGCTTCTACTACTGCAAGTTCATGTCCTGCAGGTCAAATAGGAATTCTTTCTTTATCTTCTACAACAAATGCACACATTGGAGCATTTGCTGATTATTCTACAAAAATATGTTGTTCTGGAACTCTTACTTTTCCTTGCACTTTAAAATCTGCATATTGGAGTGTGGATGGAATTAATCCAGTAACCTCTGCAAGTAGCAGCGTAGCAGCAGGACAAATAGTTTATTTAGTAGTTAAAGGAAGTGGGGCAGAATGTAATGGAAAAAGTGTTTCATTTGTTAGCTCTCCTTCTGTTAGTTCAAATATTTCAAGTGTAGCATTTAATGGTGATACTGCAAAAGCAATGTGGAATTCAGCATGGCAAACTTCAGGAATTTTAGGAGGAGATGCAAGTTATTCTTTTACTGCAACACTTGTTTCTGATGCAACTAAAACAGTAGGAAGCAGTACTCCAACATTAACAGTTACAAAAATTAGTGATGCTACTTGTTCAGGAATAATAACCTGTGATGGATATAAAGATGCAAATCAATGCAATACAAATAGTCCTTGCGATACTGATATTAATCAACAAGGAAGTGATGTTGGATTTGATTGTACTCAATCTAATTCTTTCTGTCAATGCAGTTGGGATAATTCTACAAGTACATGCGGATTTAGTTATGGACAATTACAAAGTTCTACTTGTGGAAATGGTTATACTTTATGTCAAGCAATTGGAGGATCTTATTGTTATCCTGGAAATGCTTGTCCCTTAACAGATATTCCAACCACAAATAATGATAGTATATGTAATGCTGGAGAAGGATGTTCATCTGCAGATTGTAACGGACAACAAGATAATTGTGCAACCGGATTAACATGTTCTGGAGGAATGTGTTCTTCTGCTACTGCGCCAATAGTTGACCCAACATGTGATTATGGTTATACTACTTGTCATAAAGCAGGAACATCAAGAAATTATTGTTACCCTGGAAATAGTTGTCCATTATCAGATGTTCCACTTGCTAATAATAATGGTTCATGTGATTTCGGAGAAGGATGTTCATCTATTGGAGATTGTAAAGATGGAGATATAGACGGATGCTCTGCTGGATTATATTGCAGTTCTGGAAAATGTTCTAGTTCAAATCAACCAGCCTCTTTAGGTTCATGTAAAATTAGTCAGACTATAGACAAAGATTGTAATACTGCACCAGTGGGTTACAAAACAATAAGTTGGCATGGAACATGGACAGGATCAACGCAAACAGGAACAGCACATGATCAATGTTTAGCTGGAGGAACAGTAACAGTCCCATGTCCTGCACAAGTACAACTTCCTTTCTTTGATTATCTAGAATTGATTGGTTCAGTAATAGTTATTGGATTAATTTACATTGGATTAATTTTCAAAAAAAAGATATTTAAGAAAAAATAAATTTTTTTCTGACTCTTTTAAGATTAAATATCACAAACAAAAATAATTTTTCTTTTTGTAGAAAGCATCGTGAAAAGATAATTTTTGGACAATATTTATAAATACTTTTTGAGTTATATCTAGAAGAAAGATGGTGAATAATTTATCAAAAAAAATAATTTTTTTTGTGACAATAATTTTTTTTGTGAATTTTATTTCTGCAAGTTTTTCAAATGGAAATCTAAATCATTTAATAGGTGAAACCTACGCACCAGAAGGGGAAATAAATGGTTGGGTAAATGTAAGTTTAAGCAACGAACCCACAAATTCTGTTTTAAGCAGTTTAATTGGCAGTGTGCAGAATAATATTAATTTAATTGATTTAATAAAAAAAGATTCAAACTCCGGATTTAGTTATACTTGCAACCCTCTTGATTGCAATTCGGATTATTCAACATCAGATTCGGGAGAACCTTCAAAAATTTTTAATTTGAATAGCATGGATTCCTTGATTATCGGATTTAAAATAACTAGTTCTCAGATAATAACAGATGTACCTTCTTTTTCTATTAAAATCGCAAGCAATAATCCTGAATCAAAAGATTTGCCTCTCGCTGTTGATGTTTTAAATGATGGACAAATAGATTGGAAATCTAATGTTTCATCTAATAATTTTAATGATGCCCAACATGGATGTTATTCTGAACCAAGTATAAATCCCCCTGCAGGAATTGTATCTACACAATATTGCGAGAGATTATCTCTTTCACAATCTCCTAAAGTTAATATCAGCGCAAATGTAATAGGAACAGGAAATGTTATGTTTACAATGAGCATTCAAGATGTTAACGGAAGTTCTTCAAAAAGTTGTACTACCCCCATTGCAACAGGAAGCGGAGAGATCGGATGCATTCCTTCAAATTTTCCAGTTAATAATGGAAATTATTTTGTTTGCATAAAAACAACAAATTCTGCAGATGCAAATAAATATCAAATAGGATATGAACAAACCAATCCTTGCGGATTTTCTGGAAATTACAATGGGAATTATAATTTTGATTTTAATATTTTTGCTAAAACTGCGAAGTATGACACTTTAGGAATTGTCACTTTAAATGATCCAAGTATTAAAAATGAAATAAAGGATTACCTGTCTACAAAATATGGAGATAACTGCACAAATGGATGTATAATTCCTATAAAATTTATATCAGGAGCAGATCAGCAAGTAAGTGTTACAGAACCTTCATTGACTTATTTTTCTGGCATCTCAGTTACAGAAATACTTTTATATAATCTTGATGAAATTCCTGCAATGATAAATTCCGGATTTCAAAAATTATTTTTAGATCAAGCGAGATTTAAGGTTCCTGATAGTTATGGAAATTATACTGCTTCATTAAGCTTAGATGGTAATAATATATTTTCTGATCAAATTTCTGTCGGAGAAGTCCCAACAATAAAATATTTAACCCCTTTAAAAACTGCAGTTAAGTATCCCACAAAATTTGATGTGATTGTAAATTCAACAGATAATATCACTTCATACATCTGGGATTTTGGAAATGGAAATAATCAAACTACAAAAACAAATGAAATTGTTTACTCTTATAGTGAATCTGGAACTTACAAAATAACTGTAAGCGCTGTTGATTCTTCTGGAAGGGGTTCATCAAAAATATTTAATGTGACAGTTACTCCTGCTTCTGAAATTGTTCCTTCACTTTTACAAAGTACAACAGACAATATTAATAGTCTACAGAATCAGCTTTCTAATTTTTCAGATTTTGAACAAAGAAGCATTAATTCTTTATTAAAATTAAATGATACTTTAGCTTTGATTTCAACTTTAAAAAATAGCATTTCAGATAATAGTAGTGAAACGGATTATGAATCTGTTCTTCAGCAATTACTGAATATAAAAATCCCTCAATCAATAGAAGAAACTACCTCAAGCAGCAATATAATTTTTTATCCTCAATTAAATGATATTAATTTAAATGCATTAACACAAATAACAAAAGAAAGTTATAGTTCTGGAGGAGAAGACGCATATAAAAATGCAATTCTTGCTTGGGATGAAGCGAATGTAGATATAAGTTTAGATTATCACGAGATTTCTGCAGTTTATGCAGATTATGAAGGGTCTTTGTTAAAAACTTTTGATATGACTATAACAAAAAAAGGAGATAATACAAATAGTTCTTATGTAATAATAAAAGATCTTAATGATTTATTTTTTAGCAAGAATTATTCTCAGCAGGAGCAAGCGGGATATACTTATTTAAAATTAAATGATCAAAAAACAAATATTGTATTTTCTACAACAGATAATGTTGATTTTGTTACTTTGCCTCTATTTGTTTCTCCAAAAATAAGTGATTTGTCTGTAGAAGGAAATGTAACTCCTCTTCAGGAAAATTCTCAAAGGTGGATTACATTTGGGATTATCGCGGGATTAATTATCCTTGCAGGATTATTAACTTGGTTTATTATAAGAATGTGGTACAGAAAAAAATATGAAAATTATCTTTTCAAAAATAAAAATAATTTGTATAATCTTGTTAATTTTATAGACAGTGAAAAGAAAAAAGGAACTTCGGAAAAAGATATTAGATCAAAACTTAAAAAAACTGGATGGAATTTAGAACAGGTAGATTATGCTTTAAAGAAATATTCAGGAAGAAAAATAATTTAAAGTTAAGAATATTATGTTTTATTACTGAAATATTTATAAACTAACGGAGCAAATTTATATTATGGCTATAAAGATTTTTAAAAATTTTTTCAAAAGAATTTTCACTAACTTATTCAGCAATAAAAGAGAGATTAAATTGGGATTCTATGGTCCACCTAATGCTGGAAAAACAAGTTTAGCAAATAGAATATGCAAAGATTTTACTGGAGAAGAAATAGGAAGTGTTAGCAAGATTCCGCATGAAACAAGAAAAGTTCAATTCAAAGAAAAAGTTGAGATTAGTTATAAGGGAAAGAAGATGGTTTTCAAAATGGTTGATACTCCGGGAATTGCTACAAAAATAGATTATGAAAATTTCTTAAAATTTAAGATGACTAAGAAAGATGCGAAAGAAAGAGCCAAAGAGGCGACACAGGGAGTTATTGAAAGCATTAAGTGGTTAGATGATATGGATATGGTTGTGGTTGTTCTTGATGTAAGCGAAAATCCATACAACCAAGTTAATATTACAATTATTGGAAATCTTGTAGCAAGAAAAATTCCAGTTTTAATCGTAGCAAACAAAATGGATTTGAAAAAGGCAGACATTAAAAAAATAGAAGCAGCATTTCCAGAGTATGATGTCGTCGGAATAAGTGCTAAATTCGGAGACAATTTGGAAGAGTTTTATGAATCAATTTTTAAATTATCAAAAAAGGTTTAGTAAAGATTAAAAAGCATATTGGGTTAGTTATAAAATGAGTGATAAAAAAAGGGGCAGAGATTTAGGAAAGATAAAGGGATTTTCTATCCAATTTCTTCCTTATTCAGAAATAAGAGACTTAGGCAGTGATGACCGAATAAAAAAAATATTGGAAATAATTCTTAATAATAATATTTTGATACTTCAAGGAAGATTAACTTCAAATGAAGAAGCAAGATTGATTGGAGATACCATGGCAATGATTGGGCATATAAAAAGTTTCAGAGGAATAGAACTTGCGGTAATTGGAAGCAGTCGAGAAACTATTTTTGGAAAGGTGACAAAGGGAATTGCAAATGCAATTGCTGGTGGAGATTTCAGTGCGATAACAATTATCGGACCTGCAACAATAGTAAAAGAAATGAAACGTAATCCAAAGAAGATAGAATTATTATTGAATAGATAGAGATTATTGATAGGTAAAATTTATTAACATATTCATTTTCTAATAAATAAATTAAAAAATAAAAATAAAATATGCCACACCAATGCGTACACTGCGGAAAAATTTATCCTGCTGGAAGCAAAGAATTACTTGAAGGATGCAGTGAATGCGGAGCTCACTTTTTTTTCTATATAAAAGATAGTCAATTAGCAAGATTAAAAGAAAATCCAATCACAATTCCCGTAGAGGACCAAAAAGAAGTTGAAAGAGAAATAAGAGAACTGGCAGGAATTACAGAAGAAGATGTTCCTGTAATTTTAGATATTGAATCTGTAAGAATGGCTGGAGAAGGAAAGTTTGAAATTGATTTAGTAAATCTTTTCAATAAAAAAAGGCCTTTGATATACAAAGTTGAAGAAGGGAAATATATTATAGATTTAGCTTCTACATTAAGCCAAGATGTTAAAGATTTGAAAGAGATAAGAAATCCAAATGGAAAAGATTAACCAAATTTTAAAAGAGGTTTTGATTAAAGTAAATCCTTCTGAAAAAGATTTAAGTTCTATTAACAAGTTCCTAAAAGATTTTCTTTCTGAGATTAAAAAGGAATTAAAAAAGAAAAAAATAGATGCAGAAGTTTTTATTGGTGGAAGTTTTGCAAAAAAAACTTTGATAAAAAAAGGACAATATGATGTGGATATCTTTGTAAGATTTAACAAGAAATACGGAAATGAAATTTCAAATTTAACAGAAAAAATTCTTAAAGAAACTAAAAGGCATTTTTCCACTATTCATGGTTCAAGAGATTATTTCAAGATTAATGTTGAACCTTCTTTTTTTGTTGAGATAATTCCTGTAATTAAAGTAAAAAATCCAAAAGAATCTGATAATATAACTGATTTATCTTATTTTCACGTCGATTATATCAGAAAAAAACTTAAAACTGAGAAAATGCTGGAAGAGGTAAGATTAGCTAAAGCATTCTGTCATGCAAATAAATGTTATGGTGCAGAATCGTACATTAATGGCTTTTCTGGATATGCTCTTGAACTTTTAGTTTATCATTATAAAAGTTTTTTTAATTTTGTCAAGGCAATGATTAAAATAGATGAGAAAGAAATAATCGATGTTGAAAAATTATACAAAAATAAAAGAGAAATAGAGATGAACATGAATAGTTCCAAGATGATTTCTCCAATAGTTTTAATTGACCCAACTTACAAAGAAAGAAATGCTCTAGCAGCTTTATCAAAAGAAACTTTTAAAGAATTTAAAGAAGTGTGCAAAAAGTTTATTAAAAAACCTTCAGAAGAAAGTTTTGAAGTAAAAAAAATTGATATTGAAAAAATAAAAAATAATGCTCACAAAAATAAATCTGAATTTGTTTTGATAAAGGCAAAAACCGATAAACAGGAAGGAGATATTGCTGGAAGCAAGCTTGTAAAATTTTACAGACATCTTGCAGAAGAAATTGAAAAATTCTATAAAATAACTAATAAAGATTTTGAATATCACTACAGAAAAGAAGCAGAATATTTTTTTGTGGTTAAAAGCAAGAAAGAAATTATTTTAAATGGACCAAATGAGAATGATGAGAAGAATGTTATGCTATTCAATAACAGACATAAAAATACTTTTGTTAAAAAAGGAAAAATTTATGCTAGAGAAAAAATAGATGATAAAATTAATGACTTTATTGATAATTGGAAATTGAAAAATCAAGAAAAGATAAGAGAAATGGGGATAATTGAATTAGAAATTGTTGATTAAATATAATTATTTCTTTTAGGATTAAATTTTTTCCATTTTGCAAATCCTTCTGTCATTGAGGGAGGTATTTTTTGCCAATTTATTATTAATTCTTCTGGATGATTCTTATAATAGAGTCTCTGATTATCTTTATACCATTCATCATATTTAATTTCTAAATCTTCTTTTGAAGGGATAAAATGTTTTATGAACACTCCTTTTACATAGACTGGTTTCTCTCCATCAGGAAGTTCAAAAACTTCCCAAACATCTCTCTCAAAAGGATGATTTTTTGAAACAGAAATATCAAATAATCTTAATGTATGTGAAGATAATGTTGTTCTTATTATTCCTTCTGTAGAAATTAGATTAAATAAAAATCTATAAGTTCTTGAAGGATTATCTTCTATAATTTTTTTTAAATTTTTCCAATCGTTTTGAGGTTTTTTGTGAGTTAGTAATTCATCTGCATCTAAAATCAAAGCTCTTTTTGTTTGAACATATTTTAATGATTTATTTCTTGCATCTGCATATCCGTTGAATGGAATATCAACAACTTTCAGATTAGAATATTTAGATTGCATTTCTTCTAAAATTTCTCTTGTCCCATCAATAGAACCGGTATCTGCAATTACTGCCTGCTCAACATAAGGAACATGCGACTCAATAAATTTTTCAATTCCTCCCGCAGGATTTATTTTTTCGTCTCTTACAATTGCACATAAAGAAGTATCTGAAAGAATAATGTTGTTCATTTTAATGTAAATCTTTTCCTAATCTAATTTTTCCAGTAAGAGAAAAAGATTGATTTGCTTCAATTTCTCCGTCGTAATTTGTTTTATCAACTTTATAATTTAAGTTCAAACTAATTGGTTTTAATGAAACTTCCAATCCGGCATTTAATCCTGATTTATCCGGACAGAAATCATATCCTGATTTTGTCACATATCCTCCAAGATTCAAATTAAAATTCTTTGTTTCTAATTTTGCATCTGCTCCAAATTCATCTTCCCAAAATCTTTTATTATAATGAGGTTCAATTGACAAATTTAAGTCATCTGTCTGAAAAGAAGTTCTTAATCCTGCTTCTAATTCATTAAATATTATTTTCAGTTGATATGTTCCAAAATCCCCTGGAAAAGATGAAAATTTGGAAAGAACATAAGGTTCAAACTTAAAATCGTTTACTCTAAAATTATATGAAATTCCTTCATCTAAAGACATGTTAGAGTATAAAGTAGATTCTTGTTTAATTGAAAATGTTCCAGAAAATTTTGAAGATAAATTTAATCCTTCTTGATTTTCGGTAGATAGAATTAACTTTCCAGTACCCCCCCATAAATAATCATTTACTGCGCTTCCCTCTTTTTTTCCAAAGATTAAACTTATATCGGGATAGATGCTCATTACATTAAATGGAAAAAATTTTCTTTTAAATCCTGCTTGAAATAAACCCATTTTATTTTCTGGAGATAAATCTTCGGTTAACATTCCTTCTTTAAAATATGGTCCAACAAATTCTATTCCCGCAGAAAAAAGGTTATCTTTTTTTTCTCCATTGAGAGTTATATATGGAACGCTATTGCTCTTATTAATTAGAGAATCTTTTATTCCGTTTAAAGATGGGTCGTAATTAATAAAGTCGAGAAAATTTTTTCCATCTTTTGTTATTAATTCGTATTTGAATTTATCATCTTCAAAAAACCAATGCTGAAAAGATAAAGAACCTTTTTGATAAAATTCAAGTGTTTTTTCTATATTTTTTGAACTTGAAGAAAAAATATTATAAGAATCTATAATTGAAGTTCCTTCGCTTGTCTTTATAATATCAATTGCATGTCCAGCATTATCTCCAAAAATATCGGTTACTGCTGCAGCTCTTAATCCCAAGTCATTTGAAAGTTTTTCTATATTAGAAACAATCTGTCTGCATACCCCAATAGAATTTCTTCTTCCCAAAAAAGAATCTTGTAAAAATTCAAAGAAAGTTTCTTGGGGAAGAGTTTCTATATAAGTAGAAGTGGGATCATAATCCCAATTATTCATCTGAGTAGAACAAATTGAGAGAAAAATGAGTTTTTGATGTTCAGTTAAAGGGTTAGCATTTTGCAAAAGAGAGGGATAAGAATTTATGGAGTAATCTTTGATTTTACCTATAAGTGAATCTTTTAAGTAAAGATCTTGATAAGATAGGTCATCAAAATATTTTCCTAAAGAATAATTTATTCCTTCTGTTTTTGTTCCTGATTCAAAATCAAATTTTAAATCCATTTCGTGCAATAAATTTTCTTGTGCAAAATTTACTTCAGTAGGAGTTTTTAGATTAATCTCCTGTGCAGATATTTTTCCACCAAGCAAAGAAAGCCCGAGCAAAGCAAGAGGTAAAATTCTAGATTTTTTTCCTCTTTTATTCATTTTATTTTTCTCCTATTGCCTTTTCAAATAGAGAGGCGAAAGATTCCACAAAGAAATCTGAATTAAGCCAAACTGCAATATCTTCAGATTCGTTTCCGCCTTTAGATATATAAAATAAAACTTCTTTTCTGTCAACTATAAAAAATTTAGCATCAATTTCTATTCTTTTTACTTTTGTCATTAATTTTTCCTCTACTTCTTTAATCATTTTTGCATCTCCTGAAAGAGCGATTTTTACTTTTATGTTTGCTTTTTTAAGAATTGAAAGAGTTTGAGAGAAAAGTTTTGTCTTTGATTTAATATCTTCGGCATTTGTGCAGATTACAACTTCTTTTTTTGCGCTTTCAATTATTTCTCTTAAGAAATTAGAAATGTTTGATTTTCCCCTCAATGAAGTTGATATTTCTTCTTTCTTAACAGGATTTATTCCCTGAGTATATAATTCGTTAAGTTGTACAAATTCTTCTGTATCTTTTAATTTGGTAAGAACATTTACTTTTTCTTCAGCACCTTTTCTTATATCTTGTTTTATTCTTTCGAGAATTATTTGAGGTTTTACTCCTAAGTATTTTACAGGTTTTCCCATTCTGATTATTGCAAATCCTTTTTTCTCCAAACTTTCAAGAACATCGTAGGTTCTACTTCTTGGAACACGAGAAATTGCTGCGACTTCTCCTACAGAAGCAACTCCCTTGCTAAGCAAAGCTAACCAAACTTTTGTTTCGTATAAATTCAAATCAAAATGGTCTTTGATTCTTCCAATTAATTCTTGTGCTAATATCATTAGATTAAACCTCTAATTTTTTTATTTAAAAGTTCGTCAAGAAGATTTTCTCTTATACTATTAGCATTAGGAGATAGCATTGATTCTTCTATATCTAACAAAGCATAAAGAACAGATTCTAAATATTTTCCTTCATTAGATCTTAAACTATAATTTTCTCCTTCATAAGTTCCAACTATTACTGCATATCTTTCTACTGTTTTATTATAATCTAATCCTGATGTTTCCATAAAATCCCATAGAAAACATCATTTATAAATCTTGCTTAAATGTTACCTTTGTATAGTAACAATTATACTAAGAGATAAGAAAGAATAATTCCTAAGAAGATTCCTGCAGTAATGAAAGGCATTGCTGGATAAAATTTCTTTTTTTCTGAGAATAAAAATAAAAGTGTTAAACCTAAAGTTGCTCCGAAGATAACGAATAATGCCGGAATAAATCCGCCGATGAAAGGTTTTAGTCCGAAAGGAAGATTTACAAATTGAGTCATTAAAACAACTCCAGAAGTAATTATTGGGAATATAACATCTCCTCCTCCGAGAATTGCCATGTTAACTTTTATTTTTTTATCTTTAACTTTTGATTTTTTCATTTTCTTTATTTTCATTCTCATCTCTTTTGAAATGTAAGGAACAAAAAATCCTGAAAATACTTTTAGATTATTTATTTGATACTTTGCCATTTTCTGCATAATTCCAGAATGCCAAACTGCCCACATATCATAACCAGAAATTAAAATCAAAAGAATCATTGCAGACCAAAAATTTAAAATTGGAACAAAGACTGTTGCAATTCCTGGATAAATTAAAAGTTCTGTTAAATTATGAACAATAAAATTTTGTCTAAATATTTTTATGAATCCTAAAAATAAAGCGGCTATTAAAGCAATAACTACAAAGTAAACTGAATTGATGTAATTAGGAAAAAAAGCATTAAATGTAATAAATAATGCAATAACTACGACGACAAAAAACCAAATTTTCAAAATCATATCTATCTTGAATTTTGTGAGAAGAAAAAGAATTACAATTGCGATAATAAATGCAAAAATAATTGAACCAAAATACATACTGAAGTCTGATTGTTGTGTTGGTTGAGGTGGCTGAAGAGTTGATAAAATTGGATTTGTTAAAGTTTCATTTGTTCCTTGAATTGTTCTATTGAAAATATTTGTATTCGCTACATATAATCCAATAAATTGTGTAATAACAAACATTGAAAGAAGTATTATTGTGATTTTGATATTATGTTTCACTTTTTTATTCCTCTTATCAATTAAAATGAAAAGAAGTTTTTAAATGTTCAGAAATAAATTATCTTAATCTTAAAGTTTCTAGAGTTCTCGGAACATTTGTTTCAATTCTGTTAAGTTTGTAAAGAGCAGAAGCCAAGTCCAAAGATTTTGAAATTTCACCGTGATTGATAATTATCCTTTTTGATTTTGGTCGCATATCATTGAAAAAAGAAAGCAATTCATTTCTTCCTGCGTGTGCACTGAAACCTGTAATTGTTTCAACTTCCATTTCAATTTTTATTTGTTCTTCTTTTCCATCAACAAACATTCTAGTTTCTTTAACTCCATCTTGAACTAATCTTCCTAAAGAACCAACTCCTTGATAACAAACAAAGCATATACAATTATTTGGGTTGATTGCAAATTCTCTGAAATATTCTACTGAAGCTCCGCCGACTAACATACCAGAAGTTGCGAGAACAATGCACGGACCTCCTTCAATAACATTTTTTCTTTCCTGCGGAGAACCAACACGTGAAAAAAATTCTGAAATAAATGGGTTATCTTCTTGGAAGATATCTGCTTTTACTTTATTGTTTAAAAAATCGGGATAAGCAGTATGAATTGCATTAATATCCCAAATCATTCCGTCAATATAAATCGGAACTTGTTTTAATCTTCCTGAAGCCATTGCATCTTCAAGAATTAACATTGTTTCCTGTGCTCTTCCCAATCCTAATTCGGGAATTAAAACTTTTCCATCTCTTTCAATTGTTTTGCTTACAATATCAATAAAATGATCTTCAACTTCTTTTCTTGGGGGGAAAATATCATTTTTAGAACCATAAGTTGATTCTGTAATTATTGATTCTACTCTCGGGAAAGAAGCGATTGCGGGTTCCAATAATCTTGAACGTCCGTATTTGAAATCTCCCATGTAAACTAAATTATGCAAACCATTTCCAATATTAAGATGAGCTATTGCTCCACCTAATACATGTCCTGAATTATAGAATGTTAATCTTACATCGGGAGTTATATCTGTGACTTCGTTGTAATCTAAGCATATACTGTGTTTTACCATCTCTTTTATATCTGGAGAATCAAATAATGGTTTTGCTGCTTGCTTGTATGCTACGCCAATAAAATCTAAAGCTAAAAGCGCAGCGATGTCTCTCGTCGGTGCAGTCATATAAACTGGGCCTCTGTAACCCATTTTGTATAAATAAGGAAGCAAACCAACATGATCCAAGTGAGCATGAGAAATTATTATTGCGTCTAACTGACTTAAATTAAATTCTGGAACATCAAGATAAGGAAATTTATCATTTCCTTGTGAAGCAACATCTAATCCACAATCTAAAAGAATTTTTGAATTTGGAGTTTGTAATAATAAACAACTTCTTCCAACCTGTCTTCCTCCTCCTAAAAATGTTAATCTAATCCATTCATCAACTTTTTCTGGATTCCATTCTTTGTAGATTTTCTGTCCGATAGAATTCAAAAATTTTCTTCTGTAATTATTATTATCATAAAGAACAGCACGAATATTTTCTGTAATTTTACTTTTTATTGCAGAAGAACGCTGAACTTGCGGAGTCCACAATGTTGTATTTCTTATTTCATTTAATATGCTTCCTTGTTTTCCAATAACCATTCCTGGACGTTTAGCTTCTACTACGACTATACTTCTCTGAACATCAAAGATAACCCCTGTAATTTCTGCTTCAACGGGAATTATTCTTTTAATTTCTGCTTCTGTTTTTTCAGTATCAAGTAAAATTTTTCCGTCTGCTCTTAATTCAATTCTTTTCTTAATTTGGTTTACAATCTCTTTAATCTGCGATTCACCTTCTTTGAAAAATTTTTCATTATCAGTATAAACTACAATGTTCGCTCCTTCAAAAGTTGCTTCTGTAATATTTCCGTGAAGCTGTTCAGTAATGTTTTTTAAAATGTCCATAAGTTTTTTTTATTAGAAGAATTATTTTTTGTCTTTGTATTCTGGAAGAATTTCTTGACTTACTTCTTTTTTAATACCCTCTTTTGTTATTGAATATATATCCATTCCATTTCCTGATGCCATATCTCTTTGTGTTGAAGATTTTATTGATTCTTTTGCTAATTCAATTCCTTCTTTGATAGTAATTCCTTTTTTGTATTGTCTTTCTAAAAATCCTAAAACGTAAGGCATTCCCGAACCAATACTTGCAGTATAATCTTTAATTAGATTTAAGAATCCGCCAGTAATTTCGTATAATGAAACTTCTCCATCTTCATCAAGACCCCCGAGAATAAATGCACTTTGTGACACTTGAAGATTTGAAAGCAGAGATGCTGCTTCTCTTACAGTTGGTCTTTTTTTTGATCTTAAGAATTTTAATTTTAATTCTGCAGTTAAAATTTTTGCAATTTTTTGTGTTTCTGTTGCTGAACCACAACCTGCAAAAAGAAGGTAACCATTTAGAGGGTAAACTTTTTCATAATCCTTTTGTATAATTAAACTCTGACCCATAGATACTCGATTATCTCCAGCCATTACAATTCCATCTTTGCAAACAATTCCTAATATTGTTGTTCCTGTTTTCACGATTGAATTTTTTGATTCGCTATCCATGTTAATATTCATAGAATAATTTCCGATAAATTATAAGGGAAAAGAGGATTTATAAATTTTATGGAAATGAAGTTAGACTGAATTCCCGTTCGGAGTTGAGACTTGAGTAACCCCATTTTCTTTTTTGAACTTGATTACATTTTCAACAAAACCTTCAATTTTCTGTTCGTGGGAGACGATTATTAATTGTTTTATGTTCAATTGCTGAAGAACATCTCTCATTTTATCCAATTGCTGGTCACTAAATCCGTCTGTTGGCTCGTCAAGAATAACCAAATCCCTGGTTTTAATTTTACTAAGCAAGGAATTTATAACCTGATTAAGAGCAAGACGATATGCTAATGCAATTGCAGTTCTTTCTCCGCCAGAAAGGTAAGCATATTCTATTTCGTAATCCTGCTGTTCTATTATGGGGGTAAAATCATCGCTCAAATGAACTCTGAATGTATCTGAAACTAAAGTGTAAAACCATTCTGCAAAAAGTTTTGAAAATTCGGTCTTCAGTTTTATCATTACATTTTTTTCAATAAGAGAAATAAGAGAAGTGAACTGTTTTGAAAGCCAGTTCTCAAGTTCATTTATGTAATTTAATTCTATTTTTATTTTCTCTGCCCTAACAATTTCTTTTTTCAGTTCATCTATATTCCAGGAGAAAACTTCAATTTCTTTTTTCAGTTCTGCAACTTTTATCTCTGCAAATCTTTCCTGTTTTATAGAATCATCAAGTTCTTTTTGCTTTATTTCAAGAGCATTGGCGAATCTTGCGAAGTTGACAACAGAATCTGTCAGCAAAGTTACATGCTGTTTCAAAAGTTCTATATCTTTTTCAAGAAGAAGATTTGATTTTTCTATACTTTCAACCTGAGTTTGTTTTTCTTGAATATCCTGCAGTTTCATTTTCAAAATTTTCAAATCAGTGAGCTGTCTTTCTTCTGAAAAAATTTCTGTTCGGATATCTTTTAGTTTATTATTAAGATTAATTTTTTCAGTTTCCAAAGTTTTTATCTGATTAGCTGCTTCAGATTCGTCAGAATGAATTTTATTTAGAACATTTGCTTTGTAAACCGCATCGACATTCTGTAGGCATGTCGGGCAAATTTCCAAGCTTGAAATTTTCTTTTCAACCTTTTTATTTTCTTCAGATTTGAGCAAAAAAGAATTTATTTTTGAATTAACTTCCAAACTAAGCTGGTTTAATTTATTTTCTTCTGTTTTATTAGTCAATATTTTTAGTTCCAATTGCTTTATCATTAGTTCATCAAATTTCACACTTTGAAGTTCTTCTATCTGTTTTTTTACTTGCAAAATTGTTTTGTTATTTGAAAAAATAGTGTCGTCTTTGTTGACAATCATAATCTTTGTTTTTTCAATTTCCTGAACAAATTTATTTCTTTCTTCAATTTTTTTTGCAATTTCATCTTTTTCTTCTTGAACTCTTTTTCTAACCTCTGCTCTTTCAAATAATTCTTTTTCAATAGAAAACAAATTCAATTGCTTTTCTTCAAGTTCATTTTCTTTTTTTACCAAATTAAATTTATTCTGTTCAAGATTTGCAGTCATTCCTTCTTTCAATCTTTTTTCTTCTCTCATTTTTGTAGTCAAGATTGAAACATTTTCCAATATTGTTTTGTATTTGTCAATTCCAAAAACGTGCCTTAAAGTATTTATTCTAGTTTCAGAATCTTCAAGAATTATTTGCTTCATTTCCTCTTGAGGAGTATAAACTGTAAAAGTGTAAAGAACGTTCTGCTTTTTCGCGAATTCTTGAGGATAACTTAAAATTTCCAAAATTTTTCCCTTCAGTTCTGTAACTGCAAGTTCTTTTTTTTCTCCATTGATTACAATTGAACAATAATCCTGAGAAATTGTTTTTCCTTTTTTCAAAGTTCTTTCAATTGTGATTTCATCACCTTCAACCTCAAAAGTTATCTTAACTTTTCCTTCATTCTTTCCATTTCGCAATAAAGCAGAACCTCTCTGTCCGGGTTGTAATCCGAATAAAGCAAACTCTATTGCAAGGAGAACAGAAGTTTTTCCAGAACCAATATCCCCAGAAAGTAATGTTGAACCTTCTGCAAAATTTATTTCCTGATGCTCATAACTTCTTATATTTTCCAAAACAATTTGTTTTATTTTCATTGTAAGATAATTACCTTTCTTCCTTCTACTTTTAATTTTCCTTGAGCAAATAATTTTATTCCTTTAGGATAAATTTCCTGTTCTGCGCTTTGTACTCTTGCCTTTAATATTTCAGCATCATCGTTATCATAAACTGGAACAGCTTTTTGCATTATTATAGGGCCAGTATCTTTTCCTTCATCAACAAAAAATAAAGTACATCCTGAAAGTTTGCATCCATAATCTAAAACTTGTTTATGAACATCCAAATCAATTCCTGGAAAAGAAGGCAATAGAGAAGGGTGGATGTTCATTATTTTGTTTTTATATTTTACAACAAAATCTCTGCTTAGTAATCTCATATAACCAATACAAGCAATTAACTGAATGTCTTTTTCTTCAAATATTTCAGAAATTATTTTATCATATTCTTCTCTTTGAATTCCTATAGGATTTAAGTAATAATTTTTTAGTTTGTAATTTTTTGCTTTATGTAAAATCCCAGAATTTTCTTTATCTGAAATTACTGAAACTATCTCTGCCAATCCTTTTAATTCTCCTTTATTTATGCTTTCTACAATCGAGGGTAAATCACTTCCTCTTGCAGAACCCAAAACACCAATTTTTAATTTATTCATTTTAAAATTTTAAGATTTTTTTAGTTTCATCCATGATACGATTTGTAAAACTTTCTATTTTTTCGCCTTCCTGTTTTTCAATTGAAAGCGAATTTATTAATTGAGAAATAAATCTATTAAAATCAATTGGATTTTGCTTGGAATAGGCATCAATTGCTTCTCCTTCGATGTTATCAATATTTTTTATTTCGATTTCCATTTCAACTTCTTTTGTTTTTAATTCGTGAGTATTTTTTAAAAGGAAATATGCCTTTTTTCTTAAAACAACTTCTTCTATCTGAGAAAATTTTATATCTGAGTTATTTCCTGTCTCCAGTTCTCCACTGAGTCTTAAAAGAATTATTTTGTCTTCAACATCTCTTTTTTCTATTTCAGATATTATCTGTTCTGTAGCCATAAGGGCATTTCTTATTTCAACTTCGATAAGAACAGTTTCTTTTACTTTGAGTTCTATTTTTTCTAAGGAGTTTTCTTTTTCTGTATCAACAATGTAAAAACTTCCATTTCCCAAATCTTCAAGTTCTTGAAAATTATTTGGGTATATAGGACCAGGATAAACAAAATTTTGATATTGAAAATCCATATGTAAATGCCCAAGTGCATAATAATCCACTTTAGGAAGCAAATCTGTTTCAATTGCATCTGTCGGCAATGTTCCTTTTGCTTTATCAATTGTAGTATGAAGCATTAATATTTTGAACATTCCTGGACAATCATTTAATTTTATTTTTCTTAATTCAGGAATTTCCAGACCTGATTTTTTTCCAGGATATCCATAAATTGCAACTCCATTATAAACAGTAGGATTCAAAATTATTTTATCTTTAGTTTCTTCTACATTTACAACGTTTTTACAAAAACCGGCTTTTTCCAAAACATCAAGAAATGTTTTTCCTGAAATAGAATAATCATGACTTCCTGCAATTATAAAACACGGAAGTTTTGCTTCTTTTAATCTTTTGAATTCTGAAAAAGTTTCTTTTAAAATTTCAATTGGAGGATACGCTGAATCAAATAAATCTCCTGCAATCAAAATAAAGTCTAATTTTTTTTCTATACAGATATCAATTGCTTTTTTAAAAGATTGAAAATTTAAATCCTGCAGCTGCTGCTGTTTCCAACCTCCTAAATGAACATCTGAGATGTGTGCAAATCTTACCATTTTATGTATTTCTCCTCAAAAAAGTTTATAATCTTGAAAAAATAGGCTGATATATAAAATTGATTGTGATAAGATGAAAGTAAATATTCTATTCGGCGGGAAAGCAGGGCAGGGAACAAATATCCTATCAAATATACTGGGACAGGCTCTAACTAAAATAGGGCATTATGTATTTATGTCAAGAGAGTATCAATCTATGATAAGAGGAGGGCATAATTTTAACATTTTAACATTTTCTAATTCTCCTGTGTATAGCAATGACTCACAACTTGATTTGATAGTCGCTTTGGATCAAAATACAGTTGATGTTCACAAAGGAGAGTTGAAAAAAACAGGAGAAATTATTCAGAAAGAAGGCGGGGAGAACATGTATTTCGCTGGAAGAATGTTCAAAATTTTATGCATTGATTTTAAAATTCTTGAAAATGAATTGAAGAATCTTGAAAGATTTGAAGAAAATATGATAGAAGCAAAAAAAGGATATGAGGAAGAAAAAAAAGAAGTGTGCAAAGTTGTTTTGAATAAAGAAAAACTGATTTTTATGAATGGAAATCAGGGAGTTTCTGAAGGTGCGATAAAATCAGGATTGGATTTGTATTATGCTTATCCGATGACTCCTGCAACAAATGTTATGACTGAACTTGCTAAGAAACAAATTGAAAAAAATATTTTAGTTTTAGAATTGGAGAATGAAATTGCAGTGATTAATGCTGCAATTGGAAGCGCAATGACTGGAGCAAAAACCATGATTGGAACTTCTGGTGGAGGATTTGATTTAATGACAGAATCTTTTAGTTTAGTGGGAATGGCAGAAATTCCTTTGGTTGTTTATCTTGCATCACGTCCAGGACCTTCTACAGGAGCTGCAACTTATACTGCGCAGGGAGATTTAGAAATGATGAGATTTGCAGGGCATGGAGAATTTCCGAGAATGATATTAGCTCCAGGAGATCCTAAAGAAGCACAAGAACTTACTAGTCAATCATTTTATTTTTCACAAAAGTTTGGAATTCCTGCGGTTATTCTTTCAGATAAACATCTTGCAGAAAGTTCTTACACACTTAATACAAATCCAAAAATAATTTCTTCGGAAAAAACAACTTCGCTAAAAAGATATCAAAGTCATGAAGCAGATGAATTTGGAAGCACTAGTGATGATGCGGAATTAATAGTTAGAAATGTTAAAAAAAGAATTGCAAAAGAAAAAGAAATTGAAAAGGAAGCAAAAAAATTTGAAGAATTTAATATTTATGGTAAAAAATCAAAGAACATTATTGTTTCATGGGGAAGCACAAAAGGAGCAATTATTGATGCAATTAAGGATTTAGATGTTGAATTTTTACAGATTTTATACTTAGAACCTTTTCCAAAAATAAAAGAAAAACTTGAGGGAAAAAATATAATTTTAATTGAGAATAATGCAACAGGACAATTGGGAAAAGTTATTGCTGAAAAAACAGGAATATTTATTGAAGACAAAAATAAAATTCTGAAATATGATGGCAGGCCATTTTTTTCTGATAAATTAAAAGAAGAAATTAAAAGGAGATTAAAATGACTGATACAAAACTTAACACTCCAATGATTCCGACATGGTGTCCAGGATGTTACAATTTCATATTGCTTGCTGCGATGAAAAATTTTATTACAGAAGAAATAAAGAAGGGAAAGAAAAAAGATGATTTTGCAATTGTTTCTGGAATTGGATGTCATGCAAAAATTTTTGATTATTTGTATATTAATGGACTTAGTGGAATTCATGGAAGAGTTCTTCCAACTTGCTTAGGATTAAAAGTGGGAAATCCAAATTTAAATGTGATTGGATTTTCAGGAGATGGAGATGCATATGCAGAAGGGATGGAACATTTAGTTCATGCTGCAAGATATAACTCTGATTTCAAATTTATTGTGAGCAATAATCAGGTTTTTGCTTTAACAGTTGGGCAATCAACACCGACGACAGAAAAAGGATATAAGGATAAAACAAGTTCATGGAATGTCAAACTTCAACCATTAAATCCTATAAGATTAATGCTCGCATCTGGAGCAAGTTTTGTGGCAAGAGTTAATTCAGATATGAAACAGATAGAATATGTTTTCAACGAAGCTATGAAACACAAGGGATTTGCATTTATAGAAATTTTACAGCCTTGTGTTATATTTCATGATAATAAAAATTACAAAGATAAAATTTATTCTTTGGAAAAAGAAGGACATGATAAAACTAATTTTGATGATGCATGGAAAAAAGCTGGAGAGTTTGATTATAATACTGCAGAAAAAATCCCAATAGGAATTTTTTACCAGCAAGAAAGAGAAACATTTGAAGAACAATTTCCACAACTTGTTGAATTGAAAAAAAAGAAGATTGGCTGGAAGGATATTAAACGATAATTAATTCCCAAATACATAATCTTTCAAAAAATAATTTTTCACATCCAATTTCTTTTGCATTATATCCAAGTTTTTCAAAATTGACATTTTCTGCAAGTGAAGAAGTTATAAGAAATATTTTTCCATCTATTTTCAAATAATTTTTTGCACTTTCTAAAAATCTTAAAATAATTTCATTTCCTTTTTTTCCTCCTGTCGTCGCTAATCTTGAACTTTTAGGTTCGCGGGCATCTTCGGGAAGATAAGGCGGATTGAAAATAATTAAATCATATTTTCCAGAAATATTTTCAAATAAATCAGAATGAATGCAATTAAATCCCAAAGAACTGCAATGAGAAACTGATTTTTTATCAATATCCGAAGAAAAAATATTTTCTTTTTTAATTCCTGAACTTGATGCAGTTTCCAAATGAATTCCACTTCCTGCACCTATTTCTAAAAATTTTAAATCAGAATTTTGTCTAATCAAATCAGGAACTTGTTCTTTCAAAATTCTCGACATTAAATAAGAATCTTCTGCAGGCTGATAAACCATTTTAACCTAATAAATTGCTAAAGAAATTAATTATTTGTTGCTTGAACAAAAATATTCCTGCTAAAATTGCAAACAAGATAATTAAAATTGTGATAAGAACTGCAATTAAAATTTTATCTTTGGAACTTGCTGATTCTGTTTTTTCATAACTTGAAATTTTTTGAACAGGTTTTTGTTCTGGTTTTTCTCCATAGTTAGAAACAATTTGAGGACTTGGTTTTGAAACTGGTTCAACTGGAGCAGTAGGAATTGAAATTTCTTTTGAAGGAACTGGTTTTTGTTCTGGTTTTTTTGAAAAAAGATTTCCAAAGAAGTTTGATTTTTGTTTAACAACAGCAACTTGGGTTTGAGTTTCTGCTGGGCGTTCGTTGAAAACTCTAGCAGCTTCTTCAATTTCCTCTTTTTTATATCCTGCATTGTAAAAAGTCATCATTGCCCTTTTCAGAGATTCTCCTCTGTTAATTGCAGATTTTAATCCTCCAAGAATTTCTTCATTAACCATTGAACGACACCTCTGGTTTCTTAAACTCGAGCCTGCACTCGTTATTGATAATATTTACACTCGTGCAAACTCTCGCACTCATTTTCCCACTAAAATAGTCAGGATTGATTAACATGTTAAAATAAGGAATACTGAATTTATAAAATTATAATTTCAGTCTTTGTCCGTTGCCCATTAGATGACAATTTTTTCCGTTGTATCCCATTTCTTTTGACAGACTAACCATCGGGGTTAATTGTCCGATTGTTCCATGAGCAGGAATTATATTTTCAGGATGAATCATTGTAATCAAATCTCTCAAATCTTCTCTGCCTGCATGTCCTGAAACATGAATGTTATCAAAAATTCTTACTCCCATTTTTTTCAATCTTTTATCCATTTGATTTCTGTTTTCAATATTTACTGGTGTTGGAATTGTCTTTGAAGAAAAAATTACATTATCTCTTGGACGGAATTTAAAGGGCATTGTTTCTCGGGAAAGTCTATCCATTATGCTACCTGGCTCGCCCTGATGTCCTGTGCAAACAACTAAAGAAGTAGCTCTGTTCTTTTCAACTTTTTTCATTACAGATTCAACTTGTTTTTTGTAACTTGTCAAGTAAATATCTTTTTGGAATGGGCATAACCCGACATCAATTGCAGCAGAAACATATTTTTTCATACTTCTTCCGACAAAATAAATATCTCTATCTAATTTTTTTGCATAATCAACAATGCTTTTCAATCTTGCAATATGAGAAGAAAAAGTTGTTACAAAAATTGCAGAATTTTCATTTTTAATTGTAAGCAAAACTTCTTCCACTAATGCTCTTGCGATTTTTTCACTCGGTGTTTTTATTTCTGCACCAGAATAAAGTGAGTCAACAATTATTGCTTTGATTCCTTCTTTTGCAATTTTTTTCAGCAAATCATAATTCGGAGGCAAACCGAGAACAGGATTGTCGTCGAGCTTGAAGTCATTTGAATAGAGAACAATTCCTTCAGGAGTATGAAGCGCAATCATTGAAGTCTGCAAAGTCGAGTGAGTTATATTTATGAAATCAACTTGATAAGTTCCGCTTTTTCCTTTTATGTGAATAGAAGAATTAGGATTTATTGATTTTATTTGATTTGGAATTTGCTGATTATCATCTTCCATTATTTTTTTCAAAACTCCTGTTGTAAATGGAGTTCCATATAATGGAGCATCATATCGATAAGCAAGATAAGGAACTGCGCCGATGTGGTCAAGATGTGCGTGTCCTAAAAAAATTGCTCTTACTTTACTTCTTAATCCTAATTTATCTAAAATTAAATCGTTAGGAACTGCGCCGATGTTTCTTAATCTTTTTTCAGAATATCCTCCTTTGTCTACTTCCTGTTCCTGAAGTTCTACAATTGCGGGTAAATAAACGCCCATATCAAAAATAAAAACATCTTCTTTGTACTGGACTACAGACATATTTTTTCCAACTTCATTAAATCCGCCAACAGTAAAAATCTCCATCTTTTTGTAATATAATTAAAGAAGAATAGTTTAAAAATTCTTTTAGATTAATATAATTATGAAATTGGGTTTTTCTTTTAGAAAAAGAAAAGCTACACTGTAATATGAAATTTTTAAAATGAAACCATTAAAACCATCAATGAGAGAAAAGAAAAGATATTTACTAGTTCATGGAGAAGATTTAAGAAAAAATATTGAAAAAGCAATCTTAGATTTTATTGGAGTCTTGGGATTTTCTAAAGTTGGACTTGAATTTATCAAATCTGACAAAGATTCTGCAATTATTTCTATAAATAGAGAAATGGTTGACCCTGTTAGAGCTTCACTTTGTGTGTTTTCTAAGAAAATGGAAGTGAAAATGGTTTCCGGAACATTAAAAGGATTGAAAGATAAAATATAATTTTCTCTCCATAAAATTTAAAAATGCGTATTTCTTGTAAAAATCATAGAGAAAAGAACTTAATAAATTATAATTTCTCATATTAATAAAATGGATATGCCTTTAGATATACAAAATCAAGCAATGGGTTATGACAGAACTGCAACTATGTTCTCACCCGAGGGACTTTTGCTTCAAGTTGGTTATGCTGAAAAGGCGGTGAGACGTGGAAGTGCGAGCATTGGAATGGTTTGTGCTGACGGAGTTTTTATTCTCGCTGATTTGAGAATAGAAGACAAATTAATAATTCTAAAATCTACAAATAAAATTTATGAAATTGATACTCATCTAATAGCTAGTGTCGCGGGAATTCTTTCTGATGCACGAGTTTTGATTGAAAGAGCGCAGGTTTTAGCACAGCAACATAGAGTTACTTATGATTCTCCAATTGAACCCGAATTAGTTGTAAAAGAATTAGCAAATTTACAACAACAATTTTCACAATATGGTGGAGCACGTCCTTTCGGAGTTGCTTTAATGATAGCGGGAATTAATAACAAGAAACCAGAACTTTTCTCAAGTGATGTTACAGGAAATTATACAGAATATTATTCAACAGCAATTGGAGAAAATGACGAAAAAATAAAAGAAAGATTGAGAGAAAATTACAAAAAAGATTTGACAATAAAAAAAGGAGTCAAGATTGCATTAGATATCTTCAAAGAATTAGAAGATAAGAAATTTCATTTAGGAAGATTTGAACTTGTTTATATTAAAAATGAAGATGCTGAATTAAAAAGAGTTTACGGCGACGAATTGTCTGAATTTACAAAATGAATATTATATTAGAAAAACAAGCAAATGGAATAAGTTTAAAAGAACTTTCTTTTGGAGATTTGTTGGGTTTTTCTGATGGAAGAGTAGAAAAAGTTAGAGACGTAAAACCCGAATTTGGAGAATTATATACTCAAAGAATTTTTATTAATGGGAACACAGAAAGATTTGAAGTGATTAAGAAAGTTTATGAATTAAATATTTATTCTGGAATTATTACTGCGAATTCTAAAGGAAGAACTTACGATTCTAAAACAATAAAAAATATTACTCAACTATAAAATGACTAGAACAACTGCTCGAATAAAACAAAAAGGCGAACCGTTCGAAATATTTGTCGAAATGGAAGACGCTTTAAAATTCAAGAAAGGACAAATTGCTTCTATTGAATCTGAAGACGGCAGAGTTTACAAAGATATCAAAAAAGGCGATGTTGCTTCTGTAAAAGATTTGGAAAATGCTTTCGGAACTTCTGACCCTTGGGAAATTGCGAAAAAAATTGTAAAAGATGGAGAAGTTTTAGTTACTCAAGAATTTAGAGATGAAGAAAGAGAGAAAAGAGTTAAGCAAGTTGTTGACTTTTTGTCAAGAAATACAATTAATCCGCAAACTGGAAATCCTCACACTCCGCAGAGAATTGAAAGCGCATTGAATGAAGCGCATGTAAATATCAAGAATACTCCGATAGAAAATCAGATTAATGATATCATGGAACAGCTTAGCAAGATACTTCCTATCAGAACAGAAGTCAAAAAAATCAAGGTTACAATCCCTGCAATTTACACTGGAAAAGTTTATAACCTGATAAATTTGTATAAGGAAACAGAGAACTGGATGAATGATGGAAGTCTGGAAGTCGTCGTCGCTGTTCCAGCAGGAATGGTTATGGACTTTTATGACAAACTTAATTCAGCGACACACGGAGCAACAGTTACTGAGGAGATTAAAGAATAAAATGACAGACAGAACAATTGTAATACCTGGAGAAGTTATATTCAAAGGCGATGATTATTTGCCTGGTGAAGGAACAGAAAAACACGGAGATGAAATTGTCGCAATTAGATATGGACTTGCTGAAGAAACAAAAAAACTTGTTAAAGTAATTCCTTTATCTGGAGTTTATTTACCTAGAAGAGGAAATGTTGTTATCGGAAAAGTTGAAATGATAACTGCAAACGGATGGGTGATAAATATTAACACTGCTGAAAATGCTTTCTTATCAATTATGGAAGTTCCAAGATATGTTAACAAAGATGATTTGAGAGAAGTTCTTGACATCGGTGAAATGGTTGCTGCAAAAATTTATTCTATCGGAGGAAGAGGAGTTGATTTAACAATTGCAATGAAAGAATTAGGAAGATTAGACCAAGGAATAATTATAAATATAAATCCTAACAAAGTTCCAAGAGTTATCGGAAAAGAAGGGAGCATGATTTCATTAATAAAAGATGAAACAAAATGCAGAATCACTGTCGGACAAAACGGATTGATATGGATTAACGGAAATAAAGTTGAAGATGAATTATTCGCAAAGAAAGCAATTGTTCATGTTGCTGAAAATTCAACAATATCTGGATTAACAGATGAAATGAAAGAATGGTTTGAAAAAAACAAGGAGATAAAAAATTAAAATGACAGAATTCAAAAGACCAGACGGAAGAAAAGTTAACGAACTTAGAAAAATCACTGCAAAAGTTGGAGTTATTCCAAATGCCGACGGAAGCGCGATTTTCGGATTCGGAGATACAATCGCAATCGCTGCAGTTTACGGACCTAAAAAAATGCATCCGCAACATTCACAAAATCCTGAAAAAGGAACATTAAGATGCACTTACAACATGATGAGTTTTTCAGTTACAGAAAGAATAAGACCTGGACCATCAAGAAGAAGTCAGGAAATTTCTAAAATAACAGAATGGGCTTTACAACCTATTGTAATGATTGATGAATTCGCAGGACAAGTTGTTGATGTTCATATAAATGTTTTACAGGCAAATGCTTCTACAAGATGTGCGGGAATAAATGCTGCTGCAATGGCTTTGGCTCAAGCAGGAATTCCAATGAAAAATTTAGTATCAAGTGTTTCAATTGGAAAATTAGACAAACAATTAGTTACTGATTTAATTAAAGCAGAAGAAGATTGGGAAGAAGGAGAAGGACCAACAGATATTCCGATTACATTAACTGGCGACGGAAAAATAAGTCATATTCAACTTGACGGACAAATTTCATTCAAACAATTAAGAGAAGCTGTTACACTTGCTGAAGGTGCTTACAAAGAAATTCACGCTGCACAAGAAAAAGCTTTGAAAGAAGTGGGAGAAATGGAAAAATGAGAATGGAATTATATTGTCAAAGTCCGAGATGTAAAAATCCTTTAATAACAAATGGACTGTTAGTCCAAAATAACGGAGCTTTAATCCATTTAGATATAGATTGTATTGAATCATATAGAACTTATGTACATTTACCCCCAAATCAAAATGGAGTTCCAATACATTATGAAGACGCAGAAAAATTAGCAAGAAGAGGAAAAGTTAAATTTAATAAATTAGAAACAGGAGTTAAAAAATAAAATGAGAGTAGAAGATTATCAACAAATGTTAAATGATGGAACTTTATGTCCAGGAATACTTTTATTAGATGATGAAATGTCAGTTGAAAATTGTATGACTGCGCTTAAAGGAATTTATCATGTTAAGAGATTTTCTCAAGATCAGATTAATGAATGTCCAGAATATTTTAAAGACCATGTTTCCAAATGTAGAATTGTATTGGAAATTTCTAAATTAGAAAAAGATTCATCGTTTGAAAAAAGAGAAAGAATTTTAGGAATTCAAGAAGAAATTAAAGAAACTTGTGGAGAATACATACAATGATTGAAACATCAAAAATAACAGCAGAAAGAATTAAAGAATATATGAATGAAGGAAAAAGATTCGACGGAAGAAAATTAAATGAGTTTAGAAATATAATAATCGAAACAGGAGTTTCAAAAAATGCTGAAGGAAGTGCGAGAGTTAAATTAGGAAATACAGAAGTTATCGTCGGAATTAAGATGGATGTTTCAGAACCTTATGCTGATTCAAGAGATTCAGGAAACTTGATGGTTACTTCGGAATTTCTTCCGATGAGTTCTCCGAGATTAGATTTAGGACAACAACCATTTGATTCTTTGGAATTAGCAAGAGTTATTGATAGAGGAATAAGAGAAAGTCATTATATTGATTTGAAAAAATTATGTATTGAAGAAGGGAAAAAAGTTTGGACTGTGATGATTGATATTTACACAATGAACGACGACGGAAATTTAATGGATGCTGCAGGAATCGGAGCAATTGCTGCTTTGAAAAATGCAAAAATTCCTGAGTTCAACAAAGAAACTGGAAAAACAAAATTTGGGGAATGGACAGATAAAAAAATTTCATTATCAAATGATTTGCCAATTTCATTGACTGCTCACAAAATTGGAAATAATTTAATTATGGACCCAACAAAAGAAGAAGAAGACATCAGTGAAACAAGAGTTACAATCTGCAGTTCAAAAGGAACAATATATTCAATGCAAAAAGGAAATTCAAAAGAATTGTCAATAGAAGAGTTTAATAAAGTTCTCGACTTAGTTGAGAAGACAGAGAGTGAAATAGCTAAACTCGTGGAGAAAATAAAATGAGATTAACAACATTCCCTGAAGACGAAGAATGACATTAGATACATTTACCAAATATGAAAGAGCAAGAATTCTTGGAGCAAGAGCTCTGCAGATTTCTATGAATGCTCCTTTGCTTATTAAAATAGAAAAAGAAGATTTGGAAAAAATTAATTATGATGCTCTTAAAATTGCTGAAGTTGAATTGAATTCTGATATTCTCCCAATTTCTATTAAGCGTCCTTTCCCATTAAAAAGAGAAGAGAGATTGAAGAGAGTTGTAGAAAGAAAAATTTCTGATCCAAATGTTCAGGAAAAAGAAAATTCTGAAGAAGCTCAGATTAGTGAAAGTGGGGAAATAATGGAACTTGCTACACCCGAAGACGAAAGCAATGATGAAGATAACGGCGAAAGTGATGTAGAATAATTCTAATTCATTAACTTTTTATATAACAAAACATTTTCTTATTTATGTTAATTAAGGAGGTTTCAGCAAAAGCAATTCTTGATTCTCGAAAAGAAAAAACAATTCTTGTTTCAATTAAAACAAATATCGGGGAATTTTCTGCTTCTGCTCCTAATGGAAAATCTACTGGAAAATACGAAGCAAAATCTTACAATAAAAATCTTGAAGGAGATATAAAAACAATTCAACAACTCGGAGAATATTTTTCAAAAGAGGAAATTGAAAAATTTGATGATTTAAGAAGAGTTGAAGATGTTGCTGAAAAACAAATTGGCGCAAATTCTGTTTTTGCATTTGAATCTGCAATTTTAAAAGCATTGGCTAAGGAAAATAAAAAAGAAGTTTGGGAATTGATTAATCCAAACGCTAGAAAATTTCCGCGCCTCGTCGGTAATTGCATTGGCGGAGGGAAACATTCTTCTCAAGAAAGAAAACCAGATTTTCAAGAATTTGAATTAATTCCAAATGAAAAGAGTTTGGAAAAATCTTGGGAACTTAACAAGAAAATAAAAAAAGAGGTTGAAAGTGTTTTGATAAAAGAAGATAGCAAATTTAAAGGACAGAGAAATGATGAAGATGCATGGATGACTTCCATAACTGACAAAGAAGTTTTAGATATTTTGAAAAAAACAGGAGTTCCAATTGGAATTGATGCAGCTTCTTCTAGTTTTTATAAGAGAAAAAATTATAATTATCTTAATCCAAAATTTAAAAGAAGTGTTGAAGAACAATTTGAATATCTTAATAATTTAATAAAAAATTTTAATTTATTTTATATTGAAGATCCTTTTGACGAAAATGATTTTGAAAACTTTGCGAAATTGCTTAAAAAATTTCCTGACAGACTTATTGTTGGAGATGACTTGACAACAACAAATCCAGAAAGACTGAAGAAAGCTTTGAAAATTAAAAGCATAAATGCAATAATTGTAAAACCCAATCAAATTGGTTCTTTAATAAAAATGAAAGAAGTTTGTGAACTGGCGAAAAAAAATAATAT
>Ga0265323_10000119_pt1:0-10000 | contig 44831 bp, 23 predicted proteins | sample 41225metaG_FD_193580 | JGI IMG/M metagenome (GOLD analysis project Ga0265323, IMG submission 193580) | Rhizosphere microbial communities from Carex aquatilis grown in University of Washington, Seatle, WA, United States - 4-12-25 metaG | ecosystem: Host-associated > Plants > Roots >...
TAGGGTCGGAGCTCACCCTTGTACCGACCGCTACTTATACTTTTGATGGGCGTGGCTTATCATTTGGAAGCACTGCGTTGACGGACTTACTTTCTTTAAACTTCTTATGTCTCGTTAGCGAAAAAACTATCTGCACGCCCAGCCCACTCCCTTTTATCTGGCGAGTTAGGCTCATTTGAAGGGGAGGCACCAAAAGAAAGCACTCCATAGACTCACTTCTTCTATCCAAAAACATATTCTAAACCTCCCACAACTAAAAAAAAGCAAAGTTCATTATATTCTAAATCAAGGTTAAGATTTATAGACCATCTATGCCGTCCTCTGTCTAGCACGGACATGGATTTCCGCCTTGAAATTCTCTTTTTTCCATATGGCATAAGTCAGAAGTGTGTGATACCTGTATCAAACTATAACCATAAATGTGTGATAAAGTGTGTAGGGCTTTTCAGTCAGAAAGAAAAAAAACGTTTTTCAATGATAACCGGTGTTCGAGATCATGATCCCAAGACAGGGAAAAGGCAAATTTCTTACGAGAGGGAAGAAAATAATCATTGAAGAAGTTTCAATTCTTTTCACTAAAGACGACAGCAAAGGCATCCAGAGGCCACATGATGATGCTTTGTTTGATAGTTGCCGCATGGATTGGGTTGAACCCGCCAGGATCTTTCTTAGTCGATACGGGTAGTTCAGCAGATGTGTTGTATCTCAGACTTACAATAGAATGGGTTACGATAGAATGCGCATTCGCCCTTCTCACAGTCCATTAACCGGATTAACTGGTAATTATCTCAGACCTTTGGGATACGCTACATTGCCCATGTAATTTGGAAAGGAGAACTCACTCTTAAATAATTTTTGATGTTAACCAGGTGGTGTATCTGCCGTCAGCCTACAATGCGATACTTGCCAAACCCCCTATAAACAAGCTTGGTGCAGTTGTTTCTACTGCTCTTTTGGCCACGAAAATACCAACACCTCATGGGAATGTTTTGACTTTCCATTTGGTGGGGGGATCCACAAGGGGAAAGACATTGCTATATGACTAGCCTAAGGCAGGGAAATAAAGAGAAGGGACATGAGATGGGTTTTTTTCTTGATGTCCCAATCGAATCGCCCAGCGAATATACACCTGTGGGGAGGTGTTTTCCCCTATAGAAGAAGTAAAAACGCTACAGTTGAAGGAGCTAGCTAGTTCCTCAGCCTTATTAGCTTTTATGTGTGTGATTTCTAGGAGGTTTTCACAATTCCAAAGAGTCCTTTGATAATTTCTTTTGATAGTATGGCTGCTTTAGCATACTCAAAAGACCCCGAGTATCATGGAAAAACCAAACACATTCAGATGCGATATCATTTTTTTATAGACATGATAGCACAGAGCTTATACAAGGAGAACCAACCTCTTCAAGAGGTAATTTATAGTTACCATGCTAAGCTGACCATGTTAACAGAATGGTTCGAGCTAACTAAATAAGCACAATAATGAGTCCAGGTCGCTCACTTATGCTCTAATTCCATCCCATTTTTTTTTTTGCACTCAACTTAGAGGTGTCAGGCTAAGTAAGAAAGAGGAAACGTGGCAAGCGAATAGGTAGGATTATGTATGTCCATCCCTCGGCTGGTGAACGGTACTATCTAAGTATGCTTCTTAATGTTGTGAAAGGAGCAACAAGTTAAGAAGATATAAGAAAAGTAAACGGCTACACCAAACTTGAAGATCTGCTTGCACTGCCTTAGGCTTATTGGGAGATGACAAAGAATGGGAATAACTAGAGCATATAAGGAAAGAGCTGTATGTAAAAGAATGTAGGATATGATCTAATTGCAAAAAGCCAAAATACCAAGGCATGGGAAAAGAAATCCAGGGTAACTTCTTCCGTCTCAATATGCCTTTTTCTTTTGTATAGTTCACCATTAACATAGTATAGTTCATTTTCTTTATATATGTTTTATGGCTTAAGAGCTCTGGTTTGGCAATGTGAAGAGAGAGGTGACGTGGCCTCAGGAAAAATGAAAGAGAAGAAAAAAATGAGGTATACCAGTTCTACTAATAAGTAAGAAGAGGTTCGACATTGATTTTTTCATATGTGGAGCCCAGAGATTGGTGGGCGTTTCGGGGCCTGAGCTAGGAATAGACCGGCGGGTTCACAGTTGGAGAATGGAAATGGGAACAGAGTTGGCAGGTGATGAAATATGAAAAGAAGTGTACTTTTGCTCTTTGACTTGGTTTGAGGCAAAGAAAGAAGAAGAAGGATAAATGGAAAAAAAGGCAATGAAATTGTGAAAGGAAATTTATTGAGTTTAGAAAATGGAAATGTTTTTTAAATATAAATTGCTAATAAGAAGGAAGTAGCATTCTACATTTTCATGGTCATGCTTTTCCCGTTTACAAGTGCTCTCTTTATATGGTTTTCTCGCCTCTGACCTAACACCTACATAAACTCCCAAACCAAAAAGAAAAAGGAAAAGAGGAAAGGAACATGTGGCAAGCTGATCTCTTTCTAGTTTATACATCTCCTATGACTGTGATAGAACAAAAGTTCCCTTGCCCGAGATCAGAACTCTCCAGACATAGCTCTGGAAATAAACTAGCAGGTAAGGAAATATTATTTCCACCTCAAATTTTATGTTCTTCTTTACCAAAACCCATTTCACCATGGAAAAGGACCACCTTTCACACACAAACTAAACAATTGACGTTTGCAAACCTGGATTTGGTATCTTAGCGCATCGAGCGACGCTTCTTTTGGAGAGGTGATGGCTCATTCAACGGAGGCCATTGTCTTGAACGTTGGGACGACTCTAATTTCTGAAAGCACTACTTCAAAAGCGTTGGCTACGCTACGCCCCCTTGAAAAGATACTTTTGTAGATTGAATCCTTCTTCAATCGACATACTTTAACTCCCTCTTTGCTATGAATCCAGGTGTCAGATAATTCCAGAATCTAATCTCTGCAGAAAGCATTCTTTACATTGGTGAATAGGCCAGTCTTTGTTGACTGCAATGGAAAGGACAGGGCGGATAGAGTGAAGTTTGGCAACAGGAGCAAGCAAAGGTCTATAAATAAGAGATACCCATCTATGGCTTAATCCCTTTTTAAGAAGCCGAGCTTTATATCGATCAATCGATCCAGCATCAAACTATTTAAGAGTCTAAACCTTACTTTAATAAGTTAAGTCAAGTTGGCCCTTCCAGCAATATAACAAGTTCCTTCCATTCTTTTTTAGTGCCTCCTTCTCTTCAACCATAGCCCTTCTCCATTCAGAATAAGCAAGGGCGGCCGGAACTTATTTGAATTAGACTTTTGAGGCTCTTTTGCAGAAAGAAAGAAGAAAGAATAAGAGCAAAAGACCTGTAGGAAGCGAAGGAGAGAGGCACAGGAGTTTTCTGGCTCACTAGTAACAAGCAACGGAGTGATAGCTAGGTTTTGCTTGTTAGAAGGCTGCGAAGGTATTAAGCACTTGCTCCACCACATCCTAAAGTGTCAGTTCCTTGAAGCAAGTTTTATTTATTTCGATCGAAAGGTCTATAATATGATATTTGAAGAGGACCATACAAGTCAAAGTAGTGTAAGGGAAGACTAAAGTCCTAGGGCAGATTCCTACTAATTGCACATAAAGGTAGGTATAGAAGAATGCGCCGGCAAGGCAAGAAATGTATACTGAAAGAAGAAAAGTAGCTAGCAAGGACAAGAAAAAAAGATGTTTAGTACAAGCATTTAGTTATGTTTTACTTGATTCTGCTTTCAAGACTGAATCTGCTTCTTTCCCACAAGAAATCCTAAACCAAAAATAAGGTAGTGTTTCAACTTCATTATACCCAATGCCTCGCATGCATGACCTGCTCTATGCTTACCTTGACAAGTTCATGAAAGTTAATATATGAGAATTAAATCCTAAATCTGTTTAGTTTGTTTGGTTCTTATATTCTCTTTTTTCCCTGTTCCAGTTATTGCTCATAATGAGAGTGCACGAGCACATGAATGGGGTTAGATCTTCAGTGAAGAAACCAAGAAGCAATCCACCCCTTTCATAACTGCTTGGCAGTTGAATGGGAGAATGCGAGCATCTCTTTCTACTATTTCTTTCTCAAACTAGATCAAGTTATTTTTTAAAGAGAGGGGCTCACTCCCTCCAAACAAAATGCTTTCTTCTTGCGCAAAACAAATGCATCATCTCAGAGTCTGATACTGAAAGTTGGTTTCAAGCTGTCCGCGTTTGAAGTCTTTGTACTTTAAGAACTCCAATATTTCGAAATCCTTTGGTTGCGTAAGGATTTCTTCACCAGAGCTCCAAAGGAAATAAAGGAAGGTTCTTTTTCAAGTCTTTATCTAGAAACGCCTTCATTGGATTTGGTTCAAATCACAAATCGTTACTTCTCCAGTTGCGTTGCAACCTTGTTCATGCTGTAGCTAATCGTTAGGAAATAAAGCGCTTCTCAAAACGAGCGAGAAAGAAGCTTGATGTTAATTTATGTTAGATGTCTTCTTGCTTAGTTGCTATGCTTGAGACGAATGTTAAGGTAAGTTAGTGTTTACCCACCTCCTGGAGTCTAATGAGACTGAGATCTCCAAGAAGAAATTCTACCGATACCGGGAAAGTGAGTTTTCGATCAGTGTCTAGGATAGTTCAACCAAGAGCATAACAATAGCCAAACATCGCTTTCTATCAGGTTTTGAATAAATCCCAACCAACACTTTACCAAACAACATTACCACTCTTCTGAATAGTCTTCTAGCACCTTGGTACCACTCTACTTCAGCATTCGATGACTATCTACAACTATGAGACCCTCTCGGATTCAACTGGACTGATCCATTCGCTCGGTACAATATCATATATATAGTTTCAGTTGTGAAAGTTCATCGCTTCTTCCTAGCATCGTCTCTTTCTAGCATTTCGTCTTTCTTTCGGGGTGAGGGATTTTCATTCCGGTGGCAGGCTATCCAATTCACGAAATTAGGAAGAATGGAAAAAGCTAGGGATTTCTATTGGTTTTTCACCATGCATCATTATCTCATCTAATGATGTCTTTCCGTTCGTAGCTAGCTATCGAGTCTGGCGGGTCCTCGTTTTCTTTCATGGATGTTCATCTTTCATAGATAGAAAGATGCCGGTAGTGGAAAGTGGGCGGCTGCTTTTTCTTTGGAAGTGGAATGCTGTGTTCAGCATTTCCTCCACCTCAACATTGGCTTCCAACTAACTATGAATCCATTTCCGGTTCAATCAAGGAGTATGAAAAGAATCAGTCCTTATCCTTAATTTTAGCTTTCTTTATCTCTAGTTAGCAGAAGTGCCAAATAACCACATATATAGTAAGGCTAGATTCTCGGCCCATTCCCTCCTCGTGTCCACCTGAGTCCTGACTCATTGTCCGTTCGAGGGGCCCGAAAAGAAGTGGGAATTTAATTCTAGCCTTTCGCGGGTGAAATTGAGGTGATATCGTCTGCGATCACCTCAATATTCATTCCGCTATCTCATTCTAGTTAGGCAGGAGGAATATCTTCTAGAAGATAAAATCTTTTGCAAAATATTGTGTCCGGAAAAGTGCTGACTAAGTGTCGGTGTCTTCCTAGAGTCCATGAAGTTCATTCGCTGAATTTTCGTCTTTATCTGTATCGCGTTCAATTCCGTGACAGTTTCCTACGTAATGTTGTTGCAAATAAGGACTGCTAGCTCCTAAAAGACTGAGGTATGCATGGCTCTTGCTATCTGTACCGGATCCCTTATATAGAATTTCCCAGATTGAGTAAAATCCTGACCGGGTTGAACATTGGAATCATGATCAACATTGAAAATGGATGAGTCTAAGTGAATAGCTAGCTTATAGATCCTAGGTCAGCTTTAGATGTTGATTGTCTTCTATATAATGATAAAGCATAAATGTATGCAGATGCTAGCTAACTAACTTCGAAGTAAGTGTGAGGTTTCTGTATAAGTAAGCCCTCCTCTTATCCGCGGCATCTAGAAAACGAGCAGGAACCGAAGTGTTCGATCTTTCTCAACTTCTTCTCGAGATTCCGATCCAGCTCTTTCTTTTCAATATTTATAAAGTCCATTCCTAGTGTCAGACTCACTTGTCAATTCTTTTTTTTGAACCAATTGCACTAACTTCGTTGTTAGAACATAAATATATCTAAAATGTTGTTTGTTAAATACGACAAAACTCGTGGCTAAAAAGAGGAAAGCTCAAGTATTTGACCCATCATATCATCCAAAGAAACGGAAAATAGCAAAAAGTTCAAAATGACAACTAAAAGAAAAAAAAGGTAGGTTTGACGAGTGCTTATCACCTGAGCCAACCAAGGAAGACGTCAAGAGCAATTATGACCTTCTACACACCGAAAGACTACAACACACAACACTCCGAAAGAGCGGAAGAGTTTGACCTGTTTCCTAAGTTTGGTGCCTCTGTGCCTTCTCAGGTTACTGCCACCCTACTATAACTGACCTGATCCTATCATCACCTTTTTTCTGTATAAATTGAGTTGTATCTAGACTTTTAGTATTTGACTGACTGCCAAATTTCTCTTATTTAAGTCCGTCCCAAAGGAAACTAAGATCTGAGGACGACGAAGGCTCTTTTGGTGAAGACCAGATGTGCTCTTGTCGCACGCAGAAGCTCTAATGGCTTGATTCACCGGAACGTCGAAGTCAATAGAAAGTGGGCGATTCCGCAAAGACTGATTGATTACTCTGCTTCCAAAGAAAGGCTTTTTTCTTGCTCAGGTGAGGCCTCTCTCCAGCTCATCCCTAGAGGTTGATGTTGGTCAGCTTGTTCATTCGGGTTGCTCGTTATTATCGAAGAAATTCCTTTATGGGGCTCTGACTAGAAGGGATAACCTTATTAAAAGTTCCTACTCTCTTGCGGGCTGCTGTCAGAGTTAACTAAATAGTAGGTACCAGATTGCGATCGGGGAACATTCGTTGTGGAACAAGGTTCACCTTCAGAATTAAGTGAAAGATTTACCATATTTATTTTCCTGACTCGCATCTAACTCGCATCCTCTCTTTCTTCACTGTCAGAGTTCGCATCTATCACCACTTCTTTGTTTTCAAGTCACCACAGAGCTAAACTCTTCTGGAGAAATTCGCCAAGAAGAGAAGAAGAAAAGAAAGGAAGCGAAGGTACTCAACTGAAAGGAGATGCTATTGCTTCGCAGTACCAAAAGGGAAGTGCTAAATCAAAACTGGAATTCAAGGCGTAGAGAATGCGGGTGAAGTCAAAAGCATTTACGCCATAAAAAGATTCTCCTTCGCTTCGCGCCTTTGTTCGATTGGTTCGCATACGATCGGTTGTTTAAATAATCTTCTTGAAACTAATTAGAGTATGGCTATTCAACCAATATATCATACTCGGAACTCTCCCAGACGGGAAGTCTCCCAACTATTTTCCGGGAAAAATACACTCGCCAGCAACTCTTAGAGAGCCTTTGGATAATGCCTTACGGCCAAGCTCACTCTAGTAAACTGTGCTAGAAGCAAAAAGTAACAGACTCTATCTACAGCAACCATTATAGGTGGTTGGGTTAAGGTTAAGTACCCGCTCTTTCCCCCCGTTACCTGATGAAACATAGCATTCAGATGGTTAAAATAGGATGTCTGGTAGAACCTAAAAGAATTACCTTTCAAAAAAGAACCTTGTTTAGGAATAACTCGTTCGACCCTGAGGCTAGTTTGAATAGCGGACGTTAACACTCTGAGTAATAGAGCTGTTAAAAACTTATCTTTCGACATTAGGCTTTGGAGTTATGGCCCTAAAGATTTTCATATAACCAAAGTTTCTATTTTGATTAATTGGCAACACACATGAGCGCTGTCTAGCTCGTCCTGGTTTTACTTAATTATGAAATATACGGCTGTACCATTAGCCCCATGGGTTGGTTACCTAATGCAAGATCCCTTATACCTGAAACATTTCCTAGAATACCAATTGCAAGTTGAAAGATAAACTGGCTTTCATGTTGAAAGAGAGTAATGCTTTGTTAGACCCGAATGTTCTTAAACTAAGGAACTTCTATTTTGGGCGTTAATTCTATGCTTATACCAAAGAGACTTTTTGGTGTAACTTAGACAGTCTAAGTGGGATACCTGGTTCACTAATAGGATTTGAGTGGTTTTGAGAAATGTGCTTTAGGAAGGCCCTATGAAACCAGGAATGCCTAAAGTGGAGAGAAAAGGAAAGCAGCACTATGAGGAGCTGTACTATAATGTGAGGAGCTGATGCATGACTTCGTCTGATAGGAGTCCCTGATGCGGGGCCATCTTGACAAGGAAGACAAAGGGAAGTCTTTCAGACTGAGATTCGGATTAAAACTTGCGATTATGGATAATGATTGTTTGGTTTGAGACCCTTGGTTAGATGTTACCAAAACCCATAGAGTCATTTGGGTAAATAGTCTGGTATGACCAATTGATGAAACCAGATTTGCATAATGTCCCCAATGGTTTAATTTAACTAGGACAGATTTTTATATCTTGCGTCTAGATGACTAATTTCATGGCACATGAGATGTTTCACGATGATCAAAAATGGGCCAGGTGTTCTTTTTTTAGGTCTAGGCAACATATTTGATTGCTTGATTGCTTGGTTGTTTGATTGACTGATTGTTTGTTGATGTCATGTTTGATGATTGATTGCATCTTCTTTGGTTTATCTTGTTTGATGATATCCTGCGTGATGACATCTTGATTGATGATACCTGATTGATTTGGTTATAATAAAGTTTGCATGATGTGATATGGACTATGTTGATCGATAATGATCTTCTGATTGTGTCTTGGTTGAAGACATCTTTGCAGAAAACTAGCTAGCGCCTGATTGGATGATGATTGTTTTGTGAAATCCTAAACAAGGATTGTTTCTTTCAAGGCTTAGTTACAAAGCCAACCCTGTTTTAGGTTAAGCCCGATCGCTTTCATGGGCAATAAACCCTGTGGTGGGTTACGTAGATGAAGGGAGACGCCCCTGGATAACATGTCTACATCCTCGCTCATGGCTGATTTCCACGTAAGGATTTGCTGTCTCAAATCCAGGAGGCTCTGTTGCAGCCAGGCTCTGACACAGCCTATGAGATGAAACATATGGTCTTGATACGAACAGGATCCTTTACATGATTAATGATTGATATTAAACTGAGTTGATGAAAAATTAGGAAATGTTAGCCTGTGATCAAATTGAGGTGCACCTTTCAAACGATATTGTAGGGAATAGTTACGTTCCACAGGTAAGGGGGAAAACCCTAACCTTAGCTGATAGATTAACGACTTAGGATTTAGGTCTAACGAATTAGGATTAAATCCTACGAACTAAGCCGTCTGATCGCCAGACGACTTCAATACACTCGTGAGTGGAGTTAAGATAGAAACACGAAAATTGAACGACATCGACGGGACAATAGATAAACCCGTTGGACGAAACCATAGGAGTCTAATAGGATCAAAAAAACCCCTTAGTTTCTGAGTCCATCCCTGTAGACCATACGAGGCGCACTTCACTCTGTATAAAACAGATTAAGACTAAAAAAAGAGAGCTAAGTCTACTAGAGTAAACAAAGGCAAAATTTCCAATCAAATGTCTAATAGACTTATTCAATTCATCCGGTAAAAAGGGAGGATAATTAGAAACAAGATCGTCGAAACAGGATCAAAGGACAAGCCTGTCAGGCGGCTGGCTAAGTAAAATCTGTAAGACGAAACGAATAGGATCAATCTCTCATGAAGGGTAGCCAAAATATCTACCTTAAAAGTTAGGAGATATTCATCTGTGTCACCTACATAGATGATAATGTGGAGCACCCCACGATAAAAAGTACCCTTATATATAGGATCTCAGATCCTATAACGGGCAGCTATAACGTCCGCCTGGCAAATAAGAGGATACCCGTCTATGTCATCTGTATAACTGATTACATTGAAACTTCACACAAGACCAAAAAACCCATCTAGCCTCGAGTTATAACGTCACGCTCGAGAACGAGTAAGCAAGGATTGTTGACTGATA
>Ga0265323_10000119_pt1:17500-44831 | contig 44831 bp, 23 predicted proteins | sample 41225metaG_FD_193580 | JGI IMG/M metagenome (GOLD analysis project Ga0265323, IMG submission 193580) | Rhizosphere microbial communities from Carex aquatilis grown in University of Washington, Seatle, WA, United States - 4-12-25 metaG | ecosystem: Host-associated > Plants > Roots >...
CTTTCCTCTTTATTACTTCCGAGTTGGTGAGTCACTCGCTAATGTTCTCGCTTTTGGTAGTCTTTCTCTATTGGTCTTACCTTCTTGCTGCTTGCTGACTTATTGCATTTTTGATGTGAAGGGTCGAAGCGGTTCCGCTCGTTCCTAGACTTTCCAGTATAGCGACTTTCGTTCATGTTCGAGTCCTTTCTCCCCACTAGCTTGATGGCACCCAGGGAATTCCCAAGATGTATTGTTCCGTTATTCATTCTAGGGAGAGGAAGAAAGTAAAAACCGTCGAGTCCTTACTTACTTTTAGTCTCCTTAAAAGTTATTTAGTCTGAAGGTCGCTTGGCTCACGGCTTCTGATAGACTCTTTTTCCTAGGATCGGCTACTGTTGGGATCGGTCCGGCAGGAAGGAAAACTAATTAATCCATCGGCTGAGAAAGAAGGTTCTTCCACGTACTGAAACTGTGGAAGCATTGAAATGCAGTCATGTTGTGCCTGTTATGACTGATTATCCTATTCCACCAAGATGGTTTACACCTACCTACCAAGTTAAGTCAGGTTTTGCATAGGTACCCCAAACCTTCTCCTTTCATGACCTCCTCTCCTCGTTCTTCTCTTGACTAACCAAACCCTCTACACTCTGCTCCTTAGCACTTGAGATCTGCACAGTACAGGCACCGCCTACTCATACTGGGTTGCTGTACCACTACCAAAGCTAGGCTCTCCTGCTCTACTTTGAAGAAAGAAATTACGAAGAAAGACATTACGAAAAAGTACCCCCACTTTGATGTTGATGCTTCCCCTATTTGTTAGTGACTATTTAGTCTTTGTGACTATTTAGTGCAATCTTTTTTTTGACTCAGTGGGTCAGTGATAAAGTACAGCGGAGAATTTCCTTAGAAAGAGTTTAGGATCTGTACCAAGAACCTTGAGTGACGAGATCAAGATCACCCGGTTATGCCATTCAAGAAACTGTTAGATGTCTTCCCGCCGCAATCCAATAAGGAAGTCGCATTTGGGTACACTTTCCATTTGAACTGATCATTCATTGTGCTCATTAGGATGAATATACATTATTCGATGCTTGCTGGTTTGTTATACTCACCTCATTAATTCCTAAACATGGTTGCATGTCGTGTTCGTACTACAAAAAGACTGGTCGTGCTCTGATCTTTGCAAGAATGCCATCAAGTTCCAAATCTTCTCCGGTACCCCTTTCTCTGTCAGTATCGAGCGAAGCGTGCTTGACGCCGAAGTCATACATACGTTTCACAGCAGGGCCTACATCCACTCTATAGAGCACACCTACATGTTGTCCACATGCACCGGCTTTCTACATAAGGACCCTAAGCCACAACTCCATACCATTTTCTTTAGAAGAATGATGACTAAACTTCTTTCATGGATGGTTTTGTTTTCATGGATGTTATATACCTTACATGTATTCAGATTTCACGGGGCGGAGTCTGAAAAGAAATTTACTGATGTGCCAGGGGTGTCCCACCACTTTTTTACCACATAGACTCAGATAGAAAACGTTTTGACAATGATATAGATTTATTACTTAATCATTTCAAAATGAGCGTTGACAAAAAAGTATGAGATATCTAATATCAAAATTCAGGAATGTCACAGGATGAATATAGCCTTTTAAATGCAATGAGGCCTTTCTCCTCTTATTAATCTTGTCTTTCTCTTATCTGACTTCTCTTTCTCTTATTAATCTTGTCTAGTGGTACTTTATTGAGAGGTACTTTATTGTCTAGTGGTACTTTACTTTAAATCTTTGTTCATAAAAGCAAGCAACATATGTATTTTTGAGATATGTAGTATGTCTTTTTGAGATATGTAGATATAAGACCACATACATTTCTTAGATATAAAACCACATCAATTTATTAGATATAAGACCACATACATTTCTATGTATCTGTTCAAGAGAAGATAGTTTACCGATTTAAAGAGAAGATAGTTTACCGATCACTTTATACCCATTTTCGGCTACTTTCCAGAGTATAGAAAGAAGAGAGTACATAAAACCAGAGTATAGAAGAGAGTAAATAAAAACGATGAAAATAAGAATGCTGAGAGAGACGAGCATGAAAATCTCTAAGGGATGCCATAGAGAGGGATGCTGTGACAAACTCTCTTATTAACAAAGCGGGGAGATCCGTACTAATGGGTTCAGAAAGATGCATTGGTCTTCCAAAGAGTGCCATTCAGTGCTTGAGTAACAGAAGATATAGAGATAGGAGTGACCGCTACACCCAGCCAAGTAACTTCCTCTTTCAAAAGAAAAAAGCTTGTAACTTTTCTCACGAATACTCTTGCACACATAGAGTCTATCATCCTTCGTCACAGAAGAGTACCTCAAACATAGAGTCTGTCATCCTTCGTCACAGAAGAGTACCTGTTTGATGTAATTCTGTCTTCGAACTTTTTCCAAAGAAAAAGTATCCAATCCATCTAAAATAGAGCACTATCACGGTGCGAACTAAATAGAGGTCTCATGGCACAAGAATGAAGATTTGGGCTCAACCCGGATATGTGAGAGTTCTTATTTATATGGGAGAGGTGCTAAGTAATAAGAAGAACCCTTTGATATGGGCCTTGACTCTAGCAAATTAGAATTGGATGGGTGAGCATGGAAAAAGAGGAAGAGCGGAACCAATGGAATCACTACCCAGAAAACCAATAACTGAGAGACGAGATTCTTGGTATGGGCTTTCACTATCTTATAGGTTGGCACTCTAATCTGCCTTATAACCATTCGTATATGGAACTCATGATCTTGCTTGAATCTCAGAATGAAGTGTTCGTAGATGATCTATACTCCTAAACAGACAGGCCTAGAGAAGTATTCGGCTGTCGATAGACCGTGAAGTTTCTTGTTATGCAATGGTAGAGTATCAACCACCCATAAGCCAGTATTTTGGGAAAACTCTAGATAACCTTTTCTGAATCGAATGCCTGGCCCACCATCGAATCGAATGCCTTTAGCTGGTTTACTAGCTTGTGCTCGCTTCGCTGAAATGGGAGGGGATGATCGATGATCTGGCAGGTCTGGTGAGTGCTTTTCAGACCCACTAACGGCTAGGTTTTCTGATACCAGATGGGCTGTCTCTACAGATTCAACTCGCTCCCTTGCTTAGGTCAAATCACAGCTGGCACATTACTTTGATCTAGAAACTGTCACTTAGAAGTAAGATTTTGTTGTTACCCAGCCAGATAACGCTAAGTTTCTTACTCGCTCTCAAGTTCTTAGGCAATGAAAGAAGTGTGATACGAATACTTCGCTCCTCGCCATATGTCCGGCAACCAATTGCTTCTTTTGCTCCTTGTCTTTTGCTGAATGAAGCTACTACGCCCTTAGTATCTCGTGCCAATGGGGAGTAGAGAGAGTGGCTTACTAACCGCCAGCCCCACTACTCTTATTGGATTGATCACTAGCCCTTACTCTAAGTCACTGATTCAAGAACGAATACCAATACAGCCCTGGTCTACAGGCTGAGTGAGGGCTTTACATCGCTAAAGAATCAGTAATGGACAGCAAGAGCTAAGAATTAATAAAAGGAAAGTACCAAAACGATTGGCAATGTGCGCTCCTTTAACCTATTAAGGAAGGAAGGGCAAGTACCCCTTCCTTTTCCTTGGAAGGGCCTTTATTAAAATCTCCCAAGATCACAAATCGTCGGGCAAGCCCCCTCTCATGTAGAGCAGTTGATACATAAATAACCGCAAAAAAGGTATTAGAATCCGTGTAAGTAGTGGTCGCACTTGCCTGATAAAACTCATAGTATCAATATCATATATAGTGTATTATTTTCGTCTAGTGTTTTGCGTCTTTTTTGGATATATTGGATCAATTCAGTAGAAACGAACCGGAATTGAACCGGAAAAGGGGCCCTTACCCTACCTCCAAGCGTTCCTTTTGTTAACCCGGTTCGCCACTCAAGTGCCTACGTCCGGGGGAGGGCCGGGGCAGGTGCCTACCAAACGCCCCGACGCCCCTGCTCGTCAAGAGGCCCCAGGAGAAGTTCGCCCGTAAAATACGAACGAAAAGCTCGATAGAGAGGGGCCGATCTACCTAGTGTTGTCATGGATGAGATGTTATGACTAATCTCCCCAACTAAATGGGGATTTTCTAAAGTATAAAACGGCCTCTTTTCAAAAGGATATAAAAGAGTCGGTACGTTATAATGAAAATCGTTTCCAAATAACTTATAATGAGTAACCAGAAATTAAAATGCGGTGCGTTCCCCCCCCGCAGAAAAATACTCCCTAACGCGGGCACACTCAGAATTGGCAAGTTCAACGAGGAGCGTTTGCGCTTTCGCCTCCTGCTCTAAAACCTGCAATTGAAAAAATTCAGCGTGAAGTGCACTACGATAAGCAAGTGGATTCCCACCACGAAGCGAAGATATTATTCTATTTGAGTAACCTCCCGCTTCGTTTTGAGGTGGTAATCCATAAATATTTTGAGCTTCCAATACCCTAACGCGTTCGATGAAATCCGCTTCCCATAGTAAATCATATTGAGGGGCGCAATATGCTATGGTCATTTGAGGGTCGTACAAGTTAGCCCACTTAAGGGCTAAAAATATACATAAATACATTAGTATGTTTAGCAACACGCGTGCGACACCAGAAGAAAAAAGTACAATTTGGAACCGAAACCAAATGCGTCTAATAATAAATAGAATAGCAGCAAATAACATCTTTATCTCTTTCATATCCAGATCATTTCCTTAGGAGAGCCCTTCCTCTCCGCAACGTAACGTGCAGTTCGAATAAAATAAATAAATAATAACTATTCAAACTCAATAAACACATATTCTAGGTGAGTTAGCTCCATTCGCTATGTGTCCTAATGCCCATACTAAGAAAGAGAGTCATATAAAAAGTCATACATTTTCTCCTATATAGGTTTTTCTTTACCTAGTCACAATGCAACTCCATGAACTCATTCTTTCTTTACCTCAGCAGAAGAAAGTCATAGAAGAAGAAGAACTAGTGCTCCCAAGCAAACACTTTTCTTATGCACCAGAAGAGTAGTCAGTCCCTGTACCTGCATCGAACTCTAAGACAAGAGATAAGAGTATATTTTACTTATGCCTACTTGCTGCCCTTCCCTATTTTCCTAAGACTGATTCTTCTCTTCCAACTTGTCCTTCCTATTCTTCTCTATTAGAACGAACTTTTTTTCACTAACTAAATAGTAGTAGTTTGATAACTTAACTCAACTCTGCTTTTTTAGACTATTCATGGTATGATTTACCTATTTTTGAACAGAAATCAAGTCATATTCTACCTGCCTTTCATAGAAGGATGCTTAAGTGGGATTGAACGAGATGCAGATAGAAGAAAGACAACAAAGAAATAGATCACATGTCATGAACGTGGCTTGTCTACTCCAAGCAAATAGGAGAAAGTTTGGTAACCGAAAGGTTCTTGCAAAAAAAGGAAGATTTGCTGCTTGGATCGAGACCGCAAGCTTCGAATAGGTAGGTGCCAAAAGAATAGTTGGAGTAAGGATAATCTGGAAAGCTACGCTCAGATTTTGATGTTGATGTTTAGGAAGATTAAAATTCAGTCTATCTAAGATATTATTAAGTACCAAAACGAAGCTCATCCGCTATGACATCATAACTCCTATAAACTCATATCTATCTTAGAACCATTGAAAGAAGTTGATTCTGACTAATCAAAATGTCATCGATACCGCAAAAAAGGATGCTTTGACTTTGCCCCGCGCATCTCTAAGGAACGAAATAGGGTACCGAGCTAGGTTACGGGAAAGCTTTAGTTACAAGGAGAAGAGAAAGAGGTGTGGTTGATAGAGGAGTGGCAAGGATAAGAGAGATATGGGGGTATTGAACAAGTAGGAAGAGGATATAAATATTATTCCACTTAATTTGTTGGATTGGCTCGAAGAGATTGGGAAAAATAAAATGGAATTTCATTGCGGGGCCGTAAACGCTGCTAAAGGATATGGAGGTACCATTCGAGAGTGACTAGGGTCTATATCTTCTCGGCAAGCAAAGGGAAATCAAGGAAGTCCCGGGATACACTCATTTCGAATAGATCCTCCGGGTACATCCGAAGCTCTTTAGCCTTGGATTCCGTTTCTCTAAGAATAGTAAAGCCTTATAGATATGGACGGTAGCCCTTTACCTAACCAAACGGAGAAAGGCAACAACGACTTGGTGTATACAGCCAGGATGCGCTCGTTGTGCATGGAATTTCTGACTAACGCTTTTTATGTTGTGTGCATTCTCCTCGGAAAAAGTCTTAAGTTAAGTAGGCTTCCTTGAGGTCCTGGTATACTCTATCTGTAAATGAAGTAGTCTTTCTAGCTCCCGTTGGCCTGGGGCTTTTATGTGCTTTTCGTGACCTGTGAAGGGAGCGATCTCGGAATTTCTCGGGGGGAACGCATTGCTTCCTTTCCTCTTTCGGTTAGAAGGGAAAAAGCACTGAGGGTAAGCGGTTCGGTTTATAGAAAAAGTGCAGACGCAAGTTCAGTCTCAAGCTCCTGCGTTGTCTCAACCAAACTCTCTCTTTTCAACCACTAAACATGCTATACAATCCGTCTCTAAAGTGACAGAGCTCTAAATTGCCTACACCAAGAAACAACATCGCTATCAAGCAAACTAAATATCCCAATGCCTACTTGTTGAATGAATTTCCAGCTTCTTCGGCCAGTGAGTAACTACTAATGTTACGAACCAAAGGAAGCTTAGGAAACTACGATTGCTAAATCGGGGAATGGATCTTTTCCTGTGATTGAAGAAGTCAAATCTTTCAAACCGTACCTAGCATCTCTCGCGTATACATAAACTCATGCTTGCTTCTTTCTATACTTTTGAGCCTGTCTCTTTTCAGGAACCAGTGAAGGCTTCTTTTCCCGGTCCTTTACTTCTAGCCTTTGCAAGCACTTATCCAACGTTATCTGGTAATGCTTATCTTGGTGAATCAGTTTACGCTGAAAAGTGTGTAGTTACTTGTACTTAAATATTAGTAATATTTAGTACTTTAGTTTCTCGGTTATCAGCGTCCGAACTAGCCTATCCTGCTACTACAACTAATCCAGTGAATTCCGAGAATTTTGAGTTACCAGTTCCTGGTTCTGAGTACCTCTTCCGTGCCTTTCTTTAATCTTTATCAGCTTATTCCTATTCGATCACTTACCTGGGCTATCCGGATTCCTCCCCCTACCTTGCCTATTAAACTACACCTGGTAATGCACTCTTCTTTCTAGCCAATGCTGAGCACCTTGAAAACTTTAGTCAAAATCTCTTTGATCAACAAGTATATCTGCATAAACGCATTTTTCACAAGTCTATGCTACGTCATCTCCTGCTTGCTACCCGACTTGAAAACGTAATACATATGCCTAGCTGACTTTACTTGCCTAGTTAGTAGCATCTCTTAGAGATACCTACATATTATCATAAATTTACGTAACTTTATCTCTCCTAGACTACTTGCACTAATATCCCTATAAGTACTTGCTAAAGCTTATTCGCGAGCTTCCCTTGTGACTGATCTAGCCGTAACAACTAGACCTGGGACTGATCTTGGGTAGACAACTTTTCCTGTAACTGGATACTATCCTCCTTAACACCCTTAGGAATTGAAGAAATCTTTTTTTGAATAACTCGCCAGGTCAGTTGCCATAGCCTTTTTCATCAGTTGTAGCTTTTCCTTCCCTTGCTTCTTGAATCAGCTTATTCTGGTAAATACTACTGCACACGCCTATTTCGAATAAACCTTTGATTGATTTCGAGTAGTCTATCTTTCTTAAGTTGACACATTCCTTCTTGGTTATCCAGCTTACCTGACTTCCTGCTTTACCTGTTCCACTTGACCAACGAGCATACTCTGGATAGAATTCCGAGACAAAAACCTGTGACTTACCTATCTCGTGCTTATACCGTGCAAGCATATCCCTAAGAAAAAACCTATTTATCAAAAAAAATAATTTCCTTTCCTTCCAAATCACAAGCATGTCCAGAGACTCTACTTACCCTTGTGACTGCTACTGCTTCTTACTAATAGCAAGTTGATTACCTCGAAAGTGGACTTTTTTCCGATCCTTTCTCACAATCCTTTCAAAACAACTCGCGCATATGCTTCCTCTTCCGAATTAAGCAGTGACGAAACAAAGCTATGACTTCTTCCCCGTGCTATCCACGTTTGCGTATCCAGCGTTACCTGAACAAGCTTACTACTCCGGATATCTAGGGTATATAGATACCTATACAGATGCATATTTTGATGGTGAAAACCTTGTGCGTCCTATTCCTTACTTCGTTGTATCCCGTTCCATGCCTATTGCTATACCTAGAAAAAAACTACTTGATTTCGTGTATACTTCCAAAATTTCTCAATTCTCAATCTTTTTCTTTTCTATTGACTAGTAAAGTAACTATTCAAAACAACCCTTTAGACTGCTTACCCGTGAACTTGATGCTACTCTAGCGTTACCGGTCTTTCTAACAAAATCCTATCCAACTTTCTCTGGGTAAATCGGTGCTACTACCTATACCAGATACTTATTTGACGTGACTCCCCTTGCTTACCTGCTAGTAGCTTACCTTTGTATAGTAGTAGCTTACCCAATTGAACTAGTAATTTCCCCTCAAACTTCACCTATTTCTGCTTACTCGTCTGTTGCTAAAGCTGGGAATTCTTCTCTTCGTTCAATAGCTGCGATTCGCCGCTGAAGTTCTAGCTTTTTAGTGGGAAGACGGGAATTTATTGACAACTACTTGTTTACCAGATGCTTCTTCCGACTAGCTTGCTTATTAAGCGTTCCCTGTCACCTATTTATCCCAAGTCAAATTCGATTCCTTCTTTTCAAATGCTTTTTCCAAACTAGCCAATATAACTGTTACTGTGAATGAACCTAGTAAATAGGCACTTTCTCTATCCATGAATGCTTTTCCTGTTCAAACTTACCCTGCTTCTGCTTTCCCTGTTACTACTCTTTCTAGCCAAACACCTGTTCCTTTTTTTGCCTATGCAGTTCATGCTTTTCCTGTTTGAACGGCTACTTTTTCCCTTCTTTATGCTAGCCGTCTACCAACTAGTACTTGATCAACTTACCCTTGTCTACCAATCACAAGTAAGTGAAAATCTGATTTATCCCCATAGGTTTCACTGCGTTCTGCTGAGTGAAAGTAAGATAAGATAAGTTTTCAAGATGCGTCTGTCCTCTTTCTAACACATAAGTCTACTTAACCTACTATTTCTTAAGAAGAAGCCTGTCCAGTTGAATACGCCCGCCCTAAAAAGCTATAGCCATTAAGAAAAATCCTGTCCAAGTTATCCCGTGAGAGTAGCTACTTTTGTATTGATTTCTGCTTATACTACTCCTGGGAATGCTCTGGAACAATGCGCATGTTCCAAGATAAACCTTCCCAAAGACTTGCCTATTTGGTGAAAGAACATAATCGCAATCCTATAGTTCTCCGGCATACTTACCTGTCTCAACTACTTGACAACGCTAGACTACCGGTACTCCCCAAAACTACCTCTCTAACATAACAAACTTATACTTTTGAATTACTACTCCTGCGAGCCACTTACCTGCATCTCTTCTCCAGACATATTCTTATATTATATAGGAATTTTCACAAGCAAGTAAAGTAACGAATAATTCCAATTCTCTTGTTTATGCCAATTCGCAAGCTTACTTATCTTTTAGAGCCTGAGTCAAGCTATCTAAAAGTCTATTCGCTTATCTACTATACTGCTGAAATATATATGCTTCCCTTTTGACCCATTCCTACTACTATACTCGGTACTTGCGAAATACCTACTCACCTCTTTCTACGCTATCTACATATCTTGGCTATCCAGCTCTGTGTTCTTTACCTATTAGTACTTTTGCTTGTTCACCAGCGCTGCTGAGGCTTATCCAACTAGAATTTCAAGCCTATACTAATACTATCCCTACCTAGTAGTACTTGCCTAGTATCGTGACTCTAAATCGGTGAACTTGACCTATTCAGTACGCCCTTTTCGCTTGTCACTTCCCAATTTATTCTCCTGGGAATTCTTCTTTAGGCGGCTATTCGTTCGCTCCTTGAGGGAATGGTGCTATTTAGTGTCTTTTTTACCGGGTTGCTTACTCATCAGTTGCTTCATCCGTTTCACCTTTGTCAACTACTATTGTCTGTCCAGCTTTTCCCATTACTGCTTTTGCTTTTCCACCTAGGCCTACCTTAGCATACTTCTTTTCTTTCAGAACCTCAGCAAGCTTTCTTTCGAATCAACTTATTTCAATGTTCAATGTTGAACACTCATTTCTAGTGGCATAGGAAAAGAGTGATTCAACGCTTTTCTATTTACTAAGTGAGGAACTTCACTATGGACCTACTACCTTGAATACCGTGTAAAGCTACCTTACTTACCTGGCCCAGCTACTACTATCTATATTCCATGCCCAGCCGATGATCGAGCTAAACCAGTTCTTGCCTCGGTGGAACCTAGCTGAGAAAGTACTTCCTTGTGACTTATCCAGCTGAAAGGACTGCTTACCCTGCCTATTCCACTTAGAATAGAAAACCGATTCCTATTCCGTGTAAAGCGTTTCAGTGGTAACCTGATGATCCAGCTTAAAGCTAATCAAAAATACCCCTATATTAAGTAACTGAACTTACTCCTTTTACCTATTATTATTTATTAAAAAAAGAAGTTCCTCAGAAGGAAGATATGCAGATTTTGACTTATTAAGTAAGGAATAGGGTTTCAAAGAATCCATAGGGTAGTAAGCTGTAAGAGGCAAGGCAGGGCGGTGAAAGTGTCGGATAAACGGGTGCAAAAGCTAGGTTCCAAGCAACGGGTTTCAAATAGCAAGCATCGGGAAAATAATAAGTAGTTGGAAATGCATGAACAGGAAAAGAAGCAAGTAACGTTGGCTAGGAATAAGCACGGATAGTTTTGTGTTTAGGGATAGTTTTTTAGGAAAAATCCTCGTAATAGCCATCTCTTTCATAAGTTGGATAGGTATTTCCTAGTTAGCCAAGCACAGGTTTAGTTTACTCGGCATAGATAGGGATGTGTAATATAATGTCTTTTCAACGTTTACAAAGAAGTATAGAAATGAATAAATTGAAAGAAAAAATAGGGAAGAAGCAAGTCTAAATACGTATTTTCCAAAGCAAATACCAGTAAGCGAGCAGGTATCTGAGAGTTTCGGCTAAGAAGTAGGAAGCTTCGGCAAAGACTAGAAGAGAAACTGGATAAGTTGTCTCGGAACAGGTGTAGATCCATTCACAGGACTAGCATGAACAGATTTCACAACAGCAGTAAGAAGTTGAGTGTCAAAAGTGTCATTTACTGTCAAGGCAGGGTACGCAGGATAAGCTTCAACGCCAAGCGCTGGTCACTTGACTTGTTCAACTAGAGATGATTAAATTACTAAGGAAACAAAAGGTTTTAGCGAAAATCATAAGTTTATGTACGAGCTAGAAAGTTCTATTTCAAAGCGTTAATGAGCAGGATAAGCTCAAGTTTCAAAAGAAGCATTCCCAGGACAAGCCCCTTCTGCCCGCTTTCAGAGCAGTATGGCAAGGGTTCTCGAATCTTGGCGAGGAGCCCAAAAATCTATATCTAGTTCGGCCTGAGATGGTCCAAGAAAGTGAAAGTCTGAGGGTCTGGAGTTCGTTCACCCGGGAGGGAAATCGCTTTGATTAGCTTTGGAGCCAGAAGACTCCACAAAGTGCCTAGACTTTTTCTTAGGGACTAGCAATCGGTCCGCTTTTTGTATGGACGAGAGATCAGATCAATAGTAGATCCCACCGGGCCAGGCCTTGGCTTATTGCTGCCCGGGTATTCCTCTTTTTTCGCCGAGCTTTAGAAGAACCCGATCAGACCGGCAACTGCTATGACAACCTATTAGTGGCAACCCCACAGTAGCATGGCATAACAGTTGGCACTACCCCGATGCCCCAGTATTCATATCTGCATAATCACAACCCCTTATGCTCCGGCTCTTCTAAACCCTGAGGCTCCTTTTTTAATCTACCTGGACCGGGCGGCATATACAACCGCCTGTTACAAATAAACAGGACAAACCACCCCAGAAGTTACTTTGAACTAGAAAGCTATTCTACCGGGATAACATTTTACCAAAGGAAGGAAAGTTCGGTAGATCCTTTGACGGATGTTCTTTTAACCGGTAGAGCCTCGTTAGCTCACCCTGGCTTGGATAGCCTAAAATCCATCAAACAATAAGTTACGAGATGACACTTTCTATAGAATATTACTTACTCTAGTATGATATAATATCTAGGTTGATACCTTTCTATTATATCTAGGCTTGTGTCACCAGGCAGCTACGCTAAAGGCTACGCCTGCACAGGGAAAGTCCAATCTCGTATACGTAAACTAAAGCCATTGAACCTGAACCGTGAAGAATCATACTTTTCCTTTAGTGCATGTACTTCGACATTTATCAAAGCATTTTGACAAGAAGGAGGAATTTATTTCATTTTGGAATGAGGTATATTCAAAACTTAGTAAAGCAGAAGTATCGAATAAGACATTAGCTAAGCAAAAACAGCCATTCCACTAGAAACACGATGTGTTCAAACTTCTAATGGAGTGAAAGATGCCTGGCCCTATGTGACAAAGGTTTCAGAGAGATGCTGCGTCAGATTGAGCGAATGTCTATCAAATATGATGAGGTTACAGTATTTAGGAACTGCAGCGATGTACTCCATATATGGATAAAGAGCGATAAATGCAATGCTCGTGTATGATAGAAAAGATCAATGATAAAGACTTTCTTTCATTACTTTAGTCATTAGGGCATTATACAATTGAAGGACTTATTGTCCATGAACTAGGGAATTTGTTTAGTAAGACCAAATTGGGAAGGAATAGGTCTTGCTACATTGATAGAAAGACTTGTTTCTCTTGTCCGCCGATATTTATATAAGAATCAAATAGGTGGTGTACCGTCTATCCCTGATGAAGCTGAGTCAACCAACTCTGTTGAAGCTGAGTCATCCAAAGGTAATAAACGAAAGGTTAGAGCATTGAAGGCTAAAAGTAGTGATGAGAGAAATGTTAGTTACCCGATGGGTACCCTCTTAGTGGAATTTATGATAGAAAGAGGAATAATCCGCTTAGAAGCCTTTAAGAAAATGGAAGAGTTTGTAGTGGACGATGTGAAGATGAACACCCCAAAAGTAAGAAAAGGGAAGAAATCTTACTATCTATATAGTATACCAAAAGGTCTAATGTGGAGTGAGTGGAGGTGCTGACCCAGATGTCGAAAGTGAGTTTCTTTCATTGAATATTCAGAAAAGAAAGAATGAGTAGCAGTTCTACCATAGGTCAGAGGACTAGATCAAGGAGGTCTGGTTCAGTAATAACGATAAGCAAACAGTTGATGGCTGAGTCTCTTATATTAGTGACTTTCTTTGAATAGGAGTTCTTACTTTGATGACTACTCTTGTTATAGTGGTAATTAGAAATAAATGCAGTGAGGCTGGAGAGCTTTATTCGAGGGACTTGCTAACTTTATAGAGAAAGAAAGGGCTCAAGTCTAAGCAAAGAGGTAAGCTACTAGATTCTCTCTGTGAATGGGTGTATCTTATCTTTGGGAATTACCTCTGTCTTATCGTCAGTCTAACTCTCCTATTCTATAGACCCTGCTTTAGAAGCAGCGCTATGGCTTAGCCAATCTCTGCTACAGTTGTCTTATGCGCTTGGAAAAGACGGACTGGCAAGAGGAGTGAAATGGTGAATCGGGAAGCTAAGCCTTACACACACGAGGCGAGTACTCTATTTTCTTTTGAGATGAAGTGAAGTCATTCCTTGCTCAAGTGATGACAGTGCCCCGGTTCTACCGATCTTGCTATCCGGGCAAACTATTTATGAACCGCAAGCGCCTTTTCTTTCTTGGAAGTCAACTCCAAGAAGGTCACAAGCCCTCACATTAGAAGTGCTTCGCCTTCTCTTATTTAACCTCTATGCGGATCTTTCCTCGGAAGTAACCCCACCCAGCTTGTCTGGTTGACCGTACCGGGCTAAGTCCAGTCTCAATAAAGGCACTCAAGAACTTTTTCCATCCATAAGGTCTGATGGGGGTGTGTCAGAAGGACTCCATTCGGAGGTCTTTGTCGGATCGGTGGTATGGCGTGGGTTGTCTAAGATCGATCACTTCCGTTCTAGGAAGTGGGAGCGTCTTTGGGCAATGTATACCAAGTCCTTCTGAAATAACCTTGAATGGTGCTTAGGACGAGGGCGCCCTCTAAATCCCTACTTAATTCAAGGGTTTAATGATTGATTATCTAAGGTCAGTCATGAAGCCAAAGGAGTTAAGGGGGGCACCAGAAAGTTTCTTTCTATGGGTCCGGGTACACTTTGCTGCGCAATTGGGTCAGTCAATGGCTTAAGTATGTTCACTGGTATTGGAAGTACGCTATGACTCCGGATGTGAGGCTAAGTGCCTTCTTTGAAGCACCTGTTGTGCAATCACACTGGCCACTTCGACGGACTGATGAAGAGTGGGTCCGCTTCGGTCACTTGTCGAAGTTCTTTGATATGCTTGTGCAGAAGGATCTAGAACCCAAGGTACCTATCCTTGGACCTGGACCACTATCCGAAAGGCTTGTTTGCTTACTAGGAGGCTTCAATGGAACTTACTTGGTTTTGGTCTTATTACATGGGATGGGACATGAGTTTATGGAGTGACTTCTCAAATAAGGGACGGATGGGCATTTGCTTGTCAACCAATGGATTACTTTATTACTCCGAGGTCCTACTATCTCAGCTACTCTCATCTATACTAGGGAAGGAAAGTAGGGATAAGTAGAGAAAAACTCAACTCTTATGGGGAAGTGAGGCTTGGGAGTAGTTAGTTTAAGCTTAAGACTAGGTAAGAGTAGCAATAGAGTACGGAAGAGAGCTACCTTAGGAGAACGAAAGTAGGTATGAATAAGTACTAATTCTTGGTTAGGGAGGACTACTAGATAACGAAACTAGATATGTCAAGGAATGTCTTTTCATGTATGTATAATATGTAATTCTTCTTCCTGGCCTCCTATAATATCTATCAGTTTTGTCTTGTCTTCTTGTACTGAATAAAGCTACCTCAGTCTAAGATACGGCTATAAGCAACTCTACTCTATCATAAGTATTCCTTTCTTCTTACTAAGTCAAATCCAATAGGTCAACTACCTGGGATAAGTCATTACCTGGGGTGGGGCTTCTTCTACCATAGGCATATGAGATAGCCTTCTTCTACGATGGGAGAACTAGGAGTTTATGTGAATGAATAGGAGTTGTTAAGTAAAAGACGCCGGTACAGTAAGGCAAGGAAAGATAGGGAATGAGTAGGGTAGGAGGGGTACACATCGGCATTGGGTGGGGCTAGCGCTTTAGAATTACTTTCTGACTTACTCCGGTACAGGGGACTACTATATAAACTACTCTACTAGTGAGTTGAGTGAGAGCATGAAACCCTGGTTCTTTCGTCGCGGCCCCTTATTTCGAGTATATGTCTGTTGTCGAGTTTCCAAGAGACTCTAAAAGTCCTGATCCTAACTTCGACAGACCTAGTGATTTTTTAGGAAAGTTAACTAAGCGCCGATCAAATGAACAGCGATATGAGTTCCGACTGAGATCAATGGAAAAAGACAAGGCGATGTGTAAGGTTTCAACGGAAATAGGGCAGAGCGATGGAAGCTTTCTATCAATTCTTAGCTTACATGTGCTCCACAACCCTGAGCAATTGGGCCATTCGTACACCCAGTCTCTGTGAAAGCACTGATTGCAATCCTCGAATTCGAATCGAAGGATATGAACTATACTGGAGAGAGCCATAAAAGAGAAAGTGTACACATCACCGAAAGGGCTAGTTGCCGTTGTTCTGCAGAAAAACTCCCCTCTTCAATAGGCCATTCCGGGAAAGTACTTATTGTACGAAAGAAGGAAACTGCCCCTTTTTTTTTATCTCCCTCTCTCGGACCAATCTTCCACATTGACAAAGAGCCCCAAAGGTGTTAGTGATCCAACTAGGGAACTCGTTGAAGTAGACTGTCCTTGTCAATTGGTCGCAGCTCGCTTATTCTAAGATCATAGGCTTTTACTTGACCTGAAGATACGATACTTACTATTCAAAGAAGTTCCTTTCTGGAACCATACTGAGATCTCATAGGGTTCTTTCCCTTTAAGTGCATAAATGGAATAAAGGACGGATTCTCTCTATGAACTGTACGGTTGGTTTTGACAAGAAGGAATCTCTAGCTAAGAGGCCCTTTCTTAAGACCAAGTGTGCTGGTGCTAGATATCAATGCTAACCCCAACAGTTTCCTTTCCAAGAATTAGTAACTTCGGTGTAAAGTACGAGCGTGTCCCAGTCACTCTCTTGTTAGTCCCGTAAGGAAAGGGCTAATTTATAACATGGTACTAGTGGGTAAAGATTGGCGAACCTATATAGGCAGGGGGAGGTACAAAGTGACTCGACTGGTAAGGACCCGAAGGGGACCGACTGGCAAGGAGAGAGAGGGACGTAGAACCACTTGTGGGTCGGACATGGCATGGAATGCTCAGCTATCCGAAGATGCCCATTCAATTGGGACCAACCCTACGAGTTGAAGCCGAGTCAAGCTAGTATACGCTTTTCTGTGCTCTTCTTTGAGATCCTATTCCCTTTCCAAATTGGCTGTGTAAGACTTCCTACTTTAGTTTCGAGATTGGGCTCTCTGCTACCCCACCTTAGCCTTAGAAAAGGGAGGTCAAATCCAGAATTCTTCGTGTGTTTACTATACGCTATATGAATTTACCTGAAAGTGGTACTACTTAGATATATATGTCAATCTCTAGAGAAATGCCTTAATTCCCCACCACTTAATAAAGCTGAGATTAGCACTAAGGACTGTTAAGCTTTACTCTATGAATTGACGATAAGCGGGTGTATAAAGGGTAGCCGGGAATTGGCGGGTGCCCGCTGGATTGAATCCTGTGTCAATCTGGGTTAAACGAATGATCTTCTCAAGCACCTTTTCGTTGTCTCCACTTATTTTATGCTTTATATACTATATGCCACTACACATATACTACCCCGCGAAAGAACGATAGCCTGATAGGCATGGTCCCTTAATGATATGGGAATTGACCCTCTCAACTTTGACTTATAGGAGGGGCTTGATAGAGGTAGTAGGGCTTTCACTAACAAAGGATTTGCTAATTCTGACAGTTTGGTAGATACTGACATTCTGAAATGTACTAATATAGACTAGCTGGTATATTTTCGACAGCACATTTTTACATCCCATAGACCCTCTACTCCTACTTATTCCTACGGGGAGCCTCGTTTGTTTATTATCTAGCTATACGTTCCCTCCCTACTCCGCCCTATCCTTAAGCAAGAACTCCAAGATCCCTACCAACTACTACTGTAACTTATTAAACATAAAGTTATGAAACTCAGACATAAACTCATTTGATAAGCCAATCTATTAGTAATTCATCGACATTAACGAATACCTAGTGTTCAGCTTACATCAACTTTTGCTTTACCTAGTGAGTCCTTGCCTATACTTGACTACTTTGACCTAGTGCTATTGTACTGTACCTACTACTCTTTTTCTTGATATAAGGTCTATACTTATTCATCTTCTTCTCCTGCTTACTGGTCATCTACTCCTAAATCTCCTCCGTCACCATCTAAATTAGGCATATCTATGTAGGACCTTGTTGCCGCCTTTGAAGCATAAGTAAGCCAAGAACTTCCTCAGATTCTCACTTACTTAGTAGTAGACGGTTAAAGAAAGATCTTGTCTATGGCGAGCAGTACTTCGACCAGTGGAGGAAGATCAAGAAAGATGAGTGGGAGTGCTCTAGTAGGCGCTTAAGGTATTCCACTAGCGAGGCAGGCGTGTACGGAGAAAGGGGCTTACTTTATCAAGGCTGACCAGTGTATAGGTGAGTTGGTGCGTGATCACCCTCATAGCTTAACTCTTCGGTAGCTTTCCTTGGTAGACTTATTTATCTAGGAACTTAAGTAAGATTCCTTATCTGTGCAGTCTTAATATGACTAATACTGCAAATTAACACCTAATAATGGATCTAAACAAAAAGAAGCTTGAGAAAGGGGATTTGACCATTCATTTTCTTTCTAATTCTGTAATTATCATTCATTCTTTGAGCATTGACTTGAGAAAAGACTCAAGGTACATTTTATAAGCAAATAGAAGACATTATAACTTCATTGACTAAGTAAAAGACAAAAGTCATACCTCAACTCATGCATCCATAAGTGACCTGCTTAGTACTCATATCGGCCTATTTTACTTATCCCCACCCGGCCTGTACCAAGCCGCCCTACTGCTACTTTCCTACTCTTGCCCTCCTACCTATCATCTCTCGTGGATTAGATGGATTAATGGTCTTTTCTCTTTAATGAATAGGAGTTTCAGTCTAACTCTACTGAAAAAGAAGGAGTACTCTATATATATTCCATTGGATATGGGATTGGCACTAAGGAAAGAAAAGATGAGTAAGCGCGAAACCCGGTTTTATTTGATTTCGAAGTTAGAGATTTACGAGACTTTAAGTAAGTACCATGAGAATAGTCTTAGTGTTTTCAAACATAACAAACTCATACCATGAGCAATATTCAAAACCAGCAGGTAGCTACTGTGAGATTGATTGGAACTCTGTACTGTGTTTAATAACTCCCATCCGTGCTGCCTCTCACGGATGAGTGTTCTGTCTGGTAGGTAAAGGTCTGACTTTCAGTTCTGTTCAGTAGGGAAAAAGCACATCTATCAAAGGGAGGGATGGGTAAAAGCCATCATACTATTGAAATAAACCTCCTAAATACTAGGGCAATCCTTCACTAAACACATACCCTCCTAAATACTAGTTTGATCCTTTACTCAGTCAGTCGGAAGGTTCAAAAGAACGAACCCAACGAAGGCCTCAACCCGCACTCTCTTTATTTCTGTATCTCTTAACTGACTTACTGGAGAGCACTGACTCAAGTGATGAGCTTCATCCATAAATACGTTGAGAGTGCAGAACCTCTGAGTTATATACAGAGGCAGGGGCTTTGGATTGTAAATAGAGTTTCTTCAAGATTGACTATTGGTATAGAAGCGAACTGTCTCGAACTAGATCACTGGCTTTCTTTCCGTCTAGCTCTTTTGACTCCGGAGAATTCAATTTCTTTTGGGTTGAGACTCTACTCTATAGATCGATGTGGGTGAAGACTTGCTAGATAGAAGAGCTTGTGTCACTGACTTGCAAATCTAATTCTTGATTATTTCTCAAAATATCATAAATCCACTTGCTTGGCGTATCAATTGCTCCATCTTGCACTCCTTCTATTTCTAGTCCAACTAGCGAACCTACACATTAAAAGGAAGCCTTTCCAACAATTTCTTGATTTATGGCATCCGGCATTGATTCCTGCCTGCGGGTAGGCTTGGAGTTCAGAATTCCCAAGAAAAACAAATCTTCAGAGGCAGGGAGGTGAGATTTAATGGCAAGCTGAGCTGACAGTGCAAAGGAAGTAAGCTATCCAGCTTTGTAGTATTGCAGGATTAGAAATACCTAACTTGGTATACTTGACTGAAGATGACATGGCAAGTTATGCGAATCATAGGGGCACCTAGAGATATATTATTTAGAAAAGGGACAAATCAAAAGAATGACAAAGAAAATTCACATGCGTGCGTTCCAATAAACTCATTTCTTAGTTTATTCTTTAGCAGCCACAAAGAAAAAGAATGTTTTAGCAAATATTTTTCATGTTCAATAATTCCAATTTCATGAATTTTTTTCAAAGAAAGGATACTTGATTAAATCACAGGTAGGCACCCAGGAGCATAAGCAGAAAAGAGCCAGCACGGAGCCCCTTCATATTACTTCTGGTAGAAAGGACAGTCTTAATTCATAAAAATATGAGGTCTCTCAAAAGAAATGAAAAGGGATAAAGAAATTAAGAGGTTCCCTTCGTCCTGCAAAAGAGTTGTATTTTACATTCCACCCACATCCACTCTTTCAGTTGCTTCTTCCGAAAGAGTAGTGTATATAACAAGTAATGTACTTTGTATAAGAAAAGAGATTCCAGTTGGGAGTTCAAAGCGGGGCACCTGGCTTGTCGTCTGTTCTGTAGTAAGTCATTCATAGGCGCTTTCCTTTTAGTTAGACTTCTCTAACTATATCTCACGTTGGTAGGCTTTTTTCTTTCTCTTGTCCGTGCCTTCTTCAATTCGGACCATTGAAGCCAGCATTGCCAGTGCATCTGCAAACTGATTCTTGGTTCTGGGCATGTAACTGAAGGTGATCTTTTAGAACCGTATTATCAGCTCCTCGAGATATGATCGATACGGGCTTAGGCTCTCTGGTCTTCCAATCTCCGCTTGGCATATAATGAGGGGAGAGTCTCCATCGAGTTCGCTTTCTTCTAACGAAAAAAAGAAGTGGAATAAGGTCAGTCAACACCCAAGAAAAGAAAGGGGAGAGTCTTGTTCAGCCGCTTCAACTTCATCATTTGGGTTTGAAAAATCAACACAATAACCATGAGGCACAGCGAAGTAAGCTTCGTCGGGGTTAATTTCATTGATTGGAGCGTTACTAAAACTCAAAAGAAAATGCAGACTTGGGTGGACGGCACAAGCCCATCAGAAGCATCACTAGACACAGACTCAGACTCGTCATCAGACTCATTGAATCAAACTACTGCAGGGAAGATTAAGAGGGTATTAAGTAAATTTGTGATTGGGAACGAAAAATCTCATGTCATAGCTGATGACCGGTCATTAGTTGTATTAAGCAGGTCATTAGCTGGTACTTTTCTTAGGGGTTAAGAAAACGTGGGACTAGATCTCAAGTCAGTTGTTCTTGCTATATATGTGTGTGCTGATTATCAGACGTTTTTTGTTGTTTCTTTTGAACAAATCAAATCAGAGCCTCTCTACTCTATTGATATTTCAGTTAGATCCATAGCTTCAATTAAATTGCTCCAATCCCCACGAGGATGCTAATCTTGAAGGTTTTCCCATGGCCGAGATCTCCTGCTGTCCATAAAGAGGTGCCGCTGAAAAGCTCATCCGGGCCAACTTGTAAGTTTTACCTGGTAGAATACGTTACAAGTAAGAGCAACTTTGTGTAGTCTGGTCTAAGCCATAGAAATGGGTGAGGTGGTCTAGTCGAGTACGGCATGTTTAGGAGCTAATGTCAAGTGGGTTGAAAGATTTTAGGAGATCGCTTGAGTGAAGATAGGAGGTGCGGGTTCATGAAAAGGGAGGAAAGAGTAATGGTGAAGGATGTGTTCGGGTGCATCAGGTTAGCACTCAAAACTTCCTGGGCTGAACCCCTAGCCTGAAACTCACTCCTCATCTGCCCGTACTCAGTACAAGGAAAAACACTATTTCGGTGATACCTATTTACCTTCCCTTACATACTCCTTTTAGACCTCTAAAAGCTACCTAGGGGAAATGTCTATTCCAAAGAAGAGAGATGCTAGTCCGGATGCTACTAATCCCTGCAGAGTGTTACCTACTGCGGCCTATCTTCCCTGCTTTGAGTACTGCTACTCCTACCTATTCTACCTATGTCTACTATGTGTACGTTGTTATCTACTAGAACTAGTCCTCTAGTAGGGCCCTAGTAATTAATTAGAAGATTTCCTCACTCGGCTGCTAAGACATGATAGTCAAAGCAAATCCATGACATCAACTCACTCATATTCGAAGAGTCAAGTTGCTTATGGAGTCCTCGGCATCATAGAACTCGTTGAACCTTTCACACTTATCTGTCTCTCAGTCTGTCCAGTCAAGTAAGGCAAGTCCAAGAGTCTGCAGTCCCGTTGCAAGAAAAAGAAAAAGAATACGAGGGAGACCTACCGCTTTTGCTCGTTAAGCTATAACGTGCCCTTGGCTTTCCCAATTCTCATTTGGCTTCTGACCCACTCACAACTCAACCAACGCGTAGTACAAAAGAAGAGCTAGTTTGAACTAAGTCGGCTTCTATGTGTGGAAAAGATGGCAGTTGGACCAACGGCTCGGGCTACAACGCATCTTTCTTTTGCTACGTTCTTCTTTTAGGTTTCGTATCAAACTCGACGTATAGTATAGAAGAATCGTCCTTCTCTTTGACTTTATATAGCTACCGTTTACTGGCAAACTCTTCAACAATAAGTCAGGGCCTAGCTTGCTTCTTCGGGGTGCTTCTGGAGATAGCTCAACCCCTTTCAACACTCCAACTATGCAAGATTCAGAGCAATTTGGCGATGCATATGAAAAACCATCTGGCTTAAACACACACAAATGACCACAAAAAGGTGCTCATATTGACCAAGAACTACCTCTTCCCTCTACTGACGTGCCCGAACTCCCACTCATAAATCACGTCGTATATATACATACATTCGGGATATCTTGATGCCGTGGTAGCGAAAGCGTGGGTCGGCTACGTGGAAGGCATAGAGAGGTTGAAGCAACTAATTTCCGCTGCGCGCCTTGCCTTTCTAAAAGTACGCTGTACAGGACTTTCTTCCCCGCATAAGAGTAAGCACTGAAGCAGATGACCGGACCACTTACTAAAAGTAGGATTGGCAACCGGAACCTTATTCTTCTTCTTGACGGAGTATTGCTTTTGAAACTGAATTAAGTACTAAACAAGTCGGATAGAGTCGTCTAAATACGAAATTATTATCCTCGAAGAAAAATAGATGTAAGTTGTCCTCTTTTAGAACTAAACAATATAAATCAGTAGGAAGTAAGGGATCGGCAGATTCATTGGCAAAGAGGAAATCTTGGAAACTGGGACCGAAATACTATGGTCCCTTTTCAGGTTTTTATAAGCCGCGGGTTTGTGTTTTTGCTTCGTATTCCATTATGCTGACGTCGAAATTTATCTCTAATAAACTCTTTGATTCATCTTATCACTCACGTAAAGGTACTGAAGATATGCCTCAACCCCTTATGTCTCAATGTCAAAAAAAGAACTGAAAGTATACAACTTTTGACCTTGTACCGACATCTATCACGTATGGAAGTGAACAGTCAAGCTCTCTTCGTTCTAGTTACAGACCTGCAACCACAAGAAAAGTGTTTAGTTCTATTGGGCTCGACCACAAGTAGTGAAATATACAGCTAGTCTAGGTACAGAACGCAGTCTTACTCATCAGACTCTTGGTAAGCTTCTTTATTCAGGCGAATTCTGCTCTGGATCGGATGTTCGGAGAACCGTTCATTTTATATACTATAAATCGCACGGTCGAGATAATAGAACACATTTCCTAATTCTCCGTTCAAATTAACAGAAGGACGGAAGGGCGAAATGGTCATTTTACAATGAAACGTCTCTTTCTTATTTTTAAGATCCTACGCCTCCTCTCTTCGTCTGTCTCTCTCAGCAACCCTCCGTGCGCGGATCCTACTTTTCACCAATTCTCATCTTTTCACGGCCTACATACGCTAACGCTTACTCATTTGTTTAGCCGAGTCTCGCTTTCTTTCTCCAGTAGGTGGACTAGAAAGAACCGTAGGTAGAACCAGCTCCCAACAACCACCAAGAACAAGGACGAAGTCCAGCCGGATAAGTAGAGAAGGCCATGGAAAGAAAGGGGATGTTAGTTATATCCAGACCATAGACTGCGCTTCAACTTTCAGGGGGAAAGCTCTACTTAGCCTTACGTAGCCTGATGCTCTTAGCCCACCGGCTTACCGAGCTCTACGGCACTTTTATTTCAATGTTAGGCTAGGCTTCTTCTTTCCCGAAGGACCTCTCACTCTCTGGAATGTCCGATTAACTGTGGGTGGTATCGAATGATACAAAGTTGAAAAAGGAGCTAAACGCGAGCACAAGAAATTGCGTACCTGACCTGTTACCTACTCTACCTTCTTTCCCTACTTGCCCTTCTTTCTTCACTTCCTCTCTAGTCTCCCTACCGAGTCATACTCTTATCTGCATGCCATAGACTCATACCGGCCTATCTTACATGCTTTACCCAATAACTGTAAATACGTTGCTTCAACAACTGTCAATTCCAATACGTTGCCCTAGCTCTAGTCCCAATCCATGAAAAGATGCTAGATCTGATAACACTGACTTTTCTCACTTTCCATTTATTGGGTCTAGCTAAGCTAGCTGAACTCTCCTATCATGAGTTAGTGGATATGCATATCTATGAACTAGGGATGCGAGATAGGGAGGCGTAATAGACATATGCTAGGAATAGGTGTTTTGGTCACTCAAGAGCGGCATATGGATAGGCCTATTTATACGGGTAAGCTCGCTCATAGGAATAAGCAGTCACAAGTCAAAGTAAGGGTATACGTAACTCATAGAAGCACGGGATGCTCATAAGAGAAGAGATAGGAAAGACATGCAAAGCATGGTTAAGTCAAGTAGGTCAGATAGGCAAGAAAGAGTAGCAGCAATAGATAATAGGGCTAGTAGGGCTGAGTCAAGAAGTAGTTAACTTGTGTCTATTGCCTTTCCTCTTTATTATGAAATATAGGTACCTGGGATAGGGCACTGGTCTTGTACGATAGGGAATGTAGGTAAGCTGGACTTGAAGCAGCTTAGGTAGTAGTAGTCTTTGCTTAGTAGGCAGGGAGGGGTACACGGCGAATCTAAACGAGTTGAGGTAAGAGTTTCGTTTGAATAGGAGTTCGATGGCTGAGGAAAGTCTAATAGGGCTAGCATTGACAGTTATTAGCAGACGACTAGGCTATTGCTTGGGGCGTAAGTGGTCCTCTTAATGGGGATAGGGTAAGCAAACTGTTTGTTATCATATATGTATTCCTTGATTTCAAAGAAGAGCAGAATAGGAGTTCTTCTAGATTATAGATAGGTACAATTCTTCTACTCCAATCTATACTAGGCAACTCTACTTAGGCGATATGAGTAGGTCTTAGATCAAGGAGAGAAGTTGAGTGTCAAGTAGGTGTCAGCTAGAGAATGGTCCTTTATAGGGAAGGGAGACTAGGTTTATGAGGAAAACTAAGCTAGAATATGACTTTAATGAGTTTATATAGAATCTGAGGAGTGTGTTTATTCAGAAAAGAAAGAATGAGTTGTTCTTAGATCAAATCTAATAGGCATTGTTACTCAGTAAAATACTAGGTATTCGTATAGGCATAGGCTAGGTCATTCCTTCTTACTTTAGGATTCCTTTCTTACTTTGAATTACTAATGTTGAGTAGTAGTTAGGAGTAGGGTGTTACTGGTCTCTTGTCTTCTCTTGCCACTAAGTAACAGACTCGGGGCAACGGATTGGTATTGATGGTGACTTGGGCAAGGAGTTTAATAGGTCTACTGAGTGGATGTATGACTTCTTCCTGCATATTCATATCTATGAGTGGGAGTTGGGTAAAGCAGGTCAGAGCACTAGGTAGGGGAAGCAGCAGGTCACTCTACTAGAGAAAGGGGCTAGTGCATTGGCATAGGAAATGTAGGTACAGCAAGCAGATAACTCTCTACTAGGTCCTATCTATACGGTCTATGACCAGTTCCTTGTAGGATGTAATGAAGATTTTCTTGGTGCTCTAAGAGGTATTAGCAAGCTCCAGACTCCAAAACACTGAAATCGATTTTTCACTCAATAGAGTAGAAGTGCACTTGACAGGACTTCGCTCGAAGGGTGTATAAGCGAAAGTAGTTCTAGAAGAAGAGTGATCCTACTTATTTATTAAAAGCAGTTGGAGTAGAGCTTGCATGTGTTAAGCATATGGAAGACTTAAGGGGGTCCAATATAAGTATGTGTTGAAAGATAGGTTCAATCCCTTCTATAACACTCGATAATTATCCACTTTCACCTTAAGAGTTACATTGAGTTCATGCTCAAGCACTAGAGCGGATAGGAATGGCTAACGATAGATAAACCTGAGGTAAGTAGCTAACTGACTAGTGCTTCCAGGCCAATAGCTGGTTATAGAGCTAGGAGAGCTCTTATGGTTATTACTCGAGGTGCTTAGTCCTAGTTTTTTTAGGATCAAGAGTCAAGGTATCAGAGTGCTCTTTCTTTTCGTGCTACTAGCTCACCTGTACTATCTGAATTCAGGAAGGAGGCTTTGCCAACGGAGAATACAGTAGCTCTTGCTTTCTGCGCTTCCTTCCACATCCCCAGCCTATTCATTTGGCATCTTCGGCAACTACTCCATACTTCTTATACTTATTTCAGTGATGTGTATTTTTCTCTTTGACGCTTCTTACTCTTTTGAAGGAAGCTTCGTACTTTACGTATAAAAAAAATACACTCTATATATAATAATGCAAATCAATCCCTTTTACTGCTTTAGGATAGGACCTCTATGAATAAGCCTGCGAGCAAGTAGTTATTTACCTTGCCTCTGTCTGTCTGTGGTGAATAAGGGTGGGCTGCGCCCCAGTAAGTAAGTACTTGAAGAAAGGTCCCTTCCTTGGGATAGGTAAGGCACGTGAGAAGGCAGGTCTCGCTCTCAGATAGAACAAACCAAAGCAAGCCAGTGATTGAGCGAGGGTATGCATTAGAATCTCCTAAACGAAGCCAGCACGCATGACTGGAATTGAATGAACTTCTACTCCCAAGCCGAATTCTATTCGCTACGCTGCAGCAGTAGAATTTGAATCCTAGGTTGGGGATGGGGATTGTAGGAACGTAGCCGAACCATTAATCGGTGATCGAGTGAATGACTACTGTCGAGCCAAGCCTGGAACTGAACTCCTTGTCTTGTATGCGTACCAGCTCCGGAACGTAGTAGGCCTGTTGCTGGAATGGGACCAACCGCAGGACCACTCCCTCCGATTGAGAATAAGTCTCCCTTTATGTTCATCAGTAGGAGTATCGGGCTTAGTGGATCAGTTCCGACTCACTTTCTTTATAGAAAGAGGCTTTCGGCAGTCATAAGCGTACTTGAACTAAGATCTGGTTGTTCCTGTTATCCTGGAGCTGGCAGTTCCATGGAAAGTGGTGTATATTTTCCCAATTGGATGTCAAATGGACGGGTTTCCTGATTGGACATGCGTAAATGGCTAGCTTTCCGAGTTCTGGCTAGCTAACAGTTATCCACTCCAGTTCTTCCAACTAGGCATTGCATATAGCTTTCCGGGCAGGGAAGTCTTTATATACAGATATGGCCCCATAGTAGGCTCCTCTATCATCCTGGCTTTGAAGATCGATTGGAAGGCAGTTCACTGACTTCTCCGAGTAGGCGGTTGTTCACCCTAGTCAGTGATTTGGGCATTCATAAGCGGCCTTTGCAGCTTCCAAAGACATTCCTTCCTTCCTGTTGGTTGGCTCGCTACATCCTTTCGCTCGCTGGGTGGTTGCCTAGCTTCTAATAAAGAAAGAAACCATGGCATCGAGATTTGCATTTATTAGAA
>Ga0265323_10000120_pt1 | contig 44582 bp, 35 predicted proteins | sample 41225metaG_FD_193580 | JGI IMG/M metagenome (GOLD analysis project Ga0265323, IMG submission 193580) | Rhizosphere microbial communities from Carex aquatilis grown in University of Washington, Seatle, WA, United States - 4-12-25 metaG | ecosystem: Host-associated > Plants > Roots > Rhizosphere...
GGGGCGGAGCCACAGTGAATCTTTCGGGCCTGGAAAATGGCAACGGTTGGATGCCGTCGATCCCCAAACCTGCTGTTTTGCAGGCGCTGAATTGTTGAGTTCAGTCCCATCCCAGCCATTGACTTCACTTCCATTCATACCCGACACGTGCGGTGGCACTCCCACCGCGCACGACCACTCCGCCAACGACGTTTAGCGCCGCCGTCAGCAGGCAGACGCCAGTCACGCCAATCAGCGGGATCAACAGCGTGCTGGCCAGCAGCGCGCCGAGGGATGCGCCCACGAAATCCGCCGTGTAAAGCCGCGACACACCTGCTATCGTGCCATCGAATTGCAGACGGTTTGCCAGCGGGAACTGCGCGCCGACCAGCACGGCAAGTATCAAAGTCAGCGATGTAAAGATCGCTTTGATCGCCAGAAGTGACGCAGCCGTGCCCCCCGTTCGATTCAGCAGCGGCAGCAAAAGCGGAAGCAGAATGGCGTAACCGGCAAGAGCAAAAGCAAGGTGGGACAGGCATCTTGCCTGTCTTTGGTTTGGAGTTCCGCCTTCAGGCGGTTCTTTCGCGCCGGACCGCCTGAAGGCGGAACTCCGAACACTAAGGTTCACACCTCCGGAGAAGACGAAAGCTTCACGATTCGCCCACATCGCCCCGGCCGCCAGCCCGACCATGAAGACCGTCACGATCACGCCGACCTGATGATAGACCGAGCCGCACAAAATCTGGAAGGCCAGCAGCAGCACGACCTCCAGTGCCGATCCCGCGAAACCCGACGCAAAGAGCACGAGCGCCGGTCCGCGCAATCGTATGAGATACACGAGCAGCAACAGCAACAGCATCGCGTGCAGCGCGCCGAAGCTCAAGGTGAACTGGCTCATCCAATGGCGCAGGTGGTAAAAGTAAAGCATCGGACTGAAATCCCGGTTCAGCGCGGCGGGTTGCGACATCGCCCGCTGGATGTCCGCCATCCGGTCGGTGGTGAGCATGGCGTCGAGATAATGCCGGTTCACCAGCTTCGTTGGAACGCCCTGCGCTTCGACCCGCGCAGCTATGTCGCCGTGCAGCGGGCCATCGGACGCGAGGAAGAAGACCCGGCCTCCGGGCAACACCAGAATGTTGGCGAACGATTGCTGCAACGACCGGTCTGCCGAGGCCAGCAGTTGCGCCAGTTCCGGGCTGACGTAATTTTCGTAACGGCCCAGCGCGAACGAGAGCACACCACCATCGGCCAGCACCCGTTTGACACCGCTGAAAAACTCAACCGTGAAGAAGCGATTGAGCTGCGCCGTGGACGGGTCCGGCAGCGCGAGGATGACGACGTCGTAGCGGTTGGTCGTCTGCCGCACGAATTGCCGCGCGTCGGTGGCGATCACATGGATGCGTGGATCGGCGAAGTGCTCCGGCAGGAAGTGGCGGCCGGTTTCGATGACGAGCGGGTCAAGTGCCACGCAGTCCACTCCGGCGACGTTGTACTTGAGGATTTCCTTCGCCACCCCGGCGACGCCGCCTGAAACCAGCAGTACCCGCCGCGCATCGGGCTGCTGGCTCATGGCATAGTGCGTGGCTTCCTCAACCTGCTCGACGTTCGGCGTGGACACAATGGCAACGCCATTCTCGATGAAATTGGTCTCCCCACCCGATTCCGTGACCACCAGCCGACCGTAAGGCGAGTTGGCGCGGAACAAGACGTTCTGGCCGGGGAATTGGAGCGAGGTCGAGAGCGCGTCGGAGTGGGCGAGCCAGACGAAAACGGCAATGCCCGTGGCCAGTGTCAAAATGAAAATTTCCCGGAGCGCCGGTCTCCGGCCTGGCAGGTGTTGAGTGTTCTCAGAAACGCGCCGTACCGGAGGTCGGCGCTCCACTCTTGCCGTCGGAGCCTTGGGGAAACGTTGCCAGCTTGCCCGGCCAAGCCACGCCGCAGCTGCGAGATTTAACAGGGCCGGCACGGCGAGCAGCGCGATATGGTCGAGATACCGCACCAACACGAAGCTGAACAGCGCGCCGCCGGCAACGCTGCCCAGGCTGTCGGCCACATAGACGCGGCCCGCGCCCGACGCGGCCCCGCTGCGGTTGAGAATCGAGCACGCCAGCGTCAAGGTGTACCCGGCGACGATGCAAAACGGCAGCAACAAAATCGCGGCGCTCAGGATGGTTCCCATCACGCCCACCTCCGCGCCTCGGACGAAGACCACGTTGCGCAGGGCGCGGACGGCAAACACCTGCGCCAATGGAATTACGGCGATGAGGATTTGCGCGGTGAATAGGACGGCCCAGGGATTGCGGAGTTTGTCCGTCGTCCGGCCCAACGAAGTTCCCAGGCCCGTGAGCAGCAGCCAGAGGCCGAGCGCGATGCCCAGCACCATTTCATTGCCCGCAAAAGCGCAGAGCAACTCGCGCATCAGCGCCAGTTGCGTCATCACCGAGCCCATTCCCAACCCGGCGAGCGCCCAAAGCACCGGTAGCCTGTCGCGTGGTGAAATTTTACACGGCTCACCGCGTGGTGAAACTTTACGCGGCCTGCCGCAGTCAGTCGGCGGAGGATTCGGAGTGTCGGCGGCCATCAAACAGTCCTTTTTACTTTTCCGATTCCTTGAACGCTTCGACGTGATAGATGAGGACCGAGGTGCCGGGTTTGCGCCAATCTCCCGTCGCACAGCCCGCCTTTTCGGAAAGGCGATTCAGGAACTCAACCTTGTCCGGCAGTTGCTCCCAGACCTGGGGCAGAAATGTCGCGCCCCGACCGCCAATCTTGAGCACCACGCCATCCTTGCCGGGCTGCAATTTGGCCAGCAAATCTTCCGGCGAAGAAAATTGCAGCGGTTTCGGCTCGGTCAACACGCTGATTTCAATTTTTATTTTGTCCGCTTCACCGGGCTGCACCGGCAGAAAGCGCGGGTCGCGGATGGCCGCGTTCCGCGCGTTGTCCACCACGGCCTGGCAAAGCGATTCCTGCGGCGAAATGTGGCCGATGCAACCCCGCAACTCGCCATTTTCCGTCAACGTCACGAAACAAGCCTTGGTTTCCGATAATTTGGGCGGCATGCCCTTGACGTTGACCTCAAATCCCGACAAGTCCGGATTGGTCACCACACAGGTCAGGGTCCGGCGGGCCAGGTCCAGCAGCAACTTTCTTTCCGGTGCCGCGTAGTTTTCCTGCGCGGGCGCGTAGAACGCGATCGCCGCGTAGCCAACCACACCGTGGCTCTTGTCGCCCGAGGTATCGCCGCTGTTGCGATAATCCAGCAATTGCGCCTTCCAGCCTTTTTCCTGTGCCAGGTGCAGCAGCGCCAGAATGGGCAGTTTGCCGCAGGCTTCCTGGGTTTCCATGGCCGTGATGTCCAGACTGCACATCGCCTTGACACAACGGCCATCCAACACTTCGGCGTCAACATATGGATGGTAGTGGCTCAAATCCGAACTCACCACGAGCAGGGTTTTGTCGTCAAGTTGGGTCGCCACCGCCTGTGCCACCTGCGCGGGGTCCACGTTGCCGAACACCACCGGCAAAATGGAAAAATTCGTCAAAACCTTTTGCAAAAATGGCACCTCGACTTCAACGGAATGTTCCCAGGTATCCGGTGTGTCTTTGGCCGGGTCGGGCGCCGGCTTGGATGACTGCGGCCACCAGGAAGGACGTTCCACCCGACAGCAAGGCTCGCTGAGACAAGGACTAATTTTTGCCAGCGTCCGGGCTTTGGGAGAAATTGGCACCAGCCCGAGCGGCGTGCGATAGGCATCCACCGCCGGGACCGACGCCCCGTCAAAAAGCGCGTAATGGCTTGGTCCCAGAATGATGACCGTGTCGAAATGGCGTCCGATCAGGTTTTTGTAGGCGTAGGCCGCGGTCGGGCCGGAAAATTCGTAGCCAGCGTGAGGACAAACGATGGCTTTAAGGTCTCCCGCCGAAGCGACGGGCGCGGCGGCGAGCAAACGGTCAATCATCAGTGACAATTGGACCGGGTCTTTCGTATAAAACAGCCCCGCCACCGCCGGTTCCCGCACCAGTTGTTTTGCGGCAACCTTGGGCGTTTCGGCCTGTGCCGGGTGTTCATCAGCGCCGAACGTTTTTTGTTCCAGCGGCGCCATCAGCGCCGCCGCCGCGATTGCGCCCGCCAGGATGAAACATCTGCTTTCCCGAGATTTCCAGTGGAATGAGTGTTTACGCCCGCCCTCACCTTTTATCCTCTCCCCCAGGAGAGGAAATAGCTTTCGCTTGTTTCTTGGTTTGCAGATGAGCGTCCGGCCAATCCAGTCGTATAAATTTTCAAAGAACCGGCGAACGATTCTCCCTCTCCCGGGGGAGAGAGCCGGGGCGAGGGCGGAGGTCATCCTGGCATCCATGATGTCGTGGCTCCACCCTGAAAGTCCGGTGTCACGCCCCGCCGGTTCAGCGCTCGCCGCACCAGTGTGAAACAAATTTGTCAAGAAGTTCATAATCATCCTTTGATTTGATCCTGGAAATTATCGGGAACTGAAAACTCGGTGCAAACGACAAGCCACTTCTGCCAATCGAAACGCCGGTTTCTCGCCGGCTTTCGGACCGGCTCGCGCCAACCCGCCAGCACCAATCCACTCATGCCCCCCTTTTATCAAATCGCGGCGACCCGTTCAATCACTCAAGGAAAATCCCCGGCCATCTGAAAAATCCCTTCGTTGGATGATTGGGAAACTGAATGGGGGAAAAATTCACAACGCAGCATGCAACCAGTTGCTGACGGTGGATTCCAACCTGGGCGGACTGGAGCGGTGGCGCAGTTCGTGGCGCAGTTCGGTTGGGTGGGCCGTCAATACGCCGGCAACCGCGCTAAAAATGACAAGCCCCAGCCGGGTAGGTTGATCCGCCGGCCGGGACTGGAATAATGAAGCTGCGGTGGGTTACTGGCAGGTTAACTGAAAATTCATTTGACCGGCGGTGATGCCGCCATGTGCGCTTCCCGCATTCATATCGCCAGCGCGCACCCCGCTTCCTTGACATCCGAGATCAAAATCTTGTCGTCGCCCGTTTTGCCCGGCCCCGCCGACTTGATGATGGCGTTCACCGCTCGTTCCGCGTTTTGGTCTCCCACAACCAGATCAATTCTGAGCTTCGGCAGAAAATCCACCGTGTATTCGCTGCCGCGGTAGGCTTCCGTATGCCGGTTCTGCCGGCCAAATCCCTTTACTTCACAAACGGTCATCCCGTCAATGCCGATCTCCCCCAGGGCGTCCTGAACTTCATCCAATTTGGAACGTTGGATTATCGCTTCAATTTTTTTCATACTTTTTCCAGAGTTTCATTCAATCACTCAACTGCATCTGTGTTTGGCTGTGCCACACCCTTTAGCAACGGCGATGCCAGCCGGGGCAATCACCAGGCAAATGTCTGCAAAGCGCCCATTTTACAAAGGTTTTTTGGAGGTGTTAATAATTTGGCGCCGGTCAAACATCCACGTCATCTCTGTTTCCTTTTGACCAGCCGACAAGAATTTCGCCAGCACCGCCGGCAACCTTTTTACCGGGTTGTTTTATTGTTGTGATCGTCAGGGCGTCAATAAAAGCATTAACGTTTCGCCGCGTTGAAATCGCCCGCCGTCTTCGCAAAACTTGCGGCTCGACCGCTGCGCTCAGGAAGTGGAAGGTTTGGACTTGGCCGCGATTTGCCAGCGCAACACTTTCATCCGCTTTTGAGCGTCCGTGAACTGTTTGGGAGTCAACCCCTTCCGCAGAAGATTGCGGGTCTCGGCGGCATCTGAATCCGCCCTGGCCGCCATGCTAAACCACGCATACGCCTCCACGATATCCTTCCCCACGCCCTGGCCATTGGCGTAGCAGCAGCCCAGATTGAATTGAGCCTCGGCGTGACCCCGCTCGGCGGCCTCGCGATACCACTTCACCGCCTCAACATAATCTTTCACCACGCCGCAGCCATTGTCGTAGCACCAGCCCAGATTGGATTGAGCCGGGGTGTAATTCTGTTCGGCGGCTTTGCGATACCACTCCACCGCTTCCACTTTATCCTTCCTCACGCCCTGGCCATTGGCGTAGCAGTAGCCCAGATTGAATTGAGCCGGGGCGAAATTCCGCGCGGCGGCCTTGAGATACCACTTCACCGCCTCAGCATAATCCTTCTCCACGCCCCGGCCATCATCGTAGCACCAGCCCAGATTGAATTGAGCTTCGGCATCTCCCTGCTCGGCGCTGTCCTTATATTCTTGAAATTTGCCGGGAACAGCGATGCCTTTCGGTGCGGCAGCGCGGGTCGAACGCAGGCCGGAACGCAGGCCAGTGATGTAATTGGAGACGGCGCTTACAAATCGTTTCATCAAGTTGAAACCTACGCTTTGGCCATCAAGACCTGCAAGCCAAAATCCTTTTGCCGATGCCTCATCCGTTGGGTGGCGGGTTCCAGTTCAAGGTCAACCCGCGGCAAATTGCTACTTGGAACCGGTGCCGGCGGCTGCGGGCACAACGCTGCTCGTTCCCGTGATTTCCGAGACGGGTACCGGGCCGTTCTTCGTCGGCTTGACGGTGTTGATCCGTCCGTTCGCATCGAAGCTCAACTCGTCAATGCACACCGACCGGCGGAAGGAGTTCCCGTTCGAGAGTTCGCTCGTGTGATAGAGGACATACCATTTGCCCTTGAATTGGATGACGGAGCCGTGTTGCGTGACGCTCGCGGCATGCTCCATAACCTTTCCGGCATAGGTGAACGGGCCCAGCGGATGATCGCCAATGGCATAAACCTGCGTGGACGACGGCGCCCAGCCGTTGGAATACACGAAATAGTACTTCCCGGCTCGTTTGAAGACGAAAGGCGCTTCGCCATAGCCTTCGGGCAGAACGGGATCCTTGCCCGGCGCCGCCAGCGGAATCGGCATCCCTTGTGCATCGAGAAGCGAAACGGTTTGGAGGCCGCCAGCCAGTTCGGTGAGGGAGGGACGGAGCTTCACAACCTCCGGTTTGCGGCAGCCAAAATACAGATAAGCTTGGCCGTCATCGTCCAGAAGTACTGCGGGATCAATCGGTTCCGGACCCGCGTCCGGCAGCGCGGCGTTGTCAATCAGCGGCTTCCCGATGGCATCCTTGAACGGCCCTTCCGGTTTGTCGCCAACCGCAACCCCGATCTTCGTGCGATCCACCGGCAGGAAAAGGTAATACTTGCCGTTTGATTCGACGCAATCCGGCGCCCACGCCCAGTGGGTTGCCCAGGCGAAGTCCTTCACGCGAAATATCGGGCCATGGTCCTTCCAGGTGGCCAGGTCAGCGGTCGAGAGCAGGCGCCAATCCACCATGTCCCAGTAGGTGGCGTCCGGCAGATCGTGCGAGGTATAGACGTAAAGCCGCCCATTAAAGACCCGGCCCGAGGGATCGGCGGTGAAGATGTTCGTAACCAGCGGATTCCCACCCAACGCGACGGACGAGACGAACGAGCTGCCCAGGAGCAACCAGAGGGAATATTCTAGAAATTTCATAAAAGTTCGGGCCTCAAGGCGGGGACAAAATTTGCAGGGTCGTGGCCGGGCCGAGGTCGGCGGGCGGCGTCCAGGAACGCAAAGCCCAGACGACTTTTTTGTCCGGCGTCACTTCGATGGCCTGCACCGGCGCGGTTGCCGGATCAATCTTGCCGTTCCATTGATTGACCCAGTTGTTGATGATGGTATTTCCATTCGGCAAACGCACGGCGAGCTGCAGGCTGGACATCTTGTAACCCGGCGCATCGGCGGGCGTCCATTCCCAGACCGTCTCGCCGGCGCGGTTGACCTCATGCACAAATCCGTGATTGCTGACCACGAGAACGTTCCCGTTCTTGAGCGGTATGGCCGACCAGATGCCCGGCACGTCCAGCGACCAAAGCTCCTTGCCATTCAGGTCGTACTCGGCAGCCTTGCCCAAATCCATGTGGGCGACCAGCAACGTGCCGGCATCCGTCATCCGCGCATGGCGGAAATGGCCGTGGGTGCCCTTGGGGTTTTTCACGGGCAAAACAAATTCACGCTCGGTTGCGCCCGTGGTTTTGTTGACGATGACGAACTTCGCCGGGTCGCCGTTTTGCACGAACCACACGCTGTTCGTGCCGTAAGGTTGGGCGGTGTGGATTTCGGCGTTCGGCGGCGCATCGTAATTCCAGACGACCTGTTTGTCCGCGTTGACTTCGGTGACGCCAAACTGATGCGCGAAAAGAATGTTGCCGTTCGGTTCCAGCACGGCGTCGCTGATCTCACCTTTGCCCGGATGCGTGTAAGACCAGGCCACCTTGCCATCGCGCACAATGAACATCTGTTCCGTCTTCCCCTCGCCCGCGTAAAAGAAATCGTGTTCGGCCAGACCTTTGCCGGGCAAAACCGCCGGGATTTGTGGTGTGGTCGGACTTCCCGCCGCCGTGCCCATCGGCAAGTAAATCAGCTCGATACCTTTGCCTTTGGCCGGATCAAGATTGCGCGAGTATTGTTTGGTTGCATCGCTGTCCCAGCGTTCATGGACGCCGAGGCTCGTGACCACTTTCCCATCCTGTTTGTAAACCATGCCCGATGGCGCGTGATCCGGTTGCGCCATTTCAAAGAGATAATCGTCCGCGTTGGCACGGAGAAGAATGCGCGGATGGCCGTTCGTGTCGTTGTTGTTCTTGGTCTGCGCGAATAGAATATCCAGCCCCACGGAATCCAGCGCCACGCCGTCCATCGAGGCCAGCACGCTCGCCGGCCAGTCCGGATTTTCGTAAGGCTCGACACGGTTGTTGAAGGGTGGATTTGGGAAATGCACCGGATACGTGCGCCACTTGCGTCCGCTGTAAAGTCCGTCGAGCACAAACAGGATAGTCTTCGCGCCGAGGTTGGGCGAGGCCGCCATGTCCACGAGGGGAGAATAGGCATTTTTGACCGCCTCCTGATCCGGATTGATCATGGAGTGCAACTCCCAGGGGCCTTTGATGGAGCCGAAGTGATTCTTCCCGCACATGGAGATGGCGGTTTGGCCGGAGTCGCCATCCTCCATGTTGTTGTAAGGATAGGAATGCGCCTTGAGCAGCGCCAGATTAACGAGGTAAGTGGCGTCGGAAACCTGTTTGGGAATCAGTTTGGCCTCCTTGTATTTGCCGTTGGAATAGACCACTCCCTCCACCCAGTCCGGCGTCTCCAAGCCATGATAATCACCGTAGCCCGGATTCTTCGGCTGGCTCGCCTTGGGCGGCGAGGCCTGAATGAAACGGACGTCCTTGAATTCGCTCCACACTTTCGAGAGGATATACGGCGGGATCAAGCGGCGGACGTCATACACGATGATGTCCTGCGGCCGCACGTGCGCCTGATTGACGAGCTGGCGGATCATGGCCAGAACCATCTGCGGCGAGGCATCGGTGTAGTTGTCGGCCTTCACGCCATCCTCGCTGTTGTTCAAATTGATTTTCAGGGCCACGACTTCACCCGGCTGATAGCCGCGCTGGTCCATGCTGCGGGAATTCTTGTTGTAATACTCGAAGATCGCCTGCCAGGCCCGTTCGCCGTTGGTGGCGCTGGTGAGCTTGAGCAGCGTGGCAACCAGCATGGCATCCACGCGCGCCTGATCGGTGTTGGCGTCCAGCCACCATTGATCGCTTTTTTGTTTCCAATTGCCCGCCCACTTGGCGGCCTGCGGGTCGCGCGCCCACACCACGCGGCCGGGATTGATGCCCCGCGCGATGCCCACCGGCTCGTTCGGTTTGGCCGGAATGAAATTCCAGTCCGACGGCGGCTTGCCGGCATTTTGCGCCGCGCTGTTGCCGGTGAACGAAATCAGCGTCCACGCCGCCACCGCCAGCACCATCAGCAGTCCGCAACCGGCTGCGAACCGGCTGCGGGCAAAGTGTTTCAAACCGGACTTGATGGCCACCACGCCGCACAGCCAGAGGACAAAGCCGGACGCGACTGGAAACGCCGCGCGCTGGCACGGATAGCTCGCGCGGCTCGGCTTGGGGACGACCCGCGCCAGGAACCAAACCAGCGCCGCCGCGCCGGAGCCGATGGCTGCCAATCGCAGAAAGGAACCGCCGGCATGGCGGCTGAAAGATTTTGCCAAATTCAACAGGGTGGATTTCATGTTTTTCATTTTTAGTGGTCGGCCGACGAACAGTTTATTTTCTCTGCTTTCGCCCCCATCAGCAACAAAGAACGTCTGTTCCTCGGCGGAGATGCCGGGGCGGGCGAAAGTCTCAGAATCAAAGCGGCCAACAAGCCGGAAGCGATCCGGCGCAAAAGAATGCGTCATGGATACGCCAAACGGAAGAACATGGCACCATCAGCCCGTCCGATCCGTATGACTAACCGGTTGGTTAAACCCAGTCCTCAGACCAACTCTCCGAGTGGCTCGAAACGATGAGTCCGGCCATCATTGACTGACGCGATAGAATCGTGACCGGTCGGTTGCGTTGACGTTGGTAAACGACAGCACACCATTGACCGGCGCGTTGGTCCACACCGGAGTCCAATCCGTCAGGTTGGTGGAAGTTGCCAACACATAATTCTGGCCGTTTTGCCCCTGGAACGTCAGGCGGAACTGGCCGTTGATTTGCGTCCCGGGCATCGTCAGAGTCAGCGGTTGCACCACAAGGTTGATCGTGGCCGGGGAAGTATTGGTGACGCCGGAATTGTCCGTGGCGCGCGCGCTCAGGGTATAGCTGCCAACCGCGGCGTTGTTCCACGTTAGGCTGTACTGGCTGCCAACGCCGCTGGCAACGTTGCCCAGCAGGGTCGTGCCGTTGAAAAACGCCACATTCGTCACTGTGCCGTCGGCATCCGTGGCCGAGGCGGTCAGGGTGATGGTCTTCGGTTGGATGAAGGTGGAGTTGTTGGTTGGAATCACCCAACTGATCACCGGCGGCACATTGGTCGGTTTCGCGCTGACTTCTGTGGAGTTGGCTCCCGCACCCGCCGGATTGAATGCCGAGACGACATAGTAATTCGTTGTTCCGTTGGCCAGGCCGGTGTTGGTGAAGGTTGTATTGGTCAGGTTTGTGTAAATAACCGTGTAGGAGCCCCCGGAGACCAGTGACTGCTTGACATAATAACCGCTGGCATTCGCCACCGGGTTCCAGTTCAGGATGACCTGTCCATTGCCGGCACTCGCGGTCAATCCTCCCGGGGCAGGCGGAATGGAAACGACGGTCAGGCTGAAATCGTCGTAACCCGCCCAGGTGCCGCTGGTTTTGCCGCTGTTTTTCGCGGTAACAAACGAAACGCCAATGTATTTTCCGGCATCGGCGGCGATGGCGGTATAGGTAAGCGTGTAGGATGTCCAAGTTCCACCAGGCATCCCGTTGGTCTGAAGGGCCAGGCGGACGGTGCTGGCGTAAGCCGTGTTGGTGGCGGCTGCCCGCAAAAGTGTGACGGTTTGCTTCGGATCACTGGGGTTGGTCCCCGCATAAGGGCCGGAACTGGTGCCGTTCCATTCGCCCTGCGACCACCAGGTGAGTGTGAACTGGTCGCCCGTCTGGATTTGATAATTGGCGGCGATTTGGTACGCGCCATCATCGCTCGATTGCCCGTATCCCTCCCACGCGCCGCTGTGGCCGCCAGGCTCAACGCCGGTATCGCTGTAAGCGGTTCCGGAATTGGTCCAACCCGGAACGGTGGCATAGCCGGAACTGATTTTTCCCGTGCCGGGCAGCTCAAATCCGGGATTGATCAGAAGGTTGGTGCTGACTATGGCCGTCGGCTTCGCGCTTACCCATCCACTATTGGCGCTTTCACCGCTTGTGTTGAGCGCCGACACCTCGAAGTAATACGTTGTGCCGTTTGCCAACCCTGTGTTCACAACGCTGGTGGTGGCGGAATTTGTCACCGTCGTGTAAGTGCCGTTGCTGGTGGTGGAGCGTTTGACGTTGTAATTGGTTGCTCCCGACGAGCCCGTCCAGCTCAATGATACTTGCCCATAGCCTGGTGTGGCCGTGAGGCCCGTGGGTGCGGCCGGCACAGATGGGTTCTGAGGCGTGGCGCTCACTTCCGCCGAATTGACGCTATTGGTGCCGTTCCCATTGGCCGTGACCACATAATAATACGTTGTGAGGTTGGTGACGTTGTTGTCGGTGTAACCCAGGCTGCCGGTATTGGTGGCAATCATGGAGTAAGGCCCGCCGCTGGTGGTGGCCCGCACCAGATTGTAAGTGGTCGCGCCCGGGACAACGTCCCAACTGACCACCACTTGATTATTTCCTGCGGCGGCTGCCACGCCGGCAGGGACAGCCGGGGCTGGCAAACTGGCGGCCTCCGTAATGGCAATGTTGGTCGAGGTCAGACCGGTTGCAGTCGCCGTCAGGGTGATGGAACCGGGCTGGTTGGTGGACTGGACGATCACCTGCGCAAAGCCGTTGAAGACGGAGCGCTGGTTGCTGCCCTTGTCCGCCTCGTGCGAAGTGGGGTTGCCATTGCCCACGCCGATGATGGCGCCGCCACTGATGGTAAAGTTGACCAGGTTTGTGGCGGTGGGCACCACGCGGCCCAGCGAATCCAAGACCGCCACGGTCACGATGGACAAGTCGCGGCCGTCAGCCAGGATGGTGCTCCGGTCGGGCCAAAGCGCCACGGCTGCCGGCACTCCGGTGGTCACCACGGTGTTGGTGATCACCGGCTGGCCGTTGCGATAACCAATGGCTTGCAGCGTCCCGGTGGCGTACGGAACATTCCACGCAACGTGGCCCAGCACACTGAGCGTCTGCTGTCCCACGCTGACACCATTGGTGAACAGGGCGACAGTATCGCAATTGCCGTAAGCCCACACATTGATCGTCTGGCCCGCGGTCCAGTTCCAATGCGGAAAGACGTGGAGCACGGTCTTGGGGCTCCAGTTGGCCTGATAATAATAATAGAGGTCCTTGGGGAAGCCGCAGGTGTCCATGACGCCGAAGTGCGAGCTGATGACCGGCCAGCCGCCATAAAAAGGCGTCGGCTCGCCGCGATAATCAAATCCCGTCCAATTGAACCCGCCCGAGGACCAGGGATAACCATAGAACTCCGACCACCAGGCTTCCGCACTCGAAGTCCAACTTGCATTGGCGTTCGCAATATCATAAGACGCCACGTAACCCCTGGGTGTATCGTTTGTGTAAATGCCGCGGGTGCACAACGTGGAACCTTGTTCCGTGCCGATGATGTACGGGTGGCTGCTGTGGTAACTCGTGGTCACCTGGCCCAAATTGTAGTTGAAGCCGACGACATCAACCACACTATCAAGACCACCGCTCGAATACCCGCCCACGATCGCTGCCGTGCATTTGCGCGTCGAGTCCAGCGAATGCGCCAGATTCTGCATCGATTGCAGCACTTGAGCACCTTGAGAAGTGCCTTGCATGGCCTCTTCGTTGGCCAGCGACCAGCAGAAAACGCTGGGATGGTTCCGGTCACGCAGCATCATGCGTTGGAGTTGGCCCAGGGACTCGGAATCCCAGCCAAACCGCCGCGTCTCGTCCAACACCAACATGCCCAACTGGTCGCAGGCGTCCAGCAACTCCGGCGTGGGCGGGTTGTGTGATGTGCGGTAGGCATTGACGCCCATTTCCTTGAGCTGTTCGATCCGGAAATACTGGAGACGGTCGGGCAGAGCCGTGCCCACTCCCGCGTGATCCTGGTGGTTGCACATGCCCTGAATCTCCACATGCTGGCCGTTGATGAACACCCCGTTGGTCGAATCAAACCGTACCGTCCGAATTCCAAAGGGCGTGTTGTTAATGTCCGCCGCCACGCTCTGATTACTGACGGTGGAAACCAGGTTGTAAAGATAGGGCGTCTGCAACGACCACAGGTTGGCGTTGGCCACCGCCACCGTCTGCGTTACAACCAATCCCTGGCCGGCGGCCAGCGTAAGATTAGATGTCACTGCCGTCACCGCGTTGCTGTTGGCGTCGAGAATCGTCGAAGTCAGGCTGGCATTGACGGTTGAACCGCCACTCTGGTTGGTCACCGTGGTTTGAATGGTCAGGGTGGCATTGGAACCCACCAGCGAGGTGGTGGCCACGAATGTTCCCCAAGGAGCGACGTGCATCGGATCGGTTTTCATCAGCCAGACATGGCGATAAATACCCGCGCCTTCATAAAACCAGCCCTCAACCCGGGTGGCATCCACGCGCACCACCAGCACATTCGTGCCCCCGGCATTGATGTAAGGGGTGACATCGAAATTAATACTGCCGTAACCGCTTACGTCACGCCCGATGCAATGACCATTGAACCAGATCAGTGCGTTGCGATAGATGCCATCAAACTCCAGCCACTCGGTTTTGCCCGCGTCGCCAGCCGGAAGGGTGAACGTGCGGCGGTACCAGCCGATATTGTTCGTGGTGAATATGGGGTCATGGATCGGCTTGTCGCCATGCTGCAGGATTTTATTGGTATCGGTATTGGACGGCAATAAAGTATTGTTGGTGAAAGACAATTCCACCGCCCAATCATGCGGCAGGTCGAGTTGACGCCAGGTGCTGTCGTTATAATTGGTCATTACAAACGAAACATTTTCTCCCGCGTGTGTCGCCACCGGATCCTGCCGGGTTGCCTGAAGGGCGGTCTCCGCGTTGATGTCCGACGAGTTCAATTTGGGCAGATAATTAATCTCGGGATAGACGGTCACGTTGGTGGTCACGTCCCCCGGATCTCCCAACCGAAAGCGCCAGCCGGAATCAATCAATATTCGATCCCGGCCCAGCGCAAAACTGATGCTGCCAAACAAGAGGAGAAAAAACGCGACGGCAACCAAATACCGGTGAACGACAAGACTGGGGAGGGATTTTGATTTCATAATGCTGGAACAACTTTCTTCAACAATCTTTGGGTTCGGTTTCAAACAATGGGATTTTACAACACTGAAAAACATACGTTAAATGCAGCAATTTACATGCCCCGCACATCACCTGCACGGCCTGTCTCGGCAGATTGACATTGTCCGTGTATGACAACCAAAAAACGCCGGAGGACGACAGGCTCTGGCTCCTGTTTGTGACCGGCAAGAGATGTCGCAGGGCCTGGAGGTTGGGGCGTTGGTTTCGTAGTCCGCAGAGCGTTTGTGCCAGAAACTCAAAGGCAAGCACAGCGACGGCAGCATCGGGCAACAACGCCATCTGCTGCCCCGCAATCTGATTGTACAACATAAGGCAATTCAAGGGTGCCTAACCGGGCGGCTCATTCCGGTTCTTCTGAAGAGCAGCCCAACACAGGCACCCTAAAGAATTTAACCGGAAACCCCGAAAGCGTACACAAAAAAATGAGTGAGTTCTTTTTGTCGCGTGAAGCCCGGACGGATGGCGTCGTCGCTGATTTAATTGCCGATGCGCGATTGCCGGCCACTGAACTGGTGCCTGTTTGTGTGAATATCAATGGGTGACACGTTTTAGAGACGGATTTGGACTCGCTCGCGCCATGGGGTGTTTACCTTATAGCCAGCCGGCCGGAATGGGTTAATTTGGCTGCATGAAAACAAATCAACTTCGCTGGCCGCTCCGGCTGCTGTTATTAAATGCGGCCCTTGTGGTTTTGGCCACGGGGTGCGCGACACAAACTGATAGATCCTACAATCAGGATTTTAATCAAAACCTTCCAACCTCACCCAACTATGCCATCGAGAATGTTAATAACACGCGTTTCCGCGTTGTCGTCCATCAAGGTTCTCCTTTGCCGGGAACGGAGCGTGTCATTTATGTGAAAGAAGTGGCCTCAACGGTTGCTGCAACCGAAGCCAAACGCCGGGGCTGGCAAAACTGGGACCTTGATTATATTCAAGAACGCGATCAAGGGTGGATGCACATTGTCATAGCCGATGTCATCCGTAAAAACGCCGTCGAAAAGACATCCAGCTCAACCCAATAACAAACCGTGGGTTTTCCCGATTCTCGCCGATTCGTTTTACGGCAGATGCCAGCGGTACGCTCCATGTTATTTCCCGGGATTGATTCAGATCCCCGCCTCCGTCACGAAATTTACGGCAGACGCCAGATGCCGCGCTCTTGTCGCGTCGAAGCGAAGAAGGACGACGGGCAACCACAATCCGGGTCGCGCCAGCCTATGTGTTTTTTGTGCGGAATCCGCCCACTAGATACACAAAGAAGCATAGCGCCAGAATCAGGCCAAGTACGCTGGCGCCGATGACAGGACCTCCAACGTAAAACCCGCCGCCGCCGAACAAGAGAAGCAGAACAAGCATGAGCACTAATATTTTCACACCGTTAAGATAACACATCGCTGCTCGATTCCTATGGGGTCTTCACCCCAGACGCACCGCGCCGGGATTGGGCTGGTCAAAAAAAAAAGCGGACACCGCCTCGCGCGCGTTGGCGCGCAACTCCTCCCACGTGTCTTCCTGCCGGTTAAAAGCGCGGCGGAACCTGTGGTTTGCCGCCGCGCTCCAACCCGCAGCTGTCGCTGCGGTTCTCGCAATTAATTTTTCAGGTATTTAAAGTCCGATGTTCCTTGAACCTCCTTTATCTTCGGTTGTTCTTGGTGCGCCTCGGTAATGCTCTCACGTTCCTCGGTCCATTGCACCACGCCAGCGGCATCTTTATGCACTGTCACGGATTTGGTATAACTGATCGGTACACAGCCTGCGAGTAATACAGCGGACGCGACAGCCAAGACAAACGTTCCAATTAGTTTTTTCATGATTTCCTGTTCGCACACGAACGAACCGGCCAATGTATTTCGAATCGCAGCAGGGCCGGAAGTTCACCGCTGCGCTCGAACCGCAAATCCTCTCTGCGGTCTTCGCGCCTCGCCGGTCAAATGCAAACCACCGAGCCGCGAAGAGCCCAGAGCGAAAACACCGACAAACATCTCGTTCCGCGCCGGCTGGTGCGCTCTTAAACTGACAAAGTCCCATCGCTTGGAAATGTGATCCAGGCAATCCGCTTCAGGGGAGTCGCCAGCGATTGCGGTCAATATGCAAAAGCAGGTTGCGATCGCGCAAGTCCTGAAGTTGCTGGCGGATTCCTGCCCCGTGTCGTTATTTGCGGGGTTGTCCCGCACATGCCGATTAGCCCAAGCACCAAATGTCAGGTTGTCAAAGCTAGTTGAGGACGCCTGATGTGTGATTCACCGGCGTGGCAGGTGATACCTCCGTTTCAGCTTCTTTGTCCGTTCACCAAATCCTGAAGATTCTTTAGGCCCACGTCCAAATCCTTTTCCGTGGAAGCAATGGCTTGGTCGCGACTGGATGCCGTCGCCGCATTCTTCTGTTCCGCGGGCGCCAAAATTTTGTCCTTCCCCGTCTGGATCACAAAGTCGTTCGGACCGAGGCCGCCGAAGTCCACATATTTGTCATATTGGGTCCTGGCTTCCTGGGTCCGCGCCTGCATTTGCCAGTCGGCCGTCACCCAAATGTTGTCGATGTAGGTGAACATGCCCAGAACGGTCACCATCTGCCGCCGGACCTTGGATTCGGGCAGAGCGTCCAGCAGTTTGGTCACGGCTGTTTGCGTGGCCAGAAAGTTTTGATGGTAGCCATCAAGTTTCGCCGTCTGATCGCCCAGAGAGCTTCTCAGCGCATTGAATTCCTTGATCGTCGAGGCAGCCTTGTCCCGGTATGACTCCAGGGCTTTCTCAGCTTTTTCCCTCGCCTGCTGAGCATTGGAGAGTTCCCGCGTCAACTGATCAATTTGCTGCTTTTGGGTTTCGACCTGGCTGCTGACCGACTGCAATTCATTGGCGGCCGCCTCGGCCTTTTTTTGCGCGTCTTCCAACTGGCCTGTCAAGTCCGGGGCGGGAGCTGGTTGTGACTGTAGCGACGCAATTTGGCTGTTGGACGCTTGAAGTTGCTGTTCCAGTTTTTGCAGGCGCGCTTTGAGGTCCGCATTCTCCGATTCGAGCTTCGTATTCGCTTTTCCGCAACCGGACAATAGAACCGTGATGGCTATGAATAACGCAAAGATATTTTTGGTTTCCATAATTTTCACATTCCTCCGCATCGGGCCTCTTGTCCAGAGGAAAAATGACAAGCGCGGAGACAGTGGTGTGTGGCGAGTGACGGGTGACACGGGAAAACAAAGCAAAAACATCGAACACCCAACATCGAACTCCGAACAAGTTCGCGAGCGGGTGGACAGAACAGCCAATCGGATCAAGCGTTTTTAACCACAGACCGGCCACGACGGGCGCGCGCACGGCGGGTGGACACGGCGTAAAAGATATGACTCTCCCGGAAGCATCGCCTGCTCGCTGCGGGTGAAACTGGCGCGGCGACGCTCTGACTATTGACGGTGTGAATTATGAGAAGGGCATGGGTGATCAAGGTTATTTGCCGGTTCCAACCCGCGCCTCCAAAATCAACGCCTGGATTTGAAGGCTTTGATGTCACGGAATGCGACTCATCCTTTCATCGTGCGAAACTGGCGCAGGGCGACAAAAGGATCAATCCGGGTCAGCAAAAAATGCGCCCAGTGATTTTGCCAGCGCTGCCAGAAGGTCTGTGACTTCCGCCATTGGTGAAGCTCGATTCTTTGGGAGTGTTTCAGCAGGCGCTCAAAAATTTTCCGCGCTTCAACGGCCACCGTCTTGTCTTCGAGGCGCAGCATGAGTTCGTAATTCAGATTGAGGCTGCGAATGTCGAGATTGGAAGAGCCGATGTAAACCGCCCCGTCGCTGAGAATTAGTTTGGCATGCAGAACCTGCGGCTGATACTCGTAAATCTCCACGCCGGCTTTCAGCAGGCGGCGATACAAACTCCGGGCCGCCAATTGGGACACCAGGATGTCGGATCGGCCGGCCAGAATCAGTCGCACGCGTCCGCCGCGCCGCGCCGCGCGCATCAAATCCCGCCGCACCCGCCGGGTCGGCAGAAAATACGCGCTCACGATCAGTACCTCGCGGGCTTTGGCCAAATCATGATACAACGCCGTTTGAAGCGGGCCCGCCCCCCGGCCGGGATGGCTCAGCAATAATTCCCCCGCCGGTTGCTTGAGCGGTTTGCGCCGGCGTTTGAAGGCGCGCAATCGCATCAGCGGGTTGCGGCGAAAATCCGACTGCGCGAATAATTCATCGAAGGATGCCGCCAGCTCCCCGGCCAGGGTGGGATTTTCAATCCGGACGCCCACGTCGCACCAGCCGCGCGTCACGCCGTCGCCATCGTATTCATCGGCCACATTGAATCCGCCAATGAATAGTGTGGCGTCGTCACAAACCAGCAGCTTGCGATGATTGCGCACGCCGAACCGCCAGAGATGGAGGGGATTGAAGCGGCGCACTTCCGCGCCGGCAGCAACGAGCGGCGCAAAAAAATCATCCGGCAACAGCCACGACCCGAGCGCATCCACCAGGATTTGGACCTGCACGCCGCGCCGCGCCGTCGCCAGCAAGGCCTCCAAAAATTGCCGCCCCAGCCGGCCGTCGGAATAAATATAAGTTTCCAGCCGGATGGATTTTCGCGCCGCCGCGATGGCCTCCAGCATGGCCGGAAAAATTTCCTGTCCCGCGCAGAGCCATTGCCAGGGAAAGGATTTTGGAGCAGCCATGTTTCCCGTAATTTCCCAGATTCAAACCGGCAATCAACCCTCAACTTGCAGCGGTTCCATGGCGGCAATTCGATACATCCATCAACGATGGTAGGGCAAACCTGCCGGTTTGCCCCAATCTCACCGACAGCAATGGCGCGACCTGCCCCGACACTGGATGTCGGGGTGACTGCCACAGCCATCATATCCGGCGGCGCAGCATGGACTGTCTCACAACAATTTCTTGTCGGAAGGGCGAGTTACACAAGCCCCCATTTTCAAAGCATTCTATGAGTCAGGGACTCGAATAACTCGCCCCCTCCGATACTTTTGAAACAGCCTCGGCAACGCCTCCTCATTGTATCGTTTGTCACTGGGAGGAGATTGGAGGATTGACGCCGGCACGCGAATCAATGGCATTCCCCGGCCCGCCCGCTCCGGACAACCAGGCCAGCACCGGCGGGACCAGGTCGGCAAAAAAATACGTCGCTGCTTCGTGCGTGGCGTCGGGCACCACGATCAGTTCGCTTCCCGGCGCCGCCAGCGCGCGCAATTGTTCCACGTCGGTTACCGGCGTGATTTTGTCCTCCGCCCCGGCCACAAAAAGCGCGGCGACCGGATTCCTGGCTAGTCCGGTGGTGGTGTCGAGTTCTCTGGCGGGAAACCCCAAAACGGAAGGCAATTTTTTCAAGCCGGCTTTGACAAACGCTTTCGGCATCCAGCCGGCGTATTCGTGGCAGAGGTTCAGGACGGCATTGGACAACCCCGCGTAGGGCGTGATGGCCACCACCGTGCCAACGCGCGGCTCGACCGGCTTCCAGCGTAACGCCAGCGATGCGCCGTAGGATTCACCGAACGCCGCCACCGGTTCTTTCAACCGGCCGTCATGCGCCAGTTCGTCGAGAAGCTGGCTCAAGTCGTGCGTCTCCTGGACGCCGAAATATATCCGTTTGCCCGTGGATTTGCCGTGCCCGCGCAGGTCCACCAGCACACACCGCCAGCCCTCCTGCGCCAGCCGCAATGCCCAGGGCGCCATCGAAAATTGGGCCAGTCCGTAACCGTGCAGTAACACCACCGTGCCGCGCGGCGCCGAGGTCCAGGCATTCGACCCGCCGGGCAGGTCGGCGTGGAAATCGAACTCAAATTGTTTCCGGCCGTGCTCCAGCCAGTTGGTCGAGGAAATTTTCAGGTGATAGTCCGCCGGCTCGATGATGCGATAACACAATCGCGCCGGTGGCGGGCCCACCTCGATAAATTGTTTGGGAAAGTTCGTGAGAAATTTCGGGCTGAAGGCCACGGCCACGGGCGCCTTGGGCGCGAACCACTCGGGATACGTGTTCGGCGCCTGGGCCATCCGGCGGGCCATGAACGTGCCGCAGCCTGCCGTGCTCAAAACCAGCACGACGGGCAGGAGCAACCAACACAATCTTTGCCGCATCACCCAGCTTGCTTAACCTGTTTTCCTCCGGTTTGCCAAAAAAACTTCTCCCGAAAACAGTTGCCTCAACCGGCCTTGGCCGCAATCTGGGCGGCTTCCTGAAGCAGATTGTCAATGGACGAGGCCAGTTGGGCGGCGCCGTTCACCACATCGGTGATGTTCTGGATGCTCTGCTCCGCCTGGTTCAGGGCCGCCGTCACTTTGTCGAGACTCGCCATGACACTTTGATAATTGGCCGTCGCGTTCGTGAACTGCAGGGCAACCAACTCGTTGAGATCGCCCCGGAGATTATGGGCCTTTAGAAAGAGCGCCTGGCGTTGGTCGGCGGGAATCGCGCTGTTTCCGGCCAGTTCATACAATTGGCTGACCACGGCTCCCAGTTGTTCGGCGGGATTGGGCAAGGGTTGATCGGGCATAGGCTTTATTTGGATGATTGAACGGCGGTTTGGACGGATGTTATCGCGTTTTCAAACAGTTTTACGTGGGCGGTGAAGACATTGATTTGACCGGCCAGGTCGGCCAGGTCCTTTGGCTGTTTGCTGGATTTGGCAAACGTGACCAGCGCCGTGTAGGCGCTTTGCATGTCGGAAAGCAGGGAGTCCACTTGCAAGGCGCGGAGCGTCTGAAGGCCATCGTTCTCCTGCACAAACTGGTCAATCAAATCTTTCAAGGCCTTGGGGTCGGTCTTGTTTCGGGCGTTGTTGTAAAGGAACACCATCCCGGCCTGGATGGATGCGTAAGAGGCGTTGTCCATGAGAGTGAGCGACCGCAGATCGCCCTTGAGCAAACCGATGAGCTGGTTGATCGGCTGGTTTCCGTTGAGAATTGCCGTCTCGACCGCTGCCTTCTGCTTGTGTTCAATCGCCAGGGTTCCAACCAGGGTGACCAGCGATGACACCGGCCCGCTGAGATCCAAAGTGGCCGCCTGTTTCGCCAGTGGTTTTTGCGCGTTGCCGCCGGTGCGGATCGCCGCCAAGCCTTGGACGGTTGTACTCAGGCCATTGACATCATCCCCCAGGGCGTTTGCCGCCTGTGTGAGGTTTTCCACGTCCTTGGAATTGGCCACCGCCGCCAGGGCATTGGCATAGCTTGCAATCGTTGACAATGCCTGGAGCCGGACTTGAATTTCCGCGGCGGGAATGGCATTCGTCAAATCCTCGGTCCCCCACGGTTTGTCCATCAGCACCTTGTCGTACAAGTTCGCCTTGGCGTTGAGATCGTTCACCCCCAGCAGATAGGGTCGGATCGAATCGTTGGCGGCATTCACCGCCGTTTGGAACTTGGAAACCGGGTCCTGATAAATGTTGACCGTGGTGCAGCCGCTGAGCAGGAGGGCGGCACAGAACAGTATCGCAAGAACGGGGGATTGCCGGGAGATAAATTGAACTGTCTGCCAAACGGACGTGGCGGCTTTCGGTAGAAAGCCGGATGATATGTTTTGTTGAAGAATGTGGCGCTCTGCCGGGACGCCGCTGCGACGCATTGAGAAATTTGCGGTAATCATACATTCAATTTTCATTCGAGTCATTTTTCATTCCGTGCCGCCATGCTGTTGGAGCAACTGGACCACGGCGTCCTGATGCCATTGTTCCGCGCGAACGAGCGGTGTGCGGTTCTGATTGTCGCGCGCATTCACATTGGCGCCCCTGGCCAGGAGCAGATTCACCGCGTCCGCACAACCTTCCTGCGCGGCCAGATGCAAGGGCCTGGCGCCGTCTTTTGCCGGACAATCAATTTTGGCGCCTTTGTCCAGCAGCAATGCCACGACGTTCGTGTGACAGGCGGACGCCGCCAGATGCAACGGGGTCAGCCCGGCATCGTCGGGCAGGTTGAGGTCGCCAGGGGTTTGCGCCAGGTCACCGGCCACTTGCGCCGCATCGCCGTCCCGGGCGGAGGCGTGGATTTCCCGGTAGGCACTGTGCTGCGTGGCGTGAAAACAGCCGGTGCCGGCAACAACCAACATCGCGGCCAGAATGCAGTGTGTAAATTTGAACCCGGTGGAAATGCCGCAATCGCGACGCACAGCGGCACAACGAATCGACACCGGACCCGGAGCGCGGCGTTCACGCCGCTTCGACGTACGCAACGAAAGCAGACCGGGCATTTTCAGCATCTCATTGCTATGAAAGATGAAGCGGGCTGAAGCCCGCGCCCCACAGAGCCGGGTAATCCAAATGGATGGGTGAAATCTGGTTTTCATGTCAGCAATTTTTTCTCTTACGCGGGCATGCCATCCATCGCCGCCAGAAGTTCTCCAAACTTCGGATGATTATTATCCGCTCCGTTCTGCTTCAAGCTGGCCACTGCCAGTTGGAAGCCCTTCTGCAAATTCGTATCCGGAGCCGGCACCGTCGCCCCGGTTGGTGTCGGTGGCCGGCTGGCCAGATAATTGTTCAACGCGGGCGCGGACGGCGGATTGGCGATGGGGCTGTCAAAATTGAGCACGGCGGAAAGGCTTTGCACGGCCCGGGCATCCACCACCGGCGAATACGACCCGTTGGTCCCGAATTTTTCACCAATCAATTTTAGCACGGATATGTGATCCAAAAGCGTGTGGTTTGCCGACCCGGCCTGCACAAACGGCGAGATGACATAGCCCGGCGTGCGCACGCCCAAGGAAACAAACGGCGCGGTGTAGGACGCGTTGGGCGGTGGCTGGGTGGAAATCATCGGCGGCGAGACATGATCAAAAAAACCACCGTGTTCGTCATAGTCAACAATCATGACCGCGCCCTGCCAGAAGGCGCGGCTGTTGGTCACCGCGTTGTAGACCTGCATGAGAAATTCCTGCCCGTTGCTGATGCCGGAGGGCGCATGTTCGTCGGTGGCCCAACCCAGATGCGGCGCGTCCTGGTAGGTCGGCTCGACAAAAATCACCTGCGGCAACTGGTCCGGCGGCGTGTTCATCAGGTCGCCTTCCAGATCATCGAAGGAGCGGAAATGATTGCTCAAAAGAATTTCGTCCACCCATTTGAGCATCATGGTGAAAAATGGAATGCCCTGATGATAAACCCGCCAGCTCACGCCGTGCGCCGTCAGCCAGTCATAAACCAGTTCTTGCTCCGGCAGCACGTCGTGGTTTACGTCAATCATCGAGAAGCCGCTCATGGACATGAGACGATTGGGCTGGGTGCCCGCCGGCAGCGACGAGAACCAGCGGTCACAGATGGCATAATTCCGGGCGAAGAAATCGTTCATCGGCGCCTGGGCCGCGCCGAAATAACTCATCACCAGCTTGCGCACGGCTGGATCAGCCGACACGCTGGCGGGGATGGAACTCACAAACCCGTTCATCGGATAGGCGTTATTTTGCAATGGCCCGAGGTTGCCCGCCACGTTGGAGCGCTCATGCGGCGGATCGAAATCGTCCGGCATGGTGAGGGGGTTGGTGTTGAGGAAGGGTTGATAGGCCTGGCCGTGGTCGCTATTGGTGAAACGCGCCAGCCACTCCGGGTCGGTGCGCAGGCCGTCCACATCGCCGCGATTGAACGGCGGCAGGCTGAGATAGCCCAGCATGTGGTCGAAGGAACGATTTTCCATCATCACCACCACGAGGTTTTTGATTTTGCTCAAATCAACTGGCATGGGAAAACTCCTATGAATTTACTTTGGTATCCTCGTTCGCTTTTCTTTGGGCCTGATCGCCGCGGGCGGACACGCCATCCATGAAACTGGTGAACGCATTGGCCATCCGGTGAACACCTTCGCTGCCGCCGGCGAGCATCGCCCCGGTCACCACGATGTCGGCCACCGTGAAAAGATTCCCGGTGGGGGTGGCATCCAATAGGAGCCCATGCAAAGCCCGCACACCGGCCAGACTTACAAACACGCTGAAAACAAAACTGATCATGAGCGCGATCTCCTTGGTTTGGGCCCGGTAAACGAGTTTGTTCTCGCGGGCCGCGACCAGCGCCGGACGCACCGCCTCAACCGCATCGTTTGCCGCCTTTTTATCCGCCGGGGCGGCGGTGTTGTCACCGGCCAGGGCTGCGGCCTTTTTGATCGCGGTTTTGACAACCCTGACCGCGTGTTCCTCCGCCTCATCCAACTGGTCGGCCTGCTGATCGCGAAAGACCATCACCACGACCTCCACGGCGCGCTCGATGAACAGCGCCACCACGAACAACCACCCGATCAACCCGGCGAAAGCCTGCGGCGTCAATGGTTTGAAACCCACTGGCGGGGGTGCCTGGTTCGACCAGACGGGATAAACAACCAATGCGCCCACAACAACCAGCAGGACGGTTGTGATAATGGTGGTATTTTTTTTCATAGGTGAAAGGAATTGATGTTGAGCAAACCACGAAAGGTCTCAAGAAACCGCCGGCTGCGGGCCGCCCGGCCGTCGAGAGGGGGAAAAGCTGGCCACCGCCGGTTTAAATCGCACCCGGAAGAATTCAACCGTTTAATCTGGCAATCCATCATCATGTGCCCTCAGCAAAACAACGGTTCCAACGCTTTAATATGAAAACTAACTAATTTATTTAATTCTACTTATCCCAGCAAATGCGAGTTCGGTCAAGAGGTTTTTACGCGTCCGGTTTTATTTGTTCTTCGATGTTATCAATGGGGGTTTGGCCTGAAACCGGACTCTTCGGATACAGCTACGACATAAAGATGTTGAATGACATCCGCCCTCGCCCCGGCCCTCTCCCCCAGGAGAGGGAGAATCGGCCGCCGCGTCTTTGACAATTTCTACGACTGGATTGGTCAGACGCTCATCCGCAAAACCGGAGACAAGCAAAAGCTATTTCCTCTCCTGGGGGAGAGGATAAAAGGTGAGGGCGGGCGTAAATACTCGTGCCACTGAAAACGTCGAAGAAGCAGTTTTTCAACCCGATGAGTCTGATGGCCGGACCGGGGATTGGAAAAACCAACGGAAAGGCTTAGACTGAACGCCAACGCTGAACCAAAGGAAATTTATTATGCCATTGTTAAAACTCGAAACCACCGTTGCGCTCGCCGATGACAAAAAACAGGCGCTGCTCGCGTCCCTCTCCAAAATCGTGGCCGGTACGATTGGCAAACCCGAACAATACGTCATGGTCATCGTCAGCCCCGCGGCCATTCTCATGTCTGGCAAACCTGGCCCCGCCGCGTTTGTGGACATCCGTAGCATCGGCAGCCTGGGCGGCAGTGTGAATCAACAGCTCGCGCAGAAGGTTGGCAGTTTATTGAAAGAATCCCTCGGTGTGCCGCCGGATCGGATTTACCTGAACTTCACCGACGTGCCCGCCGCCGACTGGGGCTGGAACGGCGACACGTTCGGGTGAGATTTCGCCGAAAGAAAATTTCGCGCTTTGAACCTCTGAACCGTAGCAGCCGACGTGAGTCGGCTCTGACATTGCTTTGGATAAGATGGAGCGGACTCACGTCCGCTGCTACGAGGTCCATGGTGAAAAGAAAAACGCGCGACGAACGCTCAAATGAGATGGGCCTTTTCCGCAAAGCGGAAACCTGCTCCGAAGAGCAATCCACGCCCCGGCACAAGATCTCAAAGCCGGTATTTGGATGCGAGCTGTTCGTCGCGCAAGTCAATTTATAGCACACCGCTCCCAAAATTCCAGCGCGAGTTATTCACAAGTCAGACAGGGAGCAGTTGGGGAATTAAAATTAATATTTTACGATGAATGTGATTGCGTTTTTGTTCTGAACGCAGCAACCCTTTCGTTTGATGAAAGTTTTGAAAATAATCGGGGGCATAATCATCATCGTTTGTGTATTGGCTGTTCTTGGTTTCTTTGGTTTGCGATTTCTTTTCTTGGGACGTTTTACATTTCCTTCAGACGCGGAATTTGAAGCCATCGCCCAAAATGGTCAACCGATCGCGCAGGCTATTTGCGACTATCGTTCCGAACATGGCCTTCTCCCTTTGGTGCTTTCTGACGTTGTTCCTACATATCTTCCCAAAGCGTCTGAATCGGGATGGCGGTTTGATGATGCTTTGCTCCGTCATAATGCTGGCATACCCCGTAGTTATGTTAGCTTGGCTTTTGTTGGCGAAGAGGGCTGGACGGTGTGGGGCGAAGGTATCAACCGACACCGGTTAAATGTAGTTGGACCGGTTAGTCAGAAACCTGCTCTAACAGGTGAAGCATTATTTGCTGCGCAACTTGCCGAATATGAAAGGCGGATAAGTCACCATCCTGACAATTCGTATTACAATTCTAGAATCAAAGAGTACTACGGCGATAAAATATGCTTCTTGGGTTTGGCGAAGCGGCAATATTTACTTCGTACAGAATGTGAACGTGACACCGAGAAATTTCCAGACTGGTGGCTACCGCAAGTGGCTTTAGCTGAGTCGGACAAATTGAATACCGCTACGGAAAAGCAATTTGTGGCATGGGTTCGTCAATATGAAACATTTGCAAACTATTGGTATTTAGCTCGTTACTACCGCGATAAAGGCGACAACCGTGCGGCTTTAGCAGCACTCGATCAGGCGGCCACGTCTCCGTACGAACAATACCCTGATTGGGCTCGTTGGTCGGGTATTGGTTTTGCTTTCGACGCTGCGCAGTTCAGCTATGAAAATAGTAATTATGACTTGACGATCAAACTTTGCCAACACTGCGAACCGATACCAGGCTCGTGGGAAGGGTGTACCCTGCTGGAATTTGTGGCGGCAGCGGAGCTTAAACAGATGCAATTCGAGCCCGCTATTACCAACGCTCAGCGGGTTGTTGATATAGCCAAGCAACATCCCATGCAAGTCGAGATTGATGTCGGGAATTTATCGAAACTGTTAGAGGCTGCGAAGGCGCACGATACGAATTTTGAATATCAGCCGCACGAAACGGAAAATCCCCAATGGGAGTGGTCACTGTTCGTAAAACCGAGTCCATAATGTTGCGGGCTGGTTCTCCAATCAACGGTCAAATCTAGTTTGCCGCCAGAACCTTTTTAATTTCACGGCACAAAAAATCCATCAACAATATTGCATTGGGCGGAACGGAAATTAAACTCCGCGCGCGTGTTGAACCTGAATTCACTCAATCCCCAGCAACGCCAGGCCGTCGAAACGTTGAACGGCCCGGTGCTGATCCTGGCCGGCGCCGGCACCGGCAAGACCCGCGTCATCACGTTCCGCATCGCCCACCTCATCGCCAGGGGCGTCGCGCCGGGAAACATCCTCGCCGTCACCTTCACCAACAAGGCCGCCCGCGAAATGCAGGAGCGCGTCCTCAAACTTCTCCCCAAATCCAAGACGCCAGACGCCAGAGCCTCGGACTCTCGACCAACCATCTGCACCTTCCATTCGCTCTGCGTCCGGATTTTGCGCCAGCACATCGAGCGGCTCGGTTACAAACGGAATTTCGTCATCTACAACGAATCGGAACAGCTCGGCGCCGTCAAAAAAATCCTCGCGCAGATTTCGGCGAAGGGAGAAAAAGCCGACCCGGCTGCCGTCCTGGCGCTGTTGAGCCGGTTCAAAAACGGCGGTGAACGCGCCGCCGTCTTTGCCGACGAAAGCGTCCGCGCGCTGGCCCAGCACATCCGGTCGCGCTACGAAACCGCCCTGCACGCCTGCAACGCCGTGGACTTCGACGATCTGATCCTGCTCACGCTGCGGCTTTTTAAGGAGCATCCGGAAGTGCTTGAAGCCTGTCGCGCCAAATATCGTTACGTCATGGCGGACGAATATCAGGACACCAACGCCACGCAGTTCCAACTCATCCACGCCCTGACCATGAAGCACCGGAATTTCTGCGTGGTGGGCGACGACGACCAGAGCATTTACGGCTGGCGCGGCGCGGAAATCGGGAACCTGCTCGACCTGGAAAAACATTTCCCGGAGGTGAAAATCATCAAGCTCGAACAGAATTACCGCTCGACGAACACCATCCTGGACGCCGCCAACGCCATCATCAAAAACAACGCGCGCCGCCGCCCCAAACAGCTTTGGTCGGGCAAGGGCCGGGGCGACAAGATTGTTCTGCGCGCCTACACCAACGACGACGACGAAGCCCGCAACTTGGTCGAACAGATTGAATTTGCGCGCCGCGCCCAAGGAATTCCCTGGTTGCATCACGCCGTTTTGTTCCGGACGAATGTGCAGTCGCGTCCGCTCGAAACCGCGTTCCGCACAGCCGGTGTCCGTTATCATCTCATCGGCGGCCAGAGCTTTTTTGACCGGGCGGAAATCCGCGATTTCCTCGCCTACCTGAAAGTCTTTATCAATCCACACGACGACGTCAGCCTGCTGCGCATTGCGAATGTACCGGCGCGGGGATTGAGCGATGTGACCATGGAACGCCTGCTCGCCGCGAGCCACGAACGAAAGGGGTCCGTGTTCGCTGCGATGAAAAATCCGGCGGTGCAGGTGACCTTCCAAGCCAAGGCGCGCCAGAGCATCGAGGCGTTTGTTGCCTTCATCGAAAAAAACCGCGCTCAACTGCATCAAGCCGCCTCGTCGCCGCGGCCATTGCAAGCCTGGGCCGAACATTTTCTGGACGAGACCGGCTATTTCGCCGAACTCCGGCGGTTGGAAAAAAATCGCGAGAATGCCGAGGACCGCATCCGCAACCTGCGCGAACTGACCGCCACGCTCGACAATTTTGGCCGGTTCGGCGATCCGGCGGCCGACCGGCTGCAAACCTTCCTGGAAGACATCACCCTCGACAGCGAACTTGAGGAGGAAAAGGAAACCGGCGATGCCGTGACGCTCATCACCGTGCATAGTTGCAAGGGACTGGAATTTCCGCGTGTTTACATCGTGGGTTTGGAGGAAGGCCTGTTTCCGCACGCGCGGTCAGCGGCGGAAGGCACGCTCGACGAGGAACGGCGGCTGTTTTATGTGGCGGTGACGCGCGCGATGCAATCGCTCACCCTCAGCCATTGCGCGGGCCGGATGCGCTACGGCCAGTTGATGCCCTGTCACCCGTCGCGTTTCCTCAAGGAACTGCCGCCCGAACTGGTGGAAGACGCCGACGCCAAAGACAAAGAGCCAGTGAATCCCGACGCCGGCAAAAAAATGTTCGACGTCCTCCGCAGCGCCATCAATTAAAATGCCGTAGCCGCCGACGTCAGTCGGCGCAAATTTCACATAGCATGGAACGAGATGGCGCGGACTCACGTCCGCGGCTACCGCCGAAATTCTTGCTCAGACAACCGCCGTTAACCGGTATTGGTTTTGCGCATCGGCGAGTCGTAATTTCAAAACCTCGCTGTGCCCTCATGCCGTCATGGACGCCGTTTCAACGGCCGGCGTCTCGTGTTCGGCGATTTTCACGCGCATTTTTTTCAACGCTTCCTCCTGGATCTGCCGGATGCGTTCGCGCGTGACGCCCAGCCGGTCGCCGATTTCTTCCAGCGTTTTGGTCCGGCCATCATCCAGCCCGAACCGCATGGCCAGAATCCTGTTTTCCCGCAGCGTGAGCGTGGCCAGAACTTTCCGGACCAGCGCCGTGTCGTTTTGTTGGATCAGCCGGTCGAACGGTGCCGCGGCGTCCGGGTCCGCCACCACTTCGGAAATCTGTTTCGGCTCGTCGGTCCCAATCGGAGCGTCGAGTGAAATGGGCGCCCGGGACGCGTCGCGATATTGCTGGATGCGGCGCGGATTGATTCCCAGATGGTCCGCCACTTCCTGGTCCGTCGGGTCCCGGTCGAACGCCTCGCGCAGTTTCGCCTCCGCCTTGCGGATGTGCGCCACTTTGTCCACCACGTGCACGGGCAACCGGATGGTTTTGGACTGGTTGGCCAGCGCCCGCATGATGCATTGCTTGATCCACCACGAGGCGTAGGTGGAGAGCTTCGCGCCTTTGCGGGGATTGAACCGCTCGACGCCCTTCATCAGGCCGATGTTGCCCTCGTTGATCAGGTCGAGCAGCGGAAGCCCCAGGCCTTCGTAATCGCGGGCGATCTTCACCACCAGCCGCAGATTGGCCGTGATCATCTGCTCGCGCGCCTTCCGGTCGCCCTTTTTGATTCGCTTGGCGAGAACGATTTCCTCCTTGGGCGTGATCAATTTCACCTGCCCGATTTCGCGCAGATACAATTGCAACGTGTCGCCGCTCGCCGACTCCACCGGCCCTGGCTGTGCCGGTTGATTTTCTGCGGCCGACGGTTTCGCGGGCAAGTCCTCGATTGCCGGCGGTGAAGCAATTCGATATCGCAGCGGCCGACGGGACGGGGTCAGGCGGACACGGGACAGCTTGAGGCTGGCCGGCCTGGCCCGGTAGTTTCGTTTAAACGTCGTATTCATAAAATCCTTTCAATTCCTTTGATTGGCCGGAGCCAATTCCTCCGGCGTGACGGTCAGGTTGAGTTTTTCCGTATGCCGGATGACGGTGAGTTGCACTGGAACGCCAATCACCATCGCAACGAGGTGACGATGCAGTTCATCAATGCCGGAGACCGGTTCGCCCTCGAACGCGATGATGATGTCGCCTTCGCGCAAATCGGCGCGGCCCGCGGGACTGCCCGGTTCAAGGCCCACTACGAGCACTCCGTGACTCACCGGCAACCGGTGGAAACGGACGACGCGCGGATGCAGGGGCACGTTCTGCCCGGCCACTCCAATCCAACTGCGGCGGATGCGACCTTCCTTGATCAGCCAGGCCGCCACGAACTCGGCGGTGTTGCTCGCAATGGCAAAACAAATTCCCTGCGCCGGCAGAATGACCGCCGTGTTCACCCCGATGATTTCCCCGCGCGAATTGATCAGCGGACCGCCGGAGTTGCCGGGATTCAAGGCGGCATCGGTCTGAATGATGTTGTCAATGAGCCGTCCGGACTGGGAACGCATTGAACGGCCCAGTGCGCTGACGATGCCGGCGGTCACTGTCTGGTGGAATCCGTACGGACTCCCGATGGCGATGGCGATCTGTCCCACCCGGACGGACCTGGAATCGCCCAGGCTCGCGTGTGTGAGATTCGAGGCATTGATGCGGATGACGGCAAGGTCGGTTTCCGGGTCGTCGCCCACCAAGGTTGCGCCGAACGCGCGGCCGTCCGCCACCGCCACTTCCATGCGGCTGGCGTCGTGGACCACGTGGCTGTTGGTCAGGATATAGCCGTCCGGCGCGATGATAAAACCCGAACCGGTACCGCCGGATTCCGGTCCCCGGGCACGGTTGCGGCCATCATGCTGGACCCGGATGTTGACCACGGTGGGACCGACCTTCCCGGCCACCCCGGCGATGGTCCGGGAATAACCGTCCAGCAAATCATCGTCGGTCGCCTGCAATTGGGGCGGCGCATCCATCACCGACGCGTCACGTTCGTGATCGAACACGAGAACGAGATCGGCATCACGTTCTGCAAATGCTTCCGAAATTTTCATTGTTTGTCTTTCGGCTTCGCTCATTCAGGCCGCAACCGCCAGCGCCTCCAGTTTCAAGGAAATTGCTTTCCTGCTTTGGACGCCAACGCTTTTGTCCCGCACTTCGCCGCCGGCAAAATACAACAACGTCGGGATGGACTGGATCTGGTACTGTCCGGCCAGGCCGGGGTTTTCATCTATGTTAACCTTGGCGACTTTGACACGCCCGGCCTGCTCCGTGGCAATCTCCTCCAGCACCGGGGCGAGCATTTTGCAGGGGCCGCACCAGCTGGCCCAAAAGTCCACCAGCACCGGCTGGCCGGATTTCAGGACCTCGGCTTCAAAATTGGTTTCATTCAGTTCAACAATCGATTTCATGTTTACCTCCTCGTTGATGGTTGCTTCGTTGTTTGGAAAGCGCGGCTGGCGGTTACGCCGCCAAGGTGACAACCGGGCGGTTCTCCCGCATGGATTGCTGACGGGCATTCCAATTGGCCACTGCCTGGACTTTTTCCGCCGCGAGGGTGGGGAAAAACAGGTGCGGATAATTCGTTTGCCAGGCTGCCGCCTCGGCTTCACCGAGAGCCAGACGGACCAGCCGTTCCGGCGCTTGAAGCGCACGGCTGTATTCCTCGAAGATCGCCTCTTTAACACCGGCAATCTGCGCCCGAATCTTCCGGCAGCATGCCCGGCAGCCGTTTTGGATCAAACCCCCTTCTTCGCGATTTTCAATTGTGCTTGTCTGTGTCATCGTTTCTTACTCCTTTCAAACTTATGTAATAACTACAGTTACATTTTCTCACAAAAAAAGAGACTGTCAAACGGCTTTTTTGACGGCGCCCGGACACGAGGCTTTGATCATGCCGATCACCCCGGCCAAAGTGGTCTTCTCCAGATCCCGCTCCATGGCATTCTCCGCCGACGCAAAGACCCGTTTCAAGGTTTCCCGGATGCAATGGCCCACCGGGCAGGCGCTGTTGGCTTTTCGGGCGGGACTGGCAAAGGGCTCAAGAGCTTCCACTGCCCGATAAATCTCAGCCAGATTGATGCGGCCCGGGGAACGGGTCAATCGGGAGCCGGACCCGGCCCCCTTGCGGGTCTCCACCAGCCGGGCCCGCTGCAACGACAGGAGGAGCCGCCGGATGATGACGGGATTGGTGTTGACGCTGGCCGCCAGTCTGGCCGACGTGACCGGGTCGCCCTCCTTGTAAGCGAGAACGGCGAGCACGTGCACGGCCATGGCAAAACGACAGCTCGTTCGCATAATGAATGCTTAATAAGTAACCGCAGAGATTACATTTGTCAACTGGAAACTGCCGCTTGAACTGGTGGACGACGCCGGCAGGAAATGTTCAACGTCCTTCGCAGCGCCATTAATGGATGATGCCGGGTTTGATTCGCGACAGCGGACGACCCGATATGGGCACCCAACTTGCGAGTCTTGGAAAGTTCATTCCGGCACGGGATTTCATTTCAAACCCGGAATTGGGATTGTGATAACAGCAATCTTGGCGGATACTATGATTCATGATGCTGCGCAATCACCAACCGGTATTGTTTTGTCTGTTGCTGCTGGGCGCGTTGATGTCCGCGCGCGGGGAGTTGGTGCTGGCTAATTTCAGCGCCGCCCAGCCGATCAAGGTCATGGCCATCGGCGATTCGATCACCGACGACTGCGTTTACAACGGGGCCTGGCGTCAGTATCTGCAGCCGCTGCTTGATACCAGCGGTTATCCGTTCACTTTTGTGGGCCGGAACCAGTCATTGTCAATCGGGAGTTTCACTAAAACGAGCCATGAAGGATATTGCGGAGCCGTTATTGCCCCGTCCGGCGTGTTGACCAGTCCGGTGCATGGCTACGCCGGCACTAATGTTTACCTCCTGAAAATCGCCGCGGACGCCCTGACTAATGCGACCCCCGATCTGGTGCTGGTGCTGATCGGTGCAAACGACATTGGCCGCGGACGCGATCCCTATCAGGTCGCAACGAATGACATGCCGAACCTGCTGGACATTATTTTTTCAAACGCTCCCAATGCCAACGTCATCCTCGCCAAGATCACTTCACTCTACAACGCAAATATATCCGGCCTCAACTACGGCGCCTACGCGACCAACGTTCCCATTTACAACGCCGCCCTGCAAGCAATGGTCAACCAGCGGCGGGCCCTCGGACAAAACGTGTCCCTGGCCGACATGTTTTCCGCCGTGAAAAGAGTCGCGATGTTCAACTCTGATAATGTGCATCCGAATACGACGGGCTTGCAGGCCGTTGCGCAAGAATGGTTCACCCGCATCCAGGCTATCACCATTACAACCAACCAGGTGACATCCACGCTGATTCCTGGCGGAGACATTTGGAAATATTCCGACACGGGCCAGGACCTGGGGACGAACTGGTCACAACCCGGTTACGACGACAGCGGCTGGGCCAGCGGCGCGGCAAGACTGGGTTACGGTGACCCGGCGGTGTTCACCACGGTCAGTTATGGGACGAATGCATCCAACAAACACATTACAACCTATTTCCGCGACTCGTTTGTCGTGCCGGGCAACGTAACCTTCACCAATCTCAATTTCCGCCTCGCGCGGGTGGACGGCGCCGTGGTCTGGCTCAACGGCCGGGAAGCTTTTCGCACCAACATGCCGACCGGACCGATCACCTATACGAACCTGGCGTCGCAATATACGTTTGTCCAGGAGACGCCATACACTTTCTACCCGACAAACATCGCGGTGTCGAATTTGCCCGCGGGAACCAACCTGGTCGCGGTGGAAGTTCATCTATTCTTGGCCAACCGAACCTCCCTCGGTCTTGACCTGGAACTGATCGGCACGGGTTACTTTTTGCCGCCCTCTCTTTCCATCGCATCCGCGGGCAACGACATTTCCCTTGCCTGGCCGGTTGCCGGCGGAACCGGCTACCGGCTTTATTCCTCAACCGGCCTGACCGCGCCGGGAAGTTGGGCCATTGCGGCGGCAACGGTTCAGACCAACGGCGGGCAATATGTCGTGACCTTGTCGCCCGATGCGGTCACGAGATTTTTTCGTCTCCAGAAACCCTAGAAACCGTCTGATAAATATCTGCCGATGCCAGGGACAAACAACCGCCGGTCTCCGCCACTGCGATGCATCACGCCGCGCCAAGCAGCGTGTGAACCTTGGGCATCCAGTCGCTAATCGGGATTTTCTGGGGACAATGGCCTTCGCAGTCGTGGCAGGCAACGCAAACACTGGCCCGCGCCGCTTCCGGGATAAAAATCTGATACTTGAAGCGCGCGCCCGGAATGTCTTCGTGGAGAAACGCTTCGTTGTAGATTTCAAAATTGGCCGGGATGTTCACTCCGTTGGGGCAGGGCATGCAATAGTTACACTTGGTGCAGGGAATGGCGGTTCGTTCCCGGTACTTTTGCCGCAAGTCGGCGATCAGTTTCAGATCCGCTTCCTGAAACGAATGGCTCCGAGCGTGAGCCGCCGAATCCAGGTTGGCGTTAACCTGGTCCAGGTTGCTCATGCCGCTCAACACCACCGACACTTCGGGCTGGTCCCAAAGCCATTGTAACGCCCAGTCCGTCGGAGAACGCTTGACGCTGGCTTGTTCGATCACGTCGCGAATGGGCGACGGCGGATTGGCCAGCCTGCCGCCGAGCAGCGGTTCCATGATCACGACGGCCAGGCCCCTGGCGGCGGCGAGCTTCAGTCCCCGGGTACCCGCCTGGTTCTCCATGTCCATGTAGTTGTATTGAATCTGGCAGAACGTCCAGCCATCGTAGCCATTGACGATGTCAGGAAAGCTCTCGTAATTGTCGTGGAACGATAAGCCCAGGTGGCGGATGCGTCCGTCCCGAATCGCAGCCTCGGACTGTTCCAGGAGTTTGTATTTCGGGACGATTTCGTCCCAGCGCTTTTTATCCAGAGCGTGGAGCAGATAGAAATCAATGTGATCGGTCTGGAGCCTGCGCAGTTGCTCGTTCAGCATCCGGTCAAAATCGGCTTCCTTCTCAATCAACCACACCGCGGACTTGGTGGCTATTTTCACCCGGTCCCGATGGCCGCGCAACGCCTTGCCGAGAACGGTTTCGCTGTTGCCTTCGTGATAGACGTAAGCCGTATCGAAATAGTTCACGCCCCGGTCCAGAACGTGGCGGATCATGCGCACCGCCTCAGCTTCATTGATATTTGGGCCGTTGGGATTTCCATCCACGGTGGGCAGGCGCATGCAGCCAAAGCCCAGAACCGAAGCGTCCCAATCCAGCCTGCCAAATTTGCGAAATTGCATGGCAACGGTTTCGGAGGAATTCATTCACGAACCAAGGCGGTCGGGCGGCTCCCGGCGTGTTGATGGACCGCCGCGCCCAGCCAGGCGATGGTCTGGCCCAGATCGTTCATGTTGCGCGAAGCCTCGTCGTCCCTGGCCACGTCACCCTTGTCCAAACCAAATCCGAGGTTCCAATACGTGGATCCCGGCACGATGGCGCCGGACATGAGGAACATGTGGTTCATCGTGTCGAAGGCATGCGTGCCGCCGCCGCGTCTGACCGCCACCACGGCGGCCCCGATTTTTCCGCGGAACAATCCGCCGTTGGCCAGCGCCACCAGCCCGGCGCGGTCCAGCAGCGCCTTCATCTCGGCGCTCACGTCGGTGAAGTACGTCGGCGATCCAAGGAGAATCACGTCGGCTGCGGCCATTTTCTCAAAGCACGGGTTGAAAAAGTCGTCTTTTTGACTGCAACGGGCATTTTTCGTTTTGAAACACACGTAACAAGCCTGGCAGCCGCGAATAGGTTCTCCGCCGAGCTGGATGAACTCGGTTTCCCAGCCGGCTGCGGCCAGCGGCACCAGCGCCTTTTTCAAAAGAATTTCAGTGTTCCCGCCCTTGCGCGGGCTTCCATTTATGGCAACGGCTTTCATGGCTGTAATCTGTAATCACACACGATTTTAACTTCCTGCTTTAACCGGGCCGTGTCAATGACAACCAAAGTTGAAAAAGGTTTTGAACTGACGCAGGGACCTTCGTGCCGGACAGCAGCCAAAACCGTTCAGCATGGGCAATCCCTGCCCGCGCTCCGTCCATCACCCAGGCGGATTTGCATCAGCCGCAATTCCGTTCGCAGGCTCCAGCCGGTGTGCGCCCAGAACTTCATCCCGTCCGCATTGTTGGCGAAGATGAAGATGTTGCATTTGGAAATGCCGGCCTTGCGGAGCTTTGCCAAACAGGCGTTCACGAGTTGCTGGCCGATGCCGCGGCGCCGGTGGCGTTTTGACACCGCCAGGTGATGCAGATAACCGCGCCGTCCATCGTGACCGCAGAGCACGGCGCCAATAATTCGCCCATCCATTTCCGCGACGAAACTGAGACGCGGGTTGCGTCGCAGATACGCGGCAATGGCGCGGCGCGTGTCGGATTCGTTCAACCCCACGCCATCGGTGCGCCGCCACAAGGCGATGACCGCGTCGAAATCTTCGATTCGGAAAAGGCGCACGATTATTTCATCGTCGGCAGGGCAACGGCAAAGCGTCTTTTTCATTCCACCGTCACGCTTTTGGCCAGGTTGCGGGGCTTGTCCACGTCGCAGCCGCGCGCGACGGCGATGTGATACGCGAACAGTTGCAGCGGCACGCTCGCCAGGATCGGATATATCGGTTCCAGCGCCTTCGGCAGGTAAATCACATCGTTGGCCACCTTGCCAATCTGTTTGTCGCCCTCGGTGGCCAGCGCAATAATGGGGCCTTTGCGCGCGCGAATCATCGCCAGGTTCGCCATCGTCTTGTCATACATCGAATCCTGCGGCACGAGGAAAACCGTCGGCGTCTTGGGATCAATCAACGCAATCGGGCCGTGCTTCATCTCCGCCGCCGAATAGCCCTCGGCGTGGATGTAGGAAATTTCCTTCAGCTTGAGCGCGCCTTCCAAGGCAATCGGATAGTTGTAACCCCGGCTGAGGAAAAAGAAATCGTCGGCTTTGTGATATTTCTTTGCGAGTTTCTTAAACGTGTTGTTTTGCGCGAGGATGGATTCAAGCTGTTTGGGCACAGCTTCGAGCGCGTGCAAAATTTCCAGCGCCCGGCGGGCGGAAAGATTTCGCAGCCGGCCCAAGTGTACGGCCAGCAGCGCCAGAATCGTGAGTGTGGAGACAAAGGCCTTGGTCGAGGCAACGCCGATTTCCGGGCCGGCGTGCATGTAAATGCCGCCGTCGGATTCGCGCGCGATGGTGCTGCCGACGACGTTGATGATGGCGAGCGCACGGTGGCCGCGGCGCTTGGCCTCGCGCAGCGCGGCGAGCGTGTCGGCCGTCTCGCCGGATTGCGAGACAACCAGCAGCACGGTGCTTTTTTCCAATGGCGCGTTGCGATAACAAAACTCGTGCGCGAACTCGACCTCGACCGGAATCTGCGCCAGTTCCTCAATCAGATACTCGCCCACCAGCGCCGCATGCCAGCTCGTGCCGCTGGCGGCGATGACGATGCGGTCAATCGAACGCAACTCGGCGGACGTCAGATTCAGGCCGCCGAATCTGGCGGTCGCGCCCTCGTTGTCCACGCGGCCGCGCAGGGCGTTGGCCACCGTTTGCGGTTGCTCATAAATTTCCTTGAGCATGAAGTGCGCGTGTTTGCCGCGCACGGCATCTTCCTGGCTGAACTCCAGATTGCTGACCTGGACGTTGGCGGTGTCCGTGCCCAGGTTCAGAACGTCAAAACGTTCGGGCGTGATGGTCGCCACGTCATAATCATTGAGATAAACGACCTTTTTGGTGTGGGCGACAATGGCGTTGGCGTCGCTGGCGAGAAAATTCTCGCCGGAGCCGATGCCGATGATGAGCGGCGAACCGCGCCGCGCGCCGACCATGGTGTCCGGCTCGTCGGCGGAAATCACCGCGAGGCCGTAGGTGCCGATGACTTCGCGGAGCGCGTCGCAGACCGCCTGGGTTAGGGGATTGGAACCATTTTTGGCCGGGCCGGTGCCGCGCCGCTTTTCGTAATACTCGCCGATGAGATGCGCGAGCACCTCGGTATCGGTGTCGGATTTGAATTTGTGGCCGGTGGCGAGCAGTTTTTGTTTGAGCGCGTCGAAATTTTCGATGACGCCATTGTGAACGATGGCAATTTTGCCGGATTGATCGAGCTGCGGATGGGAATTTTTGTCCGAGGGCGGGCCGTGCGTGGCCCAGCGCGTGTGCCCGATGCCGAGATTTCCCTCGACCGGTTCGGATTTCAAAAGCCGCGCGAGTCCCTCGCCGATTTTTCCCATTTTCTTGCGGATGAGCAGTTCGCCGCCGCAAACCAAAGCCACGCCGGCGCTGTCGTAGCCGCGATATTCCAGCCGCCGCAATCCTTCGAGCAGGATGGGTGAGGCCGCCTTTTTACCAACGTATCCAATGATGCCGCACATGTGTTTGTAATTCGTTAAATGGTTAAATAAGTAATTGGTTAAACAAACTAAATGATGTTCGCGTTACGACCAATTACTGATTTAACCATTTACTCATTTAACGATCTCAATATCCAGTCCGCCGCGCCGCTTAAATCATCAACGACAACCGCCTGTTTTAGCAATTCCGGCGATTTTTGTTCAAGTTTTGCGCCGTAACCGGTGCGGACCAGAATGCTCTTTTTGACGCCGGCGTTCCAGCCGCATTCCAAGTCAATCAACTTGTCTCCGACCATGAAACTCTCCGCCAGGTTCAAATTAAATTCGTCGCGCGCGTCGAATAAAAACTGCGGTGACGGCTTGCGGCCGCGGCTGGGCTGATCGGGCGCCTCGGGCGCGATGTAAATTTTTTCCAGGCGCACGCCGGCCCGGGCCAGTTCGCGGCGCAAATGCTCGTTGACGCGCTCCACGTCCGCAAGTGTGAAGTAACCGCGCCCGACGCCGGACTGGTTGGACACGATGAACAGTTTGAGCCCGGCGTCCGCGAGGCGTTTCAGCGCCGCCGCCACTCCGGGGAGGAAGGCCACGTCCTCGACGCGGTGCAGATAATTCTTTTCCTCAATCAACACCCCGTCGCGGTCGAGAAACACAGCCGGTTTCATTCCGGCAAATTGTGGTTTGTTTATGGCAAGAATGGAATTGAATTCTTTCCGGCGCTTGGCATCCTGCTGCAATTGCAGTTTTTACAAAACAACCAACCATCAAGCATTAAATGAGCAAAGGCAAATTAGGAATTTTGGTCGGTGGCGGCCCGGCGCCGGGCCTTAACGGCGTCATCGCCGCGGCCACCATTGAAGGCATCAATCAAGGTTATGAAGTCATCGGCTTCCGCGACGGTTTCAAATGGCTGGCGCAGGGCGATGCGCAGCATTTCCAGCCGCTGTCCATCCGCGACGTGAAGGATATTCATCTGCGCGGCGGATCGATCCTCGGCACCGCGCGCACCAACCCGACCAAGTCCGCGGAGCAGATGAAAAATGTCTTCAGCGTTTTCGAAAAACTCGGCATCACCGCGCTGGTCACCATCGGCGGCGATGACACGGCGTTTTCCGCCAGCGTCGTGGCCAAACAAAGCAAAGGCCGCATCCAGGTCGCGCATGTGCCCAAAACGATTGACAACGATTTGCCCCTGCCCGGTTCGACGCCGACGTTCGGTTATGAAACGGCGCGCCACTACGGCGTTTACATTGTTCGCAATCTGATGGAGGACGCGCGCACTACTTCGCGCTGGTATCTCATCATCAGCATGGGTCGCGCGGCCGGGCATCTCGCGCTCGGCATTGCCAAAGCCGCCGCAGCCACGCTCGCCATCATTCCGGAGGAATTCCGCAAGCGGCCGGTCACCGTGGACGAGGTTTGCGACATCATCATCGGCTCCATCATCAAGCGCCAGGCCGAAGGTTCGCAATACGGCGTCGTCGTCCTCGCCGAAGGCCTCATCGAAGCGATGGGCGAGCAGGGCCTGGTCAAGGCGCTGCCGGAAGGCCAGCTCGAACGTTTTGGCAAGGTGGTCCGCGACGAGCACGGCCATTTGCGCCTGGGTGAAATCGAATTCGGCCGCCTGATGAAGGAGCTTTTGAGCCAGCGCCTCGAAAAACTCGGCATCAAGATGACCTTCATTGACAAGGACCTTGGCTACGAACTCCGTTGCGCCGACCCGATCCCGTTCGACGCCGAATACACCCGCGACCTCGGTTATGCCGCCGTCAAGTTTCTGCTCTCGCCCGAAGCCAAAAAATACGGCGCCATCATCAGCTTCGTGGACGGCAAAATGAACCCGCTGCCGTTCGACAAAATGCTCGATCCGAAGACCGGCCGCATGCAAAACCGCAAGGTTAACGTGGACGGCGAGGCCTACGAATGCGCCTGCGCCTACATGATCAAGCTGGAACGCGAGGATTTCGACGATGCCAAACAGCTCGCCAAATGCGCCGGCGTGGTGAAAATGACGCCGGAACAATTCCGTAAGCGCTTCGGCTATCTCGTCGGCGTGAAGTAAAATTTGGTCAACCCATTGCGGCGGCGGGAAATTTCCCGCCGCCGATTTTATTTCGTCAAATCAATCTGGAACAAGTCATTTTTTCCGGCATCTTACCATGGAATGGCGCGCCAACCAAACGCGCATCGGGCTGAATTATGTTCATTATCGGACTCGGAGTTGCCGCGCCGCCGCAACGCTACACCCAGCGCGAAGGCTGGGACGCGGTGCAAAAATCCGCGCCCTTCGCCCGGCTTGCGTCGCGGTCGCGCGCCATTCTCAGAAAAGTACTCTGCAGCGACAACGGCATCGCCACCCGCCACCTGGCGCTGGAGCCGATTTCCGAAGTTTTCAATTTGACGCCCGATGTGCTTCACGCCCGCTTTGCCAAACATGCGCCCGCGCTGGCTGCCAAGGCCGCGCAACTCGCGTTGAAGGACGCGAAATGCAAACCCGGCGAAATTGACGCCGTTCTCATCAGCACTTGCACGGGGTATTTGTGTCCCGGCCTCACCAGTTACGTCAGTGAACGGCTCGGCCTGCGTCCGGACGTGTTCCCGCTCGACCTGGTTGGCCAGGGCTGCGGCGCGGCACTGCCGAATTTGCGCGCCGCCGAGGCCATCCTCGCCGCCGGGCGCGCCCAAAAAGTCCTGTCCATCTGCGTCGAAGTTTGCAGCGCGGCGTTTTATCTCGATGACGATCCCGGCGTGCTCATCAGCGCGTGCCTCTTTGGTGACGGCGCAGGCGCGGCGGTGCTCGCGAACAAACCGCAACCGAACCGCCGGCGCGTCGAATGGAAATGGGGTTCGTCGCACCTCGCGCCGGACAAACGCGACGCGCTCCGGTTCGAACAGAAAAACGGGATGCTGCGAAACATTTTGTCGCCGCAAGTTCCGCAAAACGCCGGCGACGAGGCCGCAAAACTGTTTGTCAAATCGCTTGCCGCCGCCGGCGTGAAACGCAACCGCATCGCCGGCTGGATTTTGCACACCGGCGGTCGTGACGTGCTGCACGCTTTGCGCGACAAACTTGGCCTGACCGAATCCGACATTCGCCACAGTACCGCCGTCCTGCGTGAATTCGGCAACCTGAGCAGTCCAACGGTTTACTTCGTGCTCAAACGCGCCTTGCGCGATACCGTGCCCGATGGATTGTGGTGGATGTCGGCGTTCGGCGCGGGTTTCAGTTGCCACGGCGCGTTGTTGAAAGTGGGAGGACGTGAAACGTAAAGCGTGAAACGTGAAAACCAAGCGGCATTCACACATCACGCATCACGTTTTACGTCTCACGAATTGCCGTCATGAAACGTATCATTGAACCTGAATTGCTCGATGCGCTGCCGCCGGGCGACCCGCGCGCCGTCCGTTCGCGCCGCGACTTGCGCCGGGTCAACGCCTGGATGCGCAATCACACCATCATGGTTCGCGCGCTGCAAGCCGGGTTGAACGACCCGGCGCCGAAACAAATCACCGAACTCGGCGCCGGTGACGGGCATTTTCTGCTGCGTGTGGCGGAAAAAATGACGCCGCGCCGGCCCAATGTGAGCGTAACACTGCTCGACCGCCAACGAATCGTCCTGCCCGCGACAATCGCTTCGTTCGCATCGCTGGGTTGGCACGCGGAAGCAATCGTTGCAGACGTTTTTGACTGGCCGCAGGTTTCGGCGGCGACCGAAATCGTCATCGCCAATTTGTTTCTGCATCATTTCGATGACACACGCCTGGCCGATTTGTTTCGCATGATTGCCGGGCGGGCGCGCTGGTTCATTGCCATCGAGCCGCAGCGCGCATCCTGGCCGCTGTTTTGCAGCCGGCTGCTCTGGGCCATTGGTTGCAGCAGCCTGACGCGGCACGATGCGGCGGTGAGCATTCGCGCGGGATTTTTGGACAACGAGCTTTCGGTACTCTGGCCGGCCGGCGGCTGGCAATTGACCGAACAGCACACCGGCTTGTTCAGCCATTTGTTCATCGCGCGGTGGACGGGATAGAATATGGCAGCGATGAAACCAATCACCATTGTCGGCGGCGGACTCGCGGGATTGACGCTCGGTATCGGGCTGCGCCAACAAGGTGTGCCGGCGGCCTTGTGGGAGGCTGGGCATTATCCGCGCCATCGCGTCTGCGGCGAATTCATCTGCGGACGCGGCCAGGAAACGCTGGCGCGGCTGGGTCTGCGCGAATTGCTCGAACGCGCGGGCGCGGTGGGCGCGGACACGGCGGCCTTCTTTTCCGCAACGCAATCCACCGGCCCGCTGCCGCTGCCTGCGCGGGCCATTTGCCTTTCGCGTTTCACCCTCGACGCCACGCTGGCGAAAAAATTCTGCGAAATCGGCGGTGAATTGTGGGAAGGCAAACGCCGGAGCGACGCCGACATCGGCGAAGGCATCGTTCGTGCCACTGGCCGGCGCTTGCAACCGGAGGAAGGCGGTGCGCGCTGGTTTGGGTTGAAAGCGCACGCAAGCAACGTTCCGCTCACAGCCGGCCTCGAAATGCACGTTTCTTCCCTAGGCTACGTCGGTTTATGCCGGGTCAACGGCGGCAGGGTGAACGTCTGTGGATTGTTCCGCCGTCGTGCCGGCGAAAGTGTCGGGCCACAAAACCGCCGCGAATGGTTGCGCGGTCCCATCGGTTCGCCGTTGCACCAGCGGCTGGCTTCGGCGGAATTTGATGAAGACTCGTTTTGTGCCGTCGCCGGGCTTTCGTTGCAGCCGTACCGGGCGGTCACACGCGCGGATTGTTGCATCGGCGACGCCATCACCATGATCCCGCCCGTTACCGGCAATGGCATGTCCATGGCCTTCGAATCGGCGGAACTCGCCATCGAACCGCTGGTCGCGTGGAGCCGTGGGGAAATTTTCTGGGCCGAAGTTCAATCACAAATCGCCCGCCGTTGCGACGCCGCGTTTGCCCGGCGGCTCGCCTGGGCCAAATGGCTGCAACGATTCGTGCTGACGCCGTCGCTCCAAAACACGCTGGTCAGGTTCGCCGCGCGCAACGGCTGGTTCTGGCGGATGGCGTTTGAAAAAACGCGGTAAGTACATCAGGAAACGCCCGGAGCGCGG
>Ga0265323_10000121_pt1 | contig 44525 bp, 37 predicted proteins | sample 41225metaG_FD_193580 | JGI IMG/M metagenome (GOLD analysis project Ga0265323, IMG submission 193580) | Rhizosphere microbial communities from Carex aquatilis grown in University of Washington, Seatle, WA, United States - 4-12-25 metaG | ecosystem: Host-associated > Plants > Roots > Rhizosphere...
GGCGCAATTGGCATAGCTGAGCGTCGAACGGGCCGGAGCTTCCTCGATGCCCAGATGCCGCAGACGGCCTTCGCAGCAGGCCAAGCCCTCCTCGATCTCGCGCAGCGACTTGGCCTGCGCGAGCTGGCAAAAGCACATCGCCACAAACTGATCCCAACAACTGAAGCCTTTCGTTCGCTTCTCAGGATGCCGCAGACGGCCTTCGCAGCAGGCCAAGCCCTCCTCGATCTCGCGAGCGACCTGGCCTGCGCGAGCTGACAGGAGGCAATCCGGAAAGGGTCATGTTTCACCTTTCACCTAATTTACGCAGTCTATGCTTGCGCGCCATGCCTCCACTTCAGTCCACCCGTTCCGTGACGTTAAGGTAAACGGTGAGACATGACCCTTTAGGATCGCGCCGTGACGTTAAGGTAAACGGTGAGACATGACCCTTTAGGATCGCGCCCGCGACGGCGCGGTGAAACTGGACGTAGTCAACGACGTTGGCAGCCGCCAACCCGACCACGAACACGATGCAGGCCACCACGAGCCAACCGAGTAGTCGCCGGGGTTTCATCGTTGGCCATTTCCGCCCTGGGCGGAAATCAATGTTTCGGCGCAGCCGAAACATGCACCACGGTCGCGGGCGGGAATCCGTTGAAGTACGTCGATGACGCGTGACTGTAGGCACCGATGTTTTCGCTGTAGACGAAATCGTCCCGTTCGAGCTCCGGCAGGTTCTCCGCCATCGACACGACGTCGAGCGCATCGCAGGTGGGCCCGAAGACCGAGCACAGGCTCGTCGGACCCTGCTTGAACGCCTTGACCGGATATTTGCAGTGATCGAAGATGACGCCCGAGTAGGTGTGGTAGACGCCGTCGTTGATGTAGTAGCACATCTTCCCGTCGCGGACGGCTTTTCCGATGACCTTCGACACGGCGATGCCGGCGGTCGCAACCATGAAGCGTCCGGGCTCGGCGAGAATCTGAATGTTTTTCGGGAAGAGCCGCTCAAGCTCGGCATTGACCACCTTCGCGAGCTCGCGGAACGGTTTCACGGTGGAATCGTACGGCGCCGGGAATCCTCCGCCGATGTCGACCAGGTTCATCTTCGTGTAGCCGCGATCCTGCGCCTCCTTGAAGACCGACGCGGTCAGGCTCAGCGCCTGAACGTAGTTCTCGAAATTGGTGGTCTGGCTGCCGACATGGAAACTGATGCCTTCGACGACAAGCCCGGCCTTGTCGGCGGCAAGAATCAGATCGACGGCCTCGCCGGGGGACGCGCCGAACTTGGAGGACAATTCGACCATCGCGCCTGTATTGGGAACTTTGAGACGGAGCGCGAGGCCCGCGTTGGGGGCGTGCTGCTTGATCTTCCGGATCTCCTCGAAATTGTCGAACGTGACAAGCGGCTTGTACTGGTTGAGCTGTTCGAGCGTGTCGGTGGCCTTGGTCGGATTGGCGTAGATGATCTTGTCCCAGATCCAGTCCTGCCGCTCCTTCGCGGGCAGATCCTTGATGTTCTCATGCACGATCATGAACTCGGGCATCGAGGCGACATCGAAGCTGGCGCCCTCCTGGTAGAGCGTGTGGACGATAGCGGGATCGGGGTTGGCCTTGACCGCATAGTAGGCCTGCACGCGCGGCAGGTATCGCTTGAACTGGCGGTAGTTCTTCCGCAGTGCGTCGTGATCGACCACGAACAGCGGCGTACCGTGTTCCTTCGCCAGTTTCTGCAGCCGTGTCAGTGAGATCATGATGTTCCTTTCAGACGTTCTTTGGGCGGACTTGATTCGATACACAACGTCATAAATTTTTGCGCATGAAGTGGAGGGCGAGACTCACGTCGAGCCGCCTCCGCGATACGGGTTTCGGCTCGGCGGCCCGTTCGACAGGCTCATCCGTTCGACAGGCTCAGGATGACCCTGAGCGGCGTCGAATGGGTCAGGGTCCCGAGCGAAGTCGAGGGAGAGCCTCGCCCTCCAGGGAATCACCGATGAGCAAGCATTTACGACGCAACAGATAGAGGCGTAGGGGCGCGATCTTGTCGCGCCCTACCGGGAGGGCGCAGCAAGCCTGCGCCCCTACGTTGGAACGCGGCTCCAGCCGCGGGTCATTGTTTCATCGAGAAGATTTTCCGCCATTCCGCTGACGAGGCAGCGCACGCCATTGCCCGTATTCAGCGTCCGTCTTTGATCAGGAAGTTCTTGAATTGCCACGGATCCTTCAGGTCGAGGTCGGCCTTGTTGAAGCCCTTGAAGGTGTTCTTGTAGTCGCGCAGCGGCGTCCAATCGGAGGACTTGGAAATCCACCGGCCCAGATAGGGCTTGGAAATGTCGAGAACGTAGTCGTGCGGCAGGTCGTCGGGGACGACCACGCCGGACTCGGGATTGTCGATCATCCACATCGTCGCGGCGACGACGGAGATTGCGACCTGCATCGTCGTGGCGTTCTGGTGCGGCACCAGTCGACGGGACTCCTCGATGCTGAGGTCGCTGCCGATCCACCACGAATTGTAGGCGTGCCCCATCAGCAGCGCGCCGAGGATGTCGGCGCCGCTGGTGATCTCGTCGTTCATGATGCGCTGGTTGACCTGCAGCTTGTAGTCGTAGCCGCGCAGCTCCTGCAGCGAGATGATCGCGTTGTCGCAGGGGCAGTACGCGTAGTGCATCGTCGGACGGTAGACCGCCTTGCCGTCCTCCCAGACCGTGAGCTTGTCGGAGATCGAGAACGACTCGCCGTGGCGGACGACCATGCCGTGGATGGTATAGTCGGGAACCCAGGACCGGACCCACGTGTTGATGCCCATCCGGGCCAGGCAGATCTGGTTCTTCGGGCCCTCCTTGTGCTGGTAGGCGAACGCCGGCAGCTCCTTCTCGTGGGTGCCCCAGCCCATCTCGGACGTCGTGGTGCCCTCCTCGCGGAAGCCTTCGATGCTCCAGGTGTTGACGAACTCGTCGACCTGCTTCGGCACATCGGAAATCTGGGTGTCGCGCTCGCTGCAGTGGATGACCTTGACGCCGATCGTCTGCGCCAGAAGGTTGAACTTGCGGTCGGCGATGAATTGCGCGACGTCCTCAGCCTTCCGGCCCTTGAGCTTCTTGTCGGCGAGCAGGCTCTGGCCGATGTCAATCAGGCCCTGCTTCGTGAAATGCGAGATGAGGCCGGGGTTGGCGCCGTGTTCGATGACCGCCGTCGGCCCCTTGACCGCCCACTTCGCGAGCATGCGGCGCAGGTTCATCTGGCGCCAGTAAAGTGTCTTGGTCGTCGGCTTGTTGTCCGGCAGGCCTTCGTACGGATCCCACAGCTCCGTCGACGTATTGATGTAGCGGACACCGCGATCATGGCACCACTGGAGAATCTCGAGCGCGTCGATGTTCCAGGCCAGGTCGATCAGGATGTCGCCGGTGCCAACGTACTTGGCGAGCAACGATCCCATGTTCTCGCGGGTGACGCGATCCTGGACGAAATTCACGCCCTTCGCCGTCCACTTCTTGAGCTTTTCCGCCCGGTTCTCGAAATCCATCACCGTGACGTTCTTCGCCGGCACCTTGATGTGCTTGAAAATAATCGGGAGCGTGCACTCGGCCACGGCGCCATAGCCCACGAAGAGGATTTTGTTGTTGAATTCGATCATGATGTCGGTCGGTTGGATTGCGAAGCTCGGAGCCGGATGGAAACCGGGGGGGAGGCTCCGATTCATCCGCGAGACTTGTCGCATGACCCCAGTTTGAATCGCGCGCGAGTGCAAGAGTTTTCATGGTCGGCAGGCATTCGCCTGCCGACCATGAAAACTCATCAGACCAACCCGGCGGTCTCCGGAAACCCGAACCAGAGATTCATGATCTGCACCGCCTGGCCGCTGGCGCCCTTCACCAGGTTGTCGATGGCGGACGTGATCACAAAATTGCCGGTGCGCGGATCGAGCACCGCGGACATGTCGATGCGATTTGTTCCGGTGACGTACGCGGTGTCGGGCGTTTCGCCACTCGGGAGGATCTGAACGAACGGCCGGCCGGCATAGGCCTTGCGCCAAACGGCGTAGAGGGACTCGATGCTGGCCCCCGGGGCGGCAGGCACGGTGATGGTGGTCGCGATTCCGCGGCGCATCGGCGCCAGGTGCGGATTGAACTGGATGACGATTTTCGCGCCGGAGTGGAGCTCGAGTTGCTCCTCGATTTCGGCCAGGTGCCGGTGCTTCGTCAGGCCGTAGGCCTTGGAGCTCTCGGCCCGCTCCACAAAGAGATACATCTCGTCGAGCTTGCGGCCGGCGCCGCTCACGGCGCTGTAGGCATTGGCGACGATATGTTCGCGCGACACCACGCCATCGCGCAGCAGCGGCGCGAGCGGCACGAGCACGCTCGTCGGATAGCACCCTGGGGCCGCAATGAGCGGAAACTTCATCCAGTCTGCGGGAGCGAGTTCGGGAAGGACGAAACGCGCCTGCGCCAGCAACTCCGGCGCATGGTGTTCCCCGTAGTAGCGGGTATAGGTGGCGAGATCGGCGATCCTGAAATCGGCGCTGAGGTCGATGACCTTCTTGCCGGCCGCAATGAACACCCGTGCATACGTCGCTGCGGCTCCGTGCGGCAGCGCCAGAAAGAACAACTCGATGTCAGTCGCAGCGAGGACGGCGGCATCGGAATCAACAAAACACAGCCCGCGGTCGAGCCCGCGCAACGCAGGTATCACCTGGGCCAGCGGCTTGCCTGCATGCTGCCGCGAAGTGACCGCTCCCAACGTGACGCTGGGATGGTCGAGGAGGAGTCTGACAAGCGTTTCGCCCGAATAACCGGACGCGCCAACGACACCGACTTTCATGGGAAAAGTTCCTGCTCCGCCGAGTTTTTGCTGCGCAAAAACTCAATTGATTGTCCGCCTGCGGCGGAAAATCACCGCTTCGAGAACTGGAACCGCTTCCGGGCGCCCGGCTGGCCGGCCTTCTTGCGTTCCTTCTCGCGCGGGTCGCGCTTCAGGTGCCCGGCCTTTTTCAGCGGAATGCGCAGCTCCGGATTGAACTTCTGCAGCGCGCGGGCGATTCCGTGCGCAACGGCGCCGGCCTGCCCGCTGATCCCGCCGCCGGTAACATTGGCGGTGACATCGAACTTTTCACGCAGCTCGACGGTGAGCAGGGGCGAATACGCCTGCTTCGCGAAATTCTCATGGCTGAAGTAGCTCTCGAAGTCGCGGCCGTTGGCGATGAGCTTGCCGGTGCCCTCAACCAGGCGGATGCGGGCGGTGGCCGACTTGCGGCGGCCGGTGGCGGAAAAAACGGCGATATCAGCACTCATGGATGGGTCAGATGGAAATCTTGACGGGGTTTTGGGCCTCGTGTGTGTGGGTGGGGCCGGGGAACACCTTGAGCTTCGTCAGCATCTTCTTTGCGAGGCGGTTCCTCGGCAGCATTCCTTTCACCGCGTGCTCGATGATGAACTCGGGATTTCGCTCACGCATTTCCGGAACCGTGCGATAGATCTCGCCGCCGACATAGCCGGAGAACGTCATGTATCGGTTCTGCTCCTCCTTCTTGCCCGTGAGCGCGACCTTCGCAGCATTGATGACGACAACAAAGTCCCCCGCGTCGGCATTCGGAGTGTAGATCGCCTTGTTGCGACCGCGCAAAAGATTGGCGGCTTTGACAGCGAGGCGGCCCAAAACGACCCCGTCGGCATCGATCAGATGCCACTGGGCTTGAACCGTCCCCTTCTTGGCAAGAAACGTTTTCATGTGCAGAAAGGGTGCCATAGGTAGGTTTTCGGAGGGGCGTGTCAACCCTTTAGATGGAACTGTTGCAACATCGCGCCCCAACAGGGAGCCGGGTTGCATTGCGCATCACCTGCGAGCAGTCTCCTACAGCCAGACCATAAGCCAGATCCTGGAACCGGTCTGGAACGACCAACACCATGCGACTGCCTGACCAACTGCTCGCGATTCTCCGCGCCGTCCGCGCGGTCGGCCGTCCGCGGCTGGTCGGCGGGGGTGTGCGCGACTGGCTTCTCGGGCTCGAGGCGAAGGACTTCGACATCGAGGTTGCAGGTGCGGATTACGAGTCGCTGGTCCGCGTGCTCGCCCCCTTCGGCGACGCCGACCTCGTCGGACGGAGCTTCGGCGTCGTCAAGCTGCGGCTCGCAGGGGTCGAGTACGACTTCAGCCTGCCACGGAGGGAATCGAAGACCGGCGCAGGGCACCGCGGTTTTGCGATCGCGCCCGATCCCACGCTTTCGGACGCGGACGCGGCGGCGCGGCGCGATTTCACGATCAACGCGATCGCCTACGACCCATTGTCCGCGACCATCATCGATCCGCACAACGGGCGGGCCGACCTCCAGGCAAAGATACTCCGCCACACCAGCGCGGCGTTCGTGGAGGATCCGCTGCGCGTCCTGCGCGCGATGCAGCTTGCGGCGCGTTTCGATCTCACCCTTGCACCCGAAACGGCCGCGCTCTGCCGGACCATCGCCGGCTCCTTCAGCGAGCTGCCGGTCGAGCGAATCTGGGGGGAATGGGACAAATGGGCGGTCAAATCGACCGTACCCTCGCGCGGAATCGTCGTCCTCGAGCAAACGGGCTGGCTCTCGAAGTTTCCGGAGATCGCCGCAATGGCCGGCGTCCCCCAGGAGCCCGATTGGCATCCGGAGGGCGATGTGCTGACGCACACGAAGCATTGTCTCGATGCCCTTGCGTGCATGCCGGAGTGGAGCCAAAGCGATCCGGCCCGGCGGCGTTATCTCATGCTGGGGGTGCTGGCCCACGATTTCGGCAAGCCTTCGACGACAGTGCGCGCCGAGCGCCGCGGCGCGTTGCGCTGGACGAGTCCCGGACACGAAGAGGCTGGCGGCCCGCTGGCCGAGACATTCCTGCGCAGCATTGGAGCGCCGCTTGCCCTGATCGACTGGGTGCGGCCGCTCGTGCTGCACCATCTGGCCCACCACCATGGCCAGGCGGAATTCACCGACAGCTCGGTGCGCCGGCTCGCGCGGAAACTCGCTCCGGCCACGATCGACGATCTGTGCCTCGTCATGTGGGCGGATCATCTCGGCCGGCCGCCGCTGGTGCCGCCCGAATCGGAGATTCGCATCGAAGCGCTGCGTAAAAAGGCACATGCCCTCGCAGTACAGGACAGCGCGCCCCGGCCGCTGATGCTCGGACGGCATCTCGTGGAGCTGGGCCTGGCTCCGGGCCCGCAGTTCAAATCGATCCTCGGCGCCGCTTTCGAAGCGCAGCTTGAGGGCGCTTTTTCCGACGAATCGGGCGGCAGGAAATGGCTGGTTGAGCATCTGCAGAAACACCCCACCAACAAACCGGCCAGAATGTAGGAGCTTGCTCGCAAACGACCATCCTTGCAGAAGCAATTTTGCCACAGAGTGCACAGCGCACGCACAGAATCCTCGAGTAGGGGCGCGATCTTGCCTGCCGTGCCGCAGGCTTGGCGAAGGCTGGTCGCGCCCTCCCAAATAAGGGCGCAGGCAAGACTGCGCCCCTACGTTGACTCCGTGGCCTCCGTGTTACCTCCGTAATCTCTGTGACCAAAAGCACGGCCGAGACAAACACCATGCACGTCGATAGCATCACGAAGGCATTTCAATGGGATCTTGCGCGCCAGGTGGAGCGCCTCGAGTTCCTGTTGAAGTGGCTGCCACGCTATGCCGAGTGGGGCTATCAGGAGCTCTATTTGCATCTCGAAGACGCGGTCGAGTATCCGAGCCTGCCTGGCGTTGCGCGCAGCGACGCCTACAGCTACCGGCAAATTGGGCGTCTGGTGGACGCCGCCACGCGCGCCGGGATCAAGGTTGTCCCGATCGTCAATCTCCTCGGTCACACGCAGTACCTGATCAAGGTGCCGGAGCTCCGCGATCTCAACGAGCTGCGCGACGCCGAGGGGCGGCCGCTGGACCGCGGTCAGATCTGCCCGCTGGACCCACGCACGTTGGAAGTTGCCAGGAAACTTCTGGGCGACATGGCGCCGTTCTGCACAGCCGGCAAGGTGCACGTCGGCCTGGATGAATCCTTTCATCTCGGGCAATGTTCGCGCTGCCGCGCCGAGGTGAAACGCCGCGGGCTTGCGGCTCATTTCGCCGGATATGTGGTGCAATTGCACCGGCTGACCGTGGGCATGGGGCTGCGGATGGGGCTGTGGGCGGACATGCTTGCGCTTCTGCCGGAGGCGATACCGATGCTGCCGCGCGACGTAATTGCCTACGACTGGTACTACTACCCTTTCGCTCGGCATCCGCGCATCGAACTTCGCAATTTTGACGAGGTGAACATTGCGGCGCCGCTGAAAAAACAGGGGATCGAGTACTGGGGTTGCCCGATGAACGGCGCCTTTCGCTACGAGCCCATGCCAGTCTTCGGCGATCGCTTGGCAAACATCCGCTCGTGGTGGAAGCGCTGCCAAAGCGTCGGCGCGGGCGGCTTTCTCGTCACATCCTGGGAGGCCAACCGCCTTGCAATCGAGCTCACAACTGCAGTCGACGCAGCAGCTGCCTGCCTGTGGCTGGAACCCGAAATCGAGGACGCGCGGGAAATGCTCGCACGCGGATTCGCGCGGGTGTTTTCGGGAAAGCCGAATCAGATTTTTGGCCGCAAGCTCGAGCGAACGGCTCTCAGATCGGCTGTCGGCTCGCTGGCGCTCGCCGCTACCTCAAAACCAATGCTTCTTCCCGTCCAAGGAGGAACCCGTCCAGGCGTTGGGGCTGAATGGCGGCGATTGAGTCGCATTGCCCTCGCAGGCGATGACTACGCGTTTGCCGGCTACCACCGATGGCAGATCAACGATCGATGGGACATCTGCGCCGGGCGCGACGGGGTGGCGCCGTATGAAGGCGAGGCGAAAGAACTCGCGAAGATCTGCAGGTTGTTTTCGCCCGACATTTGCTTCAACAAACGCCCGTTCCCTCAATCGGCGCTCGCGGATTCGGCTGATGGAAAAGACAGACGGACGGACCGTCGGTTTTGCTCGGCGCGCCCGGCGGTCGCGCCCTACCGCCTGTGGCAGGAAACTTGCGAGGTCAAACCGGGGACTTGTCCGCCTGCGCTGCGCGCCAGTCTGGCGTTCCGACTCTATCTGGCCCGGCGCGATGTATTTGTACGCCGCAGTGCGCAGGCCGTGTTTCAGCTGAGGCGAATGCTGATTGACGCTGTAGCTGCGAGCGCCAGCAAGCAGGCAGTCAATCCTGATCCACTCGCTGGCGCTCGCGGCTACATTGCGCGTCACAAAGCCGAAGCCGCGCTCTTCTCAGCTGAGCTGCGCCTTGGGCGTGCCGCCGCACGCGAAATGTGGAACCGTTCCCGCAATCCGCGCCAATGCGGGCCCAACGAGCTCATGCTCGACCGCGATTCGGAGCGCCTGCGCGAGTGGATCGCGTGGCTTCGGAAGGCAGGAAAGAACCCCGAGCTCATCTGGCAGGCCACGCCAGTTTGCGGTGCCTGGCAATTGCAGTTCACGGTTCACAACTTCGCTCCGGCGCTGCAAAAGGTCGTCGTCGAACAACTCCAGCCCAACGGCTCGTGGCAGACGCTGCACGGACTATACACGATCGAGTTTCGAGCGGCGGCGGCAAAGCCGAGAACGAACATATGCCGCGAGTTCAGCGTGCCGATCCCGGGAGCTGCGAGCGCCAGTCGGGAAAATGCTGAAAGGCTGAATGCTGAAGGACTGAATCCCAAAGTACGCCTCGCGACTTCCCGGCCTCCTGGATTCCCGGTCCCCTTCGCACGGCTTCGCATCGCGGTGCGCGGCGTGGGACAGGTCGGGATCAGCAATGTCGAGCTGACCAACGGCGTGGAAGTTTGCGAAGCGCGGGGGTTTCGAAATCGAAAGCTGCTTGGATCGTCGGCGCCATCCCGCGGAATGCCGTCGATGGACTGGACTCGGAACTGCGGAGAACTTGAGCTGCTGTTCCGTCGAGCCGCCTCTGCGATACAGGTTTCGGCTCGGCGGCCCGTTCGACAGGCTCACCGCAAGCAGGCTCAGGATGACCCTGAGCGGCGTCGAATGGGTCAGGGTCCCGAGCCGTTTTGACAGGCTCAAGGTTCCGAGCGTGTCGAGGGGCGAAGTCGAGGGAGAGCCTCGCCCTCCAGAGAATCACCGATGAGCAAACATTTTGGACGCAGCGTCTAATTTCGAACCCGGACAACAAAAAGCCCCGGTGGGGGTCCACCGGGGCTGAAGTTTAGAACAGTCCGTCGGGGTCTTGTCCGGCTCAGAACTCCTCGCGGAGATCCATGTAGACGAACCGGCCGACGTTGTTGGTGGTACGGGTGTCGTAGCTGTCGTTGAACGCGCCTGCGGCAAACGGAGCAAGCTTGTCCGTAACGTTGCGAGCGCCGACGATCACCTTCAGCCCTTTGAGGAACGGGAGGTCGCTGTTAAACTTATAGGCAACCTGCGTGTCAAACGTGGTCATCGCCGAGATGTAGCGGGTGCCGCCGACCTTGGGGGCCAAAGATGAGGTTTTCGCGAGAAACGCCGCGTATGTCGGATCCGACTTCGGAGTGCCCGCATTATAGTAGGCCTGCATCTGCGGACTTAGGACAAACAGCGGATCGTCCTGATATTTTGCGATGTAGTTGACCGTCACGCTCGCTTCGAAGTTCTTCCAGTTCCAGCGGGGGATGAAGTTGGCCTTCCAGCGCTGAATGCTGCCAGGCGAAAGGGCGTCACCGACCGTGCTCACGAATTTGCCGAGATAGCTGGTGTTCGGCAGGCCGGGACCGTTTTGCTGGTCGAACTTCAGAAACTCGTTCGCAGCCAATGTATACGTGAACCGGCCGTAGTCAGTCGTGTTCTGAGTATAGTCAACCGTGTATTCGATGCCGGAAACCTTGCGGCTGGCGACGTTCTGGTAGTCGGACAGCACTGCACCGCGCAGACCCGGAGTCGCAGCAAAGGTCCCGTTCGTATTCAGAGCACCGTTGGAGCTGCGTTTGATCTGAGAGGCAAAAGGCGCGTTCGGGTTGATGGTGGCGGCATTGCCGGAAACGAAGCCTGATCCCTGGCCGGCCGCGTTGGCCGCGAGGATTGCCTTCGCGTTGTTGCCAACGATGCCATCGACCTCGACGTTGTAAAAGTCTGCCGTGAAGTTGAAGCCATTCAACAGGCTCTTGGGCGCGGCAACGAAACCCAGGGACCATGCCTTGGAAGTCGCCGGTTGCAGATTCGAATTGCCGCGGACAACGATCGCAGTCTGGGCCTTGTATGGAAACCCGAGAGGATCCACAAGCGTCGGGTTGTCGGTCCCAGCGGAGGCGAACAGGGTGCCAGCACCCGGGGCATTGTAGCCCTTGCTCCAGGTACCGCGGATCTTGAGTTCATCCGTCGGCGAATACTGGAGATTGACGCTCGGGTTGGTCTTGCTGAAGGATTTCTGGTCCCAGAGATTTGTCACTTGGTTCATGCCATAGACGGTATGTTTCTCATTGCGGGCGAAGAGCCCGATGCTCAAATCCTTGACGAACGGCAGCTTGTTTGCGTCGGAAATGATCGGGATCTGCACCTCGGCGAAGATCGATTTGCTGTCGAATTCATTATAACTGGGCGTAAGTCCATTCAGGCCAAGAACTCCACCGGTTGCATAGAGGGAGTCCGGAGAATAGGAGCTGTTGCCAGAACGATACTCATAGCCGGCAGCGATCTGGAGCGCGCCACCCGGAAGATCGGCAACCTTGCCGCTAACACGCGCGTCCCAAGTGTGGTCGTTGCTGTCGTTGACAACCCGGTCGGTCGCCTCCGCGGCTTTCAGGGCTGCTGTGTTGTCCCACGAATAGGACGTACCACCGATGGTGGCCGTGCCCTTGGAGAATGCGGTCGCGAACGGGTTGAACTTGCCGGCTGAGACAAGTGCGTCGAGCTTCGTGAGGTCGACGACGCCACTGTCGGTCTCGACCCAGTTCTCATTCTCGACCGTCACAGCAGATTCCCACTTCCAGTCGGAACCAATGTCGCCCTTGATGCCGCCCTGGTAGCGGAAGTCATTGTAAACCTGCTCTTCCGTACGGTCGCCGATTTCAACGGAACGGTACAGGAAATAGTCGTCGTCCCCGGTCACATCGTTATAGTCAAAGAGGATTTGGCTGGGTGTACCGTAACGGTTATACGGGCCAAAAGATGTAAGGCTGCCCACGAGCGGACCGCCGTAAGTGGGCTCGGCATCCAGAGCAAAGGGCGCAGGTGCCAGGCCGTTCAACGTCTTCAGTTTCGAATAGATGAAGCTGCCAAAAACCACCAGGTTGTCGCCGATCGCCTTGTGCTCGAAGCTGGTGTAGAGTGAATTTCGCTTTTGACCGGGAGCCGAGGGCGAGTACTGGCGGAAGTTGAACAGCTGGTTGGAACTGAATGCGTTCGTGTCCAAAGGAACATAGTCCGCAAGGGTCGCCGAGGTCGAGCTGCTGAACCCGGGAGGCAGAGTCATCGGAGTGGCGCCGCCATCGGTGTAAAGGCGGCCGGGGTAGTACTGCGAACCCGTGTTGGTGCCGCCAAGCGACCGATTGTCGGCATTGGCAGAATTGGGGCGCTCCGAAGCAAAGATTGTGCGGTCCTTGAAGTAACTGCCGGACGCGACGATCGACGTCTTGGAATTATTGGCGCCAGAAACAAACGAGCCTTCGAAGGTTGCGCGGTCGCCGGGGGTCCGGGTTGCAGCGCCGCCGTAGAGATCAACCGTCAAGCCGGAGTAGTTCGTCTTGAGGATTACATTCACGGCGCCGCCAATTGCGGCAGAACCGTAAATGATGCCCGCACCGTCGCGCAAAACTTCAATGCGTTCGATCGCCTCGGTGGGAATCAGGGAGAAGTTGGCAAAATCGCCGGCCGGGCGACCGTTGATGAGGGTCAAGGTCTGACTTGCACCCAGACCGCGAAGGCTGACAAACGTGGAACCGTCGCCGCCATTGGAGTCGAACTCCGTGGCGCCAGGATTGCCAATAAACGAAGGCAGGTAGCGGAGGGCTTCGATCGGCGTCGCTGCGCCGGTGGAGCGGATTTCATTCTCGGAGAAGATCGCGACCGGTGCGATCGGGGCTGCAGTGGCCTGAGGAATGAACGAACCCGTAACTTCGAATTTCTCCATCTTCACCTCCGGACCAATGGTCGTGGTGGAAGCGGGAGCCGTCGTGGAGGGTGCGTTTTGCGCGACCGCGAATGCGGCCAAGACAACGCTCGAGACAAACGCGAGCGATGCCCGTAATTTCCTTCCGGAATTCAGGTTCATAGTTTTGTCAGTTATGCTTTGGTTGGTAAGAGCATGTGGGCTATGCCCACGCAATCCTCTTGGCCCGGAACAAAGCAATTAACCTGCCGGTAAGCAACAATTTTGGAAAAATGTGATCGATGGGTCATAATCTGTTCATGTGGTGCCATTTGTCGCTCATGGCATGGCCTCGCAAAGGGTGGCCATTCTTTGTTCGCTCGCCTTGATTCCACCGCTGAATTGAAATCGACATCGCGATCGATGAAGGAAATTCAGCAAATTCTGGCCGCCTTGGCTTCCGCGCAAGCGGGCGAAATCGTGCTCGCCACCCTGGTGAAAGTGGAGGGTTCCTCCTACCGCCGCCCCGGTGCGCGGTTGCTGCTGACTGCTGGCGGCCGGCGCATCGGCTCGATCAGCGGTGGGTGCCTGGAGGACGACATCATTGCCCATGCGCAGCAGGTTCGCGCCTCCGGTCTGCCCGAGGTGTTCACCTACGACACGACGTCCGAGAACGATCTGGTGTGGGGCGTGGGCCTGGGATGCCAGGGGATCGTGCACGTATTTGTAGAAAGACTACCGCTTCGGCCGGCCTGGGTTGCCGCGCTCCGGGAAAACTTCCGACGCAGGAAGCCGACCGCGCTTGCCGTCGTGTGGCGCGAACCCGCCGAAATGCGTTCCGTCCGATCGTTTCCTGGAGATGCGACGCCCTCGTCGCATGTGGCCCTCGAACCGCGGCGGGGGCGCCGCGGCTCCAGAACGCCGGCTGCACCGCTTGCCGGTTCGCAGCGCGAGATTGCCGCGCTCGGCACCTGTCTTGCGGGCGACCTCGCATCCCTGCCGTCAGATGGCGTCTATCTTCAGACCATCCGTCCGCCCACGGCCCTCGTGGTCTTTGGGGCGGGTGACGACGTGCAGCCGCTCGTGCGTTTCGCAAAGGAACTCGGCTGGCACGTCACGGTCGCAGATCACCGCCCGGCCTTCGCCACGCCGGAACGCTTTCCTGGGGCCGACGCCACGGTGGTCGTCCACGCGGAAGATGCTGTCGCCGGGCTCAATCCCGAGGCTGGTTCGGTAGCGGTTATCATGACACACAATTACCGCAACGACGTGCGTTTGCTCGGGACACTGTTAACGCGTCCACTCGCCTATCTGGGTCTGCTCGGCCCCAGGAAACGCACAGACAGGATACTGGCGGAGCTCGAAGCGGGCGGGCTTGCAATCGACCCCGGGATGCGAGGGCGCCTGCGGGCTCCGGTCGGCCTCGACCTCGGTGCGGACAATCCGGAAGAAGTTGCGCTGGCAATCCTGGCTGAAATGCAGGCAGTCCTTGCCGGCCGCGATGCCCGGCCGCTCCGCGATCGGAAGGGACCAATCCATGCGGGATGACCTCGAAATTCAAAAGAGCCGATGAGCCACAGAGAACCTGGCGAGGCTCCGCCGCAACCAGACTCGAACCGGGGAATAGGTGGCCACAAAAAGGCACGAAAACCCACGAAGATCAGGAAAGGAAATCCGTCATCAAGTATTTCTTCACATAGAGCACAAGGGCGCCGAAATTGATCAATAGACCCGTCTCAATTCGAGCTGAGCGGAGGTAGCCAAGGAGTTGGGCCACGTGCTCGCCAGCAATGGTCCTAACAGCCTTAAGCTCAATGACCAGTTCGTGCTCGACGAACAGATCAGCGAAGAATTCACCAAGCAATGTGCCGTCCTCATCGTAGACATTTAGCGGATGCTGCTGAATCACGTCGATGCGCTGTTTCCGTAGTCGATGGACCAAAGCATTCTCGTAGATCTTCTCCACATGCCCATGCCTGTGATAATGATGAACCGCAAAACTCGTCTCCCTGACCAGATCGCATAGCTCATTGATGTGTTCAAATTTCATGTATTTTCCTTTTTGTGTCTTTTCGTGCCTTTTTGTGGCGAAAAGTCTCGGGGTCGCAAGTCGCCAGAATACCCCAGCGGGTGATTGCTCGTCTTGCGGCACCTTGATCGGGGAATTGCTGTAAAAATGACCTCCTTTCATTTTGGCGCTGTCATTCTCGCCGCGGGCGCTTCGACACGGATGGGGCGGCCGAAGCAACTGCTGCGCATTGACGGCCGCACGCTGTTGCGGCGCACGGTCGACGCAGTTCTCGCCTCAGGTGCATCGCCGGTCGTCGTTGTCCTCGGAGCGGACCGGGAATTGATCCGTCCCGAGATCGAGCGCCTGCCGGTGCTCGTCGCCGAGAATCTCGATTGGGAGGAAGGGCTGGCATCGTCGATCCGCGCGGGTGTGCGAGCGCTCGGTGCGCACTCGCCGCCGCCGGAAGCGGGCCTCCTGGTGCTCTGCGATCAGCCAAATCTGTCGCCAGCCGCGATTGCGCGATTGGTGAAATTTGCCGCCGGGAACGAAAAGACAATTGTGGCGGCCCGTTACGACGGCCACCCAGGCCCGCCGGTGCTGTTCGCGCGCCGCCATTTCTGCGAGCTCATCGAATTGCGCGGCGCCGTAGGCGCCAGGCCGTTGCTGGACCGCCATGCCGGCTCGCTTGCCACCGTCGACCTGCCCGAGCTCGCCGCCGACATCGATACTCCGGAGGCTTTCGCCAAGTTTGGCGAAAGCCTCAAATAGGTTTTCGCGAAGCGAAAACCTACGGCAGTTTCGCGTCCTCGACCTTCTTCGCCTGAGCTGCGCGGAAACCGTCGAGCGCCTGCTGGAGCCCGGCGTCGTTCAATGCGAGGATTGCCGCCGCAAACAGCGCAGCATTGATCGCCCCGGGCTTGCCGATCGCAAACGTCGCCACCGGAACCCCGCCCGGCATCTGGACCATCGAAAGCAGCGAATCGAGCCCCTTCAACGACGCCGATTCCATTGGCACGCCCAACACCGGCAATGGCGTGAGCGCCGCGGCCACGCCTGCAAGGTGCGCTGCCCCACCCGCACCGGCGATGACGACCTTCAGGCCGCGGTCCCGGGCCGAAGCGCCCCACTCGTACATCAGTTTCGGAGTGCGGTGGGCGCTGATCACCCGCTTTTCGTACGCAACGCCAAGTTGATCGAGAACCTGCGCGGTATGCTGCATCGTCTCCCAGTCCGACGTGCTGCCCATGATGATGCCGACGAGTGCGACTGCCATAGAACCTAAGCGGTAAGTGGTTGGCGGAAAACCCGCAATTGAAAAGGCACCGCGGTGTAGGAAGCGCGCTTGCGCGCGATTCGCCGGGTTCAGGACACGCCAGCCCCCCCGGGTGTAGGAAGCGCGCTTGCGCGCGATAGAACCTCTTTCAGATTGATCTGCGAATTCTCCCATGCCCCATCTGAGAGGTTATTCGGCCCTTCGCCGCGGGCGGTGTTCCACCCCTGGCTGTATCTACTTCATTACGATTTGCACCGCTGATCGCGTCGAGGTGCTCACCTGCGACGATATTGGTGCCTCTGTTCAGGCGGAAATCCTATGCATGGGTTCGGCATTCGTCTGGAATGTCCGCGCTTTTACGCTGATGCCCGATCACGTCCACATACTGGCGGAACTTGGTAATCTTCTATCGCTCTCACAAGCGGTCGCCCGCCTGAAGGCAAAGACCCGGACCGCACTGCTTGCCCGGGGCGCACGATGGCAGGCGAATTACTTCGATCATCGGTTGGCTGCCAGCGAATCAATTCACCCGGTTCTACTCTATGTTTATCTGAATCCCTATCGAAAGAACCTGGTCAAGGCCTCGGAGCGATGGCCGTGGTTCTATTGTCACGAGAGTGAATGGAGCTGGTTCAAGGACTGTTTGACGCAAGATCTACCTGAGCCGGCCTGGCTCTTGTAGATGCGGATCGCGTTGCGGATTTTTGGGAGGATCGCGCGCAAGCGCGCTTCCTACACCGATTTTATCGCGCGCTGTGATTCGCATCGGTTCGATCGCGCGCAAGCGCGCTTCCTACACCAATCCCTGTCGCGCAAGCGCGCGCCCAGAACCCAGGCCCTTCGCTCAAATCAGCGAGATGCTCTTCGGAACCACCACGACTGTGGTCCCGGCGATCTTGTCGTGCCACGATTGTTTCTCGTCGTCGAACGCCACCCAGATGAACCCGAGACCCGCAACGACAAGGGACAGGAAACAACTGAGCGCACGGATTATTGCCGCGGTCCAGTCGAGCGGACGATCGTCGAGCCGGACGACCTTCAGATGGCAGATGCTGCCGCCCACCGTGGTGCCGCGCAGCTTCCACATGACCGCGGCGTAGATCGCCAGCAAGAACAGGCACTGGCTGAATCCGAAATGAACGAACGGAACCAGACGTATGACCATGCAGCAAAGGACGAGATCGATTCCGAGGGCCAACATTCTGATCCAGAAACCCGCGCGCGGAAGCGCCGCCGCTGAAACGATCGGTGGAACCGCTGCAGCCGCAATCGCGACCGCCGGCACAGCGGGAGCACCGGAGACAGGCGGGGCAGCGAGCGCCGGAGGAGCAATCAGGGGAACTGCCGGAGGAACACCGGCCACCGGTGGCTGCGACGGCGGCGGCGGAAGCGGCGCCGCAGAACCGGGCTTCGGTCCGCTGCGCCGCATCGAGTTGATCAAGGTCAGGATCACCGTGCCGAGGCCGAGGATACCGATCGTCATCGATACGACGAATGCCAAAATCGGAACGGTGTAGAGCAAACAGACAATGATTCCACCGACCAGCACAGACATCGCGACGTTGGACCAAAGCCCCGGGCCAAACAGTCCGGTGACACGCCTGCCAAGCCACGCAAACATTGCGGCGCGACCGAAGAGCTTTGCGGCGAAAAGGCCGACCAGGAGGAACGGAATTACGACCACGCCGATGCCCGTGATCGCAAGGATCACAATCACCAGCGGCATCGCCAGCATCGTCAGCAGGGCAGTCAGGATCGTGAATCCCGGCCGTTGTTCGAGCGTTTCGGCGCACTTTTCGATCCCGGAGCGGAAAAGCAGCGCCAACAACACATAGAACGCCAGGAACGCCGCGGCCACGAGCCAGGCCCAGGCGGCGTCGGGCGCAAAGGAAAGCAAGCGTGCCTTGAACAAGGCCGACCGGACCCAGGCGAACAGCCAATCGAACTTTGGGAAGTGCTGCGCAATCGAGACCTGCTGCATCTCGCCGCGAATGACAGCGCCTGCGTCCTTCTGCACGGTGCCTCCGACCACGACGACATCGCCGTCGACCACAGCGTCAGGCCCGAGTTCGATGTTGCCGCCGACCGACACGACATCGCCGCCCACATGGCCACTGACGTGCACGCTGCCCATGACCGCGACGGCCGCATCGCCAACCGAACCGTTGACCGTCGTGCTCCCCAGGACCGACACTGCCGCATCGCCGACATCTCCATCGACCGTGGTGCTTCCCAGGATCGAAACGGCTGTCTCGGCTTTTTCGTCCTTTGCAACATAGGTGTCATGGCCGATCGACACCCTCTCGTTGCCCGAGCCAGACGAACCGACATGTCTGTGCGCCGCTCTGTTGAGCGCCTGCCTGACCTTTTGGTGAGCGTCGCGCAGTGTCGCTTTTCCCTCGGCATCGAGGCGGCGCAATTCCTTGGATGGCGGTTCGACGGCCTCGGGTTTCGCCGCCGGCTCAACGGCGACAGATGACGATGATGCGGCGACAATCCCGGAAGATGGTGCCGGGGGAGCCGCGACGGTGGCCGGGGCCGGGGTTTCAAGTTTTGCCGGCGCGGTTGCCGCGGGTGCGGATGGATTGGAATCCTCGCCGCGGGTGACCGGCGCCCAAGTGATGGAGAGTGCGGTGACTGCAGCCAGAAAAACGGGTAGATAGTGACGATTCATAGAGCGAAAAGTTGTCCAAAGGTTGTGTAGCTTGGAAAATTATCGATGCGCCCAAAGACTGCGGTAAGCGGCGGCGCCAAGGCCGAAAAGCATGGCATACAGCCCGGCGATAAATGCGATGGCGCCATAGATCCACAGCGAAGGGATGTTGCGCGCGACCAACATGGCGAAATCGACGAACCCGCGGCCGATGTCCAGGATTCGGTTCGCAACTGCGAGCGCCGGGACCAGTGTCCCGCTCGTCTGCACGGCATCGAAGCCGGACTCGATATAGATGCCCGCGTAAACCACGAGGCCGGCAATACCGGCGCAGAGGACGAGAAACGCGGAGCGCACCCACAGCGGCCAGTAGGTCCAGGATTTGTGCCACCACGGAATCGCCGCGCGGGCTTCCAGCGCCGCAAGCACGCGCGATTCGAGCGTCCCAGGGGCATGGCGATCGGGCAGTGAGCGCAGTGTCCGGTGGATGAATTTCTCCAGCTCTTCGGGATTCGTGCGGTTCTTCATGACACGGATTGCGTTTCGAATTTCTCGTGGCTCGCGCCGCTGTGTTGCAAGGCTTTCGCGAGGGCTTCGCGGCCGCGCAGGATGTCGGTCTTCACCTTGCTGAGTGAAACACCGAGCCGTTTTGCGATATCGTCGTAGGGCATGTCCTCGAAGTGAAAGAGCACGAGAGGAACCCGTTGATGTTCGGGGAGCTTCTCGAGCGCGCGTTCCACCCATGCCCGGCGTTCCGCCTGTCCGAGCCCGTCGAGGAAGTTCTCCTGTGAGGCGAACTCGACCTCCTGCTCGCCGCCATCGTCATCGTCGTGACGGGTGATCTCGGAGAAGAAACGCCAGCGCTTCCGGTAGCGTTGCAGATGGTTGATGCTCAAGTTCGTTGCAACCGTCTTGAGCCACCCTCCAGCCGTCGCGCTTGTCCGCAAATTGTCCCAACGCTCGTATGCCTTGAGAAAGACGTCCTGGGAAATGTCCTCTGCCTGCGCCTCGTTTCCGAGGAGTCGTACGGCAGTCGTATAGACCATGTCCTGGTAATTGCGCATAAACGTCGTGAAATCGGCTGGGGCGGCCATGCCCTCTTCGGTGGCTTGCACTGGGATGTCTTCGTTCATGCGCAATACACCTCCCGGCGGCGCAAAGTCGCACAAATATGCGGGATCTGCAGCCGGGAGTGAATTGGTGACCGAGTCCGGATCGCCAGAAAACTCACGCACTGCCAAGGGGATTGGGCCGGCACTTGCGCGGAACCCGAATCCGGGCATCCCTGCCTGCATATCCCGCTCTCTTGGCAGGCTGGAAGATCGCGCTGTTTCGCTCCCCTGCGGCACAGGCAGCTGAAATGCGATGGTTCAGCTTTTCCAGCGGCGCAATCGCTCAATGGGCTGGCCGACCAATAGATCTCATCCGGAGTAGGCTTTAGCGATGAGCCGGCCAACCGCAGGCTACTCTCTGCCCGAGAGTTGTTCACCAGTCATAGATTGCCTGCAGGTCCTCCGGTACGACCCACGGTGCAATCTTCAGAGGCTTCGTCATTTCTCCAGAAGCGCCCGGGCTTGGGCCGGCGAAAGTGCAATGGACGGATCTGCGGCTACCGCAGCGAGATCCGAATTTGCGCGAGCGAGGCCTGGACGGCCTCGGCGCACTTTTGCAGGCCTTCCTCGGTGACGCCCGCACGCTGAAGTTTTGCGGGTGTCAGCTGCCAGCAGCCAGACTCGCCGGGCAAACCCTTTCCGATCTTCGTCGCGACCCAGCCCGCCAGATTGAGCCAGTACGCCTCGATCGGGGCTCCGGGAACCCGCATGGGTTCGAGGTGATGGCGCACCGCGTCGCACATGCTCTGGGGGAACTTCCAGTTCTCCATGAGGATCGCCGCGACCTCGGGCGCACTCAGGCCAAACATCCGGAGTTCCCACATGTGCACGGCGGGCTCCGTCGCCTCGCCGGGATAAACGCACCAAACCGTCGGACGTTCGATCAGAACTCGATTGAGCACGATCTTTCCCACGGGCCGCAGCAGACCGATCGCATAGGCGTTGGCATCGTCGCCCTGGCGATGCCGCGCAAGCCATTCCATCGCGAGCGCGCAAGTCACCGAGTTCTCCCATGCAAGCTGCGCTGAAATCCGGTGCACCACCAGCTCGCCGCAGAAAAGCTGTTGCGCTGCAATGACACCCACCTGCCGGTAGACCTCACGGAAACCGAGCCGGTTGACCGCCTCGTCGAGTGAGCCGCAGCGCTGCTTGAAGCCGTAGTACGCGCCGTTGCTCAGCTGCAACACGCGCAGGGCGAGCGCGGCGTCGAGCTTCACCAGCTTCACAATCTCGTCGATGCTCGAATTCGGATCGCTCAGCAGGCGGCCAATCTTGCTGAAAACCTGCGGGGTCGACGGAAGCCGCTGACCCAGGCGCAGCACGTCGGCAATTGTAAGCGCGGCCACGGGCATCCCGTTTGCAGGCGAAACGGCGGGTGGAGTTGAAGCCATGTCAGTATCGCTTTCCGTTCGGCACGCAGGGCCGGAAGTTGAGTCTCGAATTAAAGAAGCCTCTCAGGATTCCTGCGTGATTGTCAACCAACGGCGCACAATCCGGGGTGGTTACCATCGACGGCCACGGAGTTGCGCTCGAATCATTTGCCTGGAGGCGGTTGCGCCGGCGCCCCTTTGCTCTGCCATTTGGGCCAGTTCACCGCAATGTAGCGCTGCGCCTCGTCAAGGACGACCTGAATGAGCGGTGTCGGTTCGCCGTGCCAGAGTGCGGCCACGTCGATCGATTCAAACCCGGCCAACGGCAGGACGCGGACCTGCGGATGCCGACAAACCCCTGCGACATCGACAGTCACACCAATGCCATATCCATTGGCAACATACTGCGTCACAATGTCCAGCGAGCTCGCCTCGATTGTCGCGGGCCAATCGATCTTCAGGCGCTGCAAGCCTTTCTTGAACAGCCGGCTGGTGGTCTCGATGGCTGGCAGGGCGATCAATGCGTCCTCGATCCGGCCCTGGGCCCAGATCTCCTCGGCCGTCTTGAATTTCGACCGTTTGTTAACCAGGAGCACCAGCGGAACGCGCATCAGGCGGAGGCAGCGCAGGTGCGCGGGCGGCCGGTTTTCCAGGGGCGTGATGGCGAGGTCAATTTCCCGATCCCGCAACCATGCCTCCAATTGCGGCGTAAAGCCCGATTGCAGGCTCAGGCGCAAGTCGGGCTGTTTCTTGCGCAGCAGTTGGATGACTTCAGGCAGATACTCCCGCAGCATGAACTCGGAACCGCCGATGCGAATGAGCGGCGCCGATCCTTTCCTCAGCCGTGCGGCAAACGGCTCGAGATTCTCGAAGAACGGCCGGATGAATTCGAACAGCTGCTCGCCTTCCGGGGTCAGCCGGAACGGGCTCCGGTCGAAGAGTTTTGTTCCAAGATCCGCTTCAAGCAAAAGGATCTGGCCGCTGACTGCGGGTTGCTGGATTCCGTAGGGCATGTGCCGCACTGCGCGGCTGATGCCTCCGTGGCACGCCACGTAATAGAACAACTCCAGATGATGAATATTCATCACGCGATGCGACCATGGGCACCGGCGGGCCAGTTTGCAATGCCTTCCGGGCGCCCCCATGGCCGATCAAGCCGGTCGCATCGTCACCCGGTCGCCACCCCACCCAGCCCGGAATCGATTTAGCTCGTTTTTGGATTTCGTGTAGCCGCGAGCGCCAGCGAGTGGACGAAACTTCTGCTCGCTGGCGCTCGCAGCTACTTTCGTGTTCTCGGCTACAGTTCAATCTAAACCGCTCTAGCAGCCAACCGGCAGATATTCTTCACGAACCGGCGAAAACACCTCGATCGCCACCGAGTCCTCAAGAATCGACGCCTCATGCTCGACGCCTCCGGCGATGCACCAGCAGTCTCCGGGCTTCGCATCGAAACACTGCCGGCCGATCGTCAGCCGCATCGCCCCGCTTACAAGATACCCGGTCTGTTCATGCGGGTGAGCGTGCCGCGGCAAGACGCTCCCCTTCCCCAGATGGAACTCGGCAAACAACGTCCGCGATCCGTGCGCCAGGGTTTTGAAACTGATTCCCGGGAGTGCTTCTCTGTAACCGTCGCAGTTTGAAGGTGTGAACATGGGTCGGATATTGGAGTGAAAACTTGTCTACGCATGACCGGCGCCTCGCAAGATGTCCTTGGAGGCATCGGTCGCCGGAGCGAACTCACGGCGTTTGCATTCATGATCGAGTATCCATAGGCGTCCGCATTCCGGACACTGCCACATGGGGCGGGCGATCGTGCCGGCAAGAGAACGCAGGCTCATGCAGGCCGACTCCTTGTCCTTCGCGTTCGGATGGTCGCCCTCGATCGCGGCGTCGATGGCGTCGAGCAAGCGAAACCAGTCCTGATCGGGGATCAAATGCCCGATGTTTGGGTTTTGATCAGGGCCATCATAAATCAGGTGACCGCAGGGGCATGAATATTTCATGCTCAGCCCTTCAGCGCGCCGGCGGTGATGCCCTTGACCAGGTGTTTCTGCAGGGCGACGTACACGATCAGGATCGGGATCGTCACGAGCACCAATCCGGCGAACAGCATTCCGTAGTCGCTTCGATATTGCGACGTGATCGCGAGGTTTGCCAGGCCGAGCGGCAGCGTGCGCGCGCGCCCGTCGCCGCCGTTTGCGAGCAGGAACGCAAAAAAGTATTCCTTCCAGATGCCGATGAACTGAAAGATTGCGACCGTGACGAGCCCGGGCCTGGCCAGTGGAAGGAGCACGCGCCAGAATGCCGAGAACTCGTTGCAGCCGTCGACGACCGCCGCTTCGTAGAGCGAGCGCGGCAGTGACTTGAAGAACCCGGCGAGGATGAAGATCGCAAACGGCAGGCCGTTGGCCGTGTAGACGATCATGAGACCGCAGCGTGAATTGAGCAGGTCGAGCCCGCGCAGTTCGAAGAACAACGGCACCATCGCCAGTTGCGCTGGAATGGTCAGCCCGGCCAGAAACAGCCAGAAGACCGCCCGGCCGGCCGGATGATAAAAGCGGCTGAGCGCGTACCCCGCCATGGCTCCGAGGAGGACAATAGCAGTCACAGAAACCGTGGTCACCAGGACGCTGTTCAGAAAATAGTCGCCAAACCGGGCCTCGCGCCAGGCGCGTCCGTAGTTCTCGAACTGCAGGTGCCCCGCCGATGGAAGCGCGAACGGCTCGCGGAAGATCGCCGCGTCGGGCTTCAGCGACGAATAGGCCATCCAGATCATCGGGAACACGACCCATGCGGTGTAGCCGACCAACACGGCGGCCAGCAGGAAGCGGCTCACGTGAACCGGGCGGCGGCGGGCGGCGGATCTCATTCCGGGTCCTCCCGTTTCAGCCCGCGCATGACTCCTGCGCTGGCCGTGAGCACGAGCACGAACATGATCACCGCGATCGCGGCAGCGTGGCCGATCTGAAACTCCTTGAACATCGAGGTGATCATCAAGGTGCCAAGCGTCTGGCTGGCGCTGGTTGGATCCTGCGACGTGAGCAGCCAGATCATCTCGAAGGCATTGAGGCCGCTGATCACGAGGAACACGGCCGAAATGACGACCACTTCCCAGATCATCGGCAGCGTGATCGCGAAGAACTGCCGCCAGACCGGCGCGCCGTCGATCTCCGCCGCCTCGTATAGCTGCGGGTCGATGCCTTCCATCGCCGCCAGGTAGAGAACCAGGTTGAATCCGCACGCCATCCAGAGATAGATCGGAATCAACGCCGGATAGAGATGGCTCTGCGCAAGCCAGGGAAAACCATCGAAACCGCGAAGCCACGCGATGTCGAACGTGCGCCCGAGCGCGACCAGACTGGCGTTCACCAGGCCGCCATGCGGTTCGTACGCGTTGAGCCAGAGCAGCGTGGCGGCGATTCCGCCGAGCAGGTTGGGAAACAGAAACACCACCCGGAACACGGTTGCACCCCAGATGCCGCGGTGGATCAGCGTTGCGAGCAACAGCGCCAGCGGCACGACCACGGCAGCGGGAACCAGCATCAGGTAGAGATTGTTTCGAAGGGCCTGCCAGAAGACATCGTTGTCGAAAAGCAGCGACTTGAAATTGAACCATCCCGCCCAGCTGCGCGCCCCGATGCCGTCCCACCGGAGAAACGCCCAACTGAACGCCGCAAGGCCCGGCAGCAGCACGAATCCACCGTAGAAAAGGAGCGCAGGCCCGACAAATCCCAGGCCGACCGAAGGACGCAGACGGGCAAACGCCGTCGCCCGATCGTCGGCCGACGGCGTCGCGAAACGACCGCCGGAGCGCGCACGGCGCAGCCCGCCGACGACCAGCCAGGCTGCAATGCCTGCCACCAGGACCAGCAGCACAGTTCCCGCGAGTCCATGAGGGTAACCGAGGCGATCGGGATTCGCGGCCTGCGCCCGGTCCCGACCGGCAGCTGTTTCGATCCTTTCGGCGAACTGCTGCGGGGTGATCCTGCCGGTCATCAGCTCGACCCGGTTGTCGGTGAGCGCCTGCCGGACCGCCGGGGGTTCGAGCATGAGCTGCGGCATGTTGAACGCCTCTTTCGCCTGCGCGATCAGCGCGGCGGTCGTCCGCATCCGCGCCGAGAAGGCATCGATGGGAACACCGCGCACCGCCACGGGGCCGTCGACTTCGCGGACGAACGCCGCGGCGCGTTCCCGCGAGGTGAGAAAGCGAAGAAAATCGACGGTCAACCGCTCCCGCTGGGGATCGCCCGTGGCAAACACGAAGAAGCTGTCACTCCCCGTCTGGATGGTTGACGGATCAGCGACGCCTTCCGGAAACACAGGAAAATTCATCGCACCGAGTTCGAAATCGTCGGGGATCTTCCCCGCCATCTCCTGGATCATCCACGATCCCGAGACCGTCATTGCAGCCTTCCCCTCCAGAAACGCCAGCTGGGCTGCGGTGTGGGTTGCGCCCTCCCATCCCCGCAGGGTTTCGCTCCGGGAGATGCGCTGGAGCAGTGCCGCACTGCGGACATATCTTGGGTCGAGCCGGGCACCCGGGCGCAGATCCTCGAGTTCGCCCCACGTCCTGGCACCGGCGAGGTTGTAGAATGCGGCGCGGAAGAACGCATCCGGATAGTTGCCGTAGATTCCGGTCAGGCTCAGCGGCGCGACGCCCGTGGTCCTGATCCGATCGCAGAGGGCGAAAAAATCATCCCACGTCTTCGGCGTGTTCCAGCCATGTTCCCGGAACATCTTGCCGTTGTAGAAAATCGTCCAGCAGGCGTAGCTCAGCGGCACGCCGTAGACCCGGCCGCCCCGACGCCAGGAATCCAGCGCTCCGGGCAGAAACGTGTCGCGCCACCGGGCATCTCCCTCCCAGTTCGCACCCGCCAGGTCCGCCGTCAAATCGCGCACTTTCCCGGCGTTGATCAGGGCCGGCCAGAACAGATACGGCGCGAAGGCCGCATCGGGGTAATCCCCGCCCATGATGCGAACGCGCACCTTGTCCTCAATCCGCGGATCGCCATAGAGATTGACCTTCACCCCGGGGCGCAGCGCTTCGAAACGCCGGGCCGTCTCCTCGTAGAAGGCGGTGCCGTATCCGCCTGAGCGAACCGGAATTTCAATTGCAACAGGCGCCGCCCTTCCGATGGCGGCAGCCAGAGCGCCGCTGGCGAACAGCAGCGCCCATACGCAGAATCTGACTGCGATATTTTTCACCCGCCTCATCTTATGGTGCGATTTGCCCGACCAAGACCATTCTATTGTGGTCTTGCTGAATGGATGGAGAACCGGGTATAACCGAATCACCCTGCCTGCTGCCCGCGGCCTTCACGATCGGCGGCGCGGTTGCCCGACATCATGTACCAAGTCACTTTCTCCGACCAAAGCATGCGCGAGCTGAACAAGCTGGACACGCTCACGCAGATGGCGGTCATCGATCCGATCAGCCGGATGACGCCGGAGGATCTCGCGAACCCGCGCGAACCATTCGGGCGCTTTTCGCGGGGCGGCAAGGTGTTTTACCGGCTGCGATCCGGCGACTTCCGGTTCTACTTCGAGGTCACCGACGACAAGCTGCATACACACTACATCCTCCACAAAGACTCGCTGGAGGATTTTCTCTTCCGCACGAAGCTCCCGGTGTCCGAACAGCAGCTGTTCGAACAACACTCCAAGTTCTGGAAGTACCTCGAGAGCCTGACCGCCAAGAAGTAACCGCTTTCCTGCCGGTCGAACCCGTCTTCCGGCCCCGCTTTCTTCCATGCCCGACCTTCAATCGCGCGAGAATCCCTACAACGTCACTCAGGCAAGCCGGATCTATTTTCTGCCGAATCTCATGACGGCGGGCAATTTGTTCTGCGGTTTTGTCGCCGTGATCATGTGCATTCAGGCGCGCCTGGAGGCGATTGCCCCGGGCACTTACGCGCATTCGGCCGAGGAGCACTACAAATGGGCAGTCTGGCTGATTCTCGGCGCGGTGATTTTTGATTCGCTCGACGGCCGTCTGGCGCGTCTTGGCGGCCGCCAGTCCCTTTTTGGCGCCGAATTCGATTCCGTGGCTGATGTCGTTTCCTTCGGCGTCGCGCCGGCCTTGATGGTGTTCCTGCTGATTCTTTCGCCAACCCAAGGTTACCCGATCTTCCGCAAGATCGGCTGGTTCATCGGCTTCATCTATCTGCTTTGCGCGGCAGTCCGCCTTGCACGATTCAACGTCATCACCAACCCGCTTCTTCATCCGCCAAAAGATAGCAACAAGGACTTTGTCGGATTGCCGGTGCCTGCGGCGGCGGGAACCGTCGTGTCACTGGTCCTTTTGCTGTTGCACGTGTCGGAGGACAATCAGGCGCCTCATGAACTGGCGCTCATACTCCCCGTGCTTCTCCTGGTAATCGCCGTGCTCATGGTCAGCACCATCCGCTATCCAAGCTTCAAACAAGTCGACTGGCAGACAAGAACACGATTTCGCACCTTCATCGTCATCATCATCATCGGGGGCTGCATCTTCGAGTTCAAGGAATGGGCATTCGTCTCCCTTTTCCTCGCCTACATTCTCTTTGGTCTGATCCGTCACATTCGCCGAGCCCAGCTCATTTCTCATCTCCGTTTGCAGCGGAAACAATCGGTGAAGAATCCCCAAATTCCCCTCCAATAACTTCCCGCTTCCACCCCGCTTGTGAACAAGCTTCCTTTTTGAACCCGGTTGTTGGTATCTTATTTACCGTCCCCCGTTTTTTCCCCTGTCGAGCCGGAATCTCCTCCTTTTGGCCAGTTATTGGGCGAATTCACCGGACATAATAAGATGTAATAATTCCTAGTTGAACCCTACCCGAATTAGCCTTTGTTAATGACTCAACCCTTCGCCCCTCTTTTCTCATGAAGTTCAAAATCAATCGCGACCATTTCAGCAACGGATTGCAACAGGTCCTCAATGTTGTCGGGTCCAAGGCGACGATGCCGATTCTCAGCAATGTGCTGATTGAGGCGGAGAAGGACAATATCGCGCTCACGACGACAAATCTCGATCTCGGAACCCGGTGCAAAATCAAGGCTGAGGTCAAGGAACCGGGTTCGGTGACGCTTCCAGTGAAGCGCCTGGCGACGATCATACGCGAGTTGCCGAACGTCGACGTCATCATTGAAGCGGCGCCGAATCACCAGGTGAAACTGACCTCGGGTGGATCGCAGTTCCGGATCATGGGCATTGGCAAGGAGGAGTTTCCGCCGCTGCCGGATTTCGGTGAGGACAAATGGTTTTCATTGGAGCAGGCGGAACTGGCAAACATGCTGAAGAGCGTGGCCTATGCGCAGTCCGCGGACGAAACCCGTTACATCCTGAATGGTGTGTATCTGAATTTCCGCGACGGCAAGCTGTCGTTGGTCGCGACCGATGGACGGCGGCTGGCCCTGATCAGCAAGGAACTTGAATTTCCCGCCGCAAATGCAGGAAGCATCATTTTGCCGGCGAAGACCGTGGCGGAATTGCTGCGGCTCCTGGACAAGGGAACGAAGCTCAAGATCTCGTTCAACGAACGGCGGGTGTCGTTTCAGATCGCAACGGACCTGGATGCAAGCGGCCTGACCGAGAACATCTACCTCTTTTCAAAGGTCGTCGAAGGAAACTATCCCAATTATCAGCAAGTCATTCCGAAGGAAACGCACCAGCGGATCAAGTTGGAGCGCGAACTGTTCCTGCAATGCGTCCATCGCGCGGCGCTGGTTTGCAGCGAGAAGGCCAATTCCGTAAAAATCAAGCTGACCAGCAATCTGCTCGAGATCACCGCCGCGAGCCCGGATTTTGGCGAGGCGCATGAATCGATGGCAATTTCCTACAGCGGCCCGGATCTCCAGGTGGCATTCAATCCTCAGTTCATGCTCGACCCGCTGCGGGCGCTGACCAAGGACGAGGTGTTCTTCGAATTGAAGGATGAAGTCAGTCCTGGCGTTTTCAAGACGCTGGAGAGCTTCATCTGCGTGATCATGCCGGTTCGATTGAGCTAGCTCCGGCAATGGCTGCGGCCGGGCGCGCGCCTGGCGGCGACCATCCGCTGTACGTGCAACCGTGGAATTCGATCCTGTCTATCTTCTGCTGGCCACGGCCATCCTCTCGCTGGTGTTGTTCTCGCTCAACCAGCGGCTGGCGTCGCCGGTGATTGCGATCTTCGTGCGCTGGCTGCGCTGGCTCCTGTTTGCCTTTGGAGGTGCCTTCCTGGTCGTTGAATGGGGCTGGAGCACGCGGTCGTTTTGGGTGCTCACGATCGTCCTGTTCCTCGTTTGGTTCCTGCTTGAAACGGCCTATAACTGGCTCGCGATCACCGCCCTGAGCGAAAGTCCGCTTCCGCTGTTCCCCCGGTACGTGGCCAATGCGAGCGGCGAGGAATGGCCGACGCACTCCCGCCTGCTCAAGGTCCGGCAGTGGTTGCGGGCGCAGCATTACGCCCAGGTGCAATCGTTGAAGGCCGAGATCGGCGGCGGAATCTACTTGCGCCTGTCAGTCTATCAGGACCCGACGGCGAAAACGCGGATCCAGATCACGTTCGTGCCGCAGGCCAACGGCGCCATTTCGGTCTGCAGCACGCTGATGTCGCGCACCGAGGATGGAATGCGGTACATCACCGATAATCTCTATCTGCCGTTCGGCGGCTTCTATCCGGAGAACTGGCTGGTCGAACGGAAGCCCTGGATGCGCAGCCTTCCGTGGCTCCTGGCTCGCCACGAGAGACGGCTCTCGGCTGTGCGGGAGCAACTCGCGCCCTGGACTGTGGAGCCGGTCGAGGACCTGAATCAGCAGCAGTTTGAGCTTGAACGTCTCAACACGGAGCTCGGCTTTCTGCTGCCGCACTTCCAGCGGGAGGAATTCGGCAAGATGACCTACGAAGGCCGCTTCCGGGTTTGGCTCGAGGTTTGGATGCTCGACTATTTTGGGCGGCCTACCCGGTATCTGTAGCCGGCGGGTGGAATTTGAGCATCCCGACGCGGCAACATCGGGGTGCGGGTGCCTGATTCAAGAAAACGTAAATCCCCCGGCCGGTCAGTTTCGACTCGTGCCAGAGTCTCGAAGCCTTTAGGTCTGTGGTCATGCTGGTTATCGCTTTGACCAACTTGGAAAAGGTGCAGGAGGTGCCCGCGTCGAGCATGGTTAATCTCGTTCTCGCAGTCCTGGTTCTCGTGGTTGCTGTGTTTCTGATCAAACAGGCGTCGAGCATGAACAAGGGTTTCGTCTTCATGATTGCGGCGGTGATCGTCATTATCGTGGGGATGACTTGGGTCTACCAGCGCAACGAACCGAAGTTTCTCACTCCGTTCATCGATTCGATCGCCCCGTACTTCCCGAAGACACCGCCTCCATACTCGAAGCGCCCGGAACCGGGATCCCCGGCCCCGACCGCACCGAATAAGCAGGCCCCGACCGCACCGAATAAGCCGGCGCCGCCTCCCCCATCAAAAGTTTACTGAGTGGGAGATCATTTTGGTTGTTTTTCGGCGGATTTCTGGGACAGACTTCGTGTTATCTATGCCAAAACCCTATTCAGATGTCGGACTTATCGGCTTGGCTGTGATGGGCCAGAACCTGGCCCTCAACATTGCCGACCACGGATTTCAGATCTCAGTATATAACCGGACAACCGAGAAAACCTCGAAGTTTGTCGCGGAAAATCCGAATACCCCCGGCGGCCTCGTCGGCACGACGACGCTGCAGGAATTTGTCCAGTCGCTCTCGAAGCCCCGCAAGGCGATCATGCTGGTGCAGGCGGGTGCGGGGACCGACGCCGTCATCGACAGCCTCGTGCCGCTGCTCGAGGCGGGCGACATCGTCATCGATGGAGGCAACTCGAAATGGACCGACACGATCCGTCGTGAGAAGGCCCTCCGGGAGAAAGGCCTGTGCTATATCGGTTCCGGCGTCTCGGGTGGAGAGACTGGCGCCCGCTTCGGCCCCGCGTTGATGCCCGGCGGCGCCGCTGAAGCCTACAAGCAATTGGAGCCGATCTGGAACGCGATCGCCGCCAAAGTTGATGCCAAGACCGGTCGCCCGCTTGAGGGCGGCGAGCCCGGCAAACCTGTCGTCGGTGGCGTCCCCTGTGCGACGTACATCGGACCCGATGGCGCGGGCCATTATGTGAAGATGGTCCATAACGGGATCGAATACGGCGACATGCAGATGATCTGCGAGGCCTACGATCTCATGAAGGGCCTGCTCGGGTTGAAAGCAGAGGAGATCGGCGCAGTCTTCACAGAGTGGAATCAAGGTTCGCTCGATTCCTACCTCGTTGAAATCACGGCCGACATCCTGAAGCAAAAAGACCCGCTGACGAAGAAGAAGGCTCTGGTTGACGTGATTCTCGATACCGCCGGCCAGAAGGGCACCGGCAAATGGACAAGCGTCAACGCCCTCGACATGGGAGTTCCCGCCCCGACCGTTTCAGAGGCCGTCTTTGCCCGCTGTCTTTCCGCGATCAAGGAGGAACGGGTTGCGGCATCCAAAATCCTCAAGGGTCCTGCGGCCAAGAAGTATACGGGTGGAAAGAAAGCGCTGATCCAAGCCATCCACGACGCGCTCTATTGCTCGAAGATCTGTTCGTATGCCCAAGGATTCCAGCTGATGCGCGAAGCCCAGAAGGAATATCATTGGACGCTCAACTTCGGCTCGATCGCGCAGATCTGGCGCGGTGGCTGCATCATTCGGGCGGTGTTCCTGCAGAAGATCACCGAAGCCTACGGGCGCAACCCGGGGCTGGCGAATCTCCTGCTCGATCCCTACTTCAACAAGACCATCAAGAACGCCCAGGCAAACTGGCGCAAAGTTGTCGCTCTGGCCGCCCAGCACGGCGTTCCGGTTCCGACCTTTGCCTCGGCCCTGAGTTACTACGATGGCTATCGTTCCGCCCGCCTGCCAGCGAACTTGCTGCAGGGACAGCGCGACTACTTCGGGGCTCACACCTACGAGCGGGTTGACCGGCCGCGCGGAAAGTTCTTCCACGTCGACTGGCCGGAGCCCACAAGGCCGCAGATCGAAGCCTCAAAATAGGCAGGCAGGGGCCTCGCGGGCCAAATCCGACAGGCTCCTGATAATGTTTGCGTCCACACAGCCGGCCTCGCTGAGGCCGGCTTTTGTTTGGGGTGCGCCCGGCTGTGCCGGCCTGTTTTCGCGCGGTTGCAGCCAAGCCTTGGCAACAAGGATGCCACCGGCTCCGCCTGGCGGGAGCTGAATGCGTCCTGCCCGCTTGAAGCCCTGGATCCTGACCAGGCCACCGATGTAAAACAATCCATGCAAAGGTGAAATTGGTATATCCCAATATTAAGACAAATAGTATTTGACACAAAATGATACATCCTGATTAATCGGAGATTAGGATAAATGGCTAATGGATGATCTTGGATTTTGTTCGCATATGATTCCTATGCAATTGGATGCTATGATTGATGCGTATCGGAATGTCGTTCCGCTTGATGGCTATCCGACCTTGGATGAGATCGAACGACAGCCGGAGTTGCCTGGACTTAGGCACAATGAGGTCTGGGCTGCGATCAAGATGGCTCGTGCGGCAAGTTTGCGGAAGATCCCGCTTGTGGACTGCAAAGGACGGCCTTTCCAGCTCGGTTTCCCATCCGGACTGTCCGAGGTTTTCAATAAGATCGATCGATGGGGAGCCGACGGCCCTGGTGCCGCCCGGGACACAAGTCGCGCTTTGGCGACGAGCCTCCGGGAGGAGTCGGCTGCCTCGGCGATCCTGGCCGGCGCAGGGATGTCGCAATCGGGCGCGGAGGAGATGCTGCGCTGCGGTCGGCAACCCGAAGATCGGGATGAAAGGATGGTCTTCAACATGTACCGCGCGCTGGAATCGGTTCAAGAGTTGGGCGCTTCAGTGCTGAGTCCAACGCTGGTTTTGGAGCTCCATCGGGCGATCACCGAAGGAACCCTGGACCCCGCCGACGCTTCCGGGCGCTTGCGGCGCGATGGGGAGACTGCCGGCCTTCAAGGACTGGAGGCCGGCGAATACGCACCTCCTGATGCCCGGGAATTGGAGGGCCGGCTGGAGTCAATGTGCGCGTTCGCGAACGGCGAGGCGCCGGGTTTCTTTGTCCATCCGGTTGCACGGGCGATCCTGCTGCATTTCCGGCTGGCCTACGAACGGCCGTTTGTCGACGGCAACGGCCGGACTGCCCGCGTCCTCTTCCGCTGGGCCATGCTGCGACAAGGCTACCCCCTCTTCGCATTCGTGGCGCTTTCGCCCGTGTTGGCCGCCGAGCCCGCCCGCTACGGGCGCGCGTTTCGCCAGACGGAAACCGATGACAACGATCTCACGTATTTCGTCCTGCATCAGGCCGGGGCGATCGGCGTCTCAATGAACGCTCTCGCGGACCGTGCTGCGCGCGACGCACGGGAACTCAGTTCAATGGAGGCGCGTCTGCCGGGTTTTGCGGCGCTCAACCGGCGTCAACAGGCCCTGATCGCCCACGCACTCCGGCATTCCGGCGCCCGCTATGTGATCGCCGGCCACCAGCGCAGCCATGGCGTGACCCACCAGACGGCTCGCGATGACCTGTTCGACCTGGAACGGCGCGAGTTGCTGATCGTCGGAAAGGAGGGGCGCACCTACTTCTTCCAGGCGGCAGCCGACCTGCGGCGGACGCTGCAATCCGCGGTTGGCCGCCGGCGCGCGGCTCGGGCAATTCAGTCCGACGAACTCCCGACCAACCTGCTCTAGCCGCTTGTCAGACGAATCGTCCTGCGAGCTGCTATGACTGAAGAACGCGATCCGCGCCGGTCGTTGCCAGCGTGCGCATCCGGGCGACACGGCATTTCTCAGCGAGCCAGATGCCTTCGATTCGGGCGTAATCTGCGTCCTTCGATCCGGTCACGAGGCAAAAGTCGAAGTCCGGCCACTGGTCGATCTCGTAGAGCGCCGTCCGGAGCCGTCGTTCAATCTGTTCCTGCGAATCCTGCCCCCGGGCCAGCAGCCGGGCGCGGATCGTCTCCATGTCCGGCGGCATGATGAACACGGTGACGAGCCTGCCGCGCATCCCTGGATTGCTGTCGAATGCCTTCCGGTAGGCGCGGACTCCCTGGACGTCCACGTTGGCGACAAGGTCCGTGTCGCGCATGAGCTGGTCGAATACGGCGCTTTTCCGCGTGCCATAGCGCGAGGTGTGCACGGGCGCCCACTCGAGGAACTCATCGTTTGCAAGCGCCTCGTCGAACTCGTGATCGCTGAGGAAAAAATAGTCCACGCCGTGCTTCTCGCAGTCGCGCGGAGGGCGGGTCGTACAGGTGACAACGCGCTTGGTTCCGGGGTGGTCGCCAACCAGCCGCTCGCTGAGCGTTGTCTTTCCCGTGCCGGTGGGTCCGGCGATCACGAGCAGAAAGCCGCGAAATTCCTTTGGCGGGGGTATCATTGCGGGAACGTGGATTGATCAATCGGTGAACGCCACGGCGATGAGCAGCAATCCGTAGGCAAGGAATCCGGCGCCCAGCCCGCGGGCGCGCCCGGGTCGGGCGAACAGCCACTGGAGAAAATCGCGCATCCGGTACGGGACCGCGGCCAGGTACAATGCCACCCCGATGGCGACGAAAACACCGCTCACCATGAAGAGCCGCTGCGGAACCTCATAGTGCATGAACGCGGCGCGAAGCAGGGGCCACGCCGCAAGCAGGATGAGCACGCTGAGCCCGCGCACCGCCAGAAAATCGGGGACGTATTTTAGCGACAGCGCGCCGAGCGCCGCGAACCCGAGCACCCAGGGCGCATTGGAACTTCCAAAAATGCGGTCCGCATCGCTCATGTTCCCGACGAGCACCAGAAACCACAACACGCCGCCGCCAAACAGGACATACGAGGCCGTTGTCGACCGCGGCATCGCCTTGAGCGTGGCCACGACGAGCGGGAGGTTCAGGAGCAGAAGCGCCCCAAGAACGGCGAGAAACAGCCCCAGGAGCAGTGTGGCGAGAAACAGTGACATGGAATCGTTCCCCAACTCCTAACCGAAATCGTTCTCTCCCGGCAATGCATCATTTGCATGCCTGCCGGGTCAGCCGGCCTGCAGCGTGCCGTAGAGGGCGCTTGGCGTGGTGCGATCGATCCGGACCGGCACCAGTTCGCCGATCCGGCGCGGGTCGCATTCGAAATGCACCGTGCGATTCCCCCGCGTGCGCCCCATGTAGCGCAGGCCTTTCTTGTCCGGACCCTCGACCAGCACTTCCTGCGCCGTGCCGATGAGCGCCTGGTTCCGGCGCCGGGAATTCTTCTCCAGCAGCGAGAGCAGGGTCTGGTTGCGCTCCTCCTTGATCGCCTCGGGAACCTGCCCGTCCAGACTGGAGGCCGGCGTACCGCTGCGGATGGAGTACTTGAAGATGTAGGCCATGTCGTAGTTCACCGCCTCGAAAAGCTCGAGCGTCTGCGCAAAATCCTCCCCGGTCTCCCCGGGAAAACCGACAATGACGTCAGTCGAGAAATACATGTCCGGGCGCACCTGGCGCAGGTCGCGGACGATTTCCCCGTAGCGTTCGCGGGTGTACGGCCGGTGCATCGCGCGCAGGATGCGATTGCTGCCCGACTGCAGCGGCAGGTGCACGTATTCACACAACTTGGACAGCCTGCCGTAGGCCTCGACGAGGTCCCGCTTGAAGCCCAGGGGATGCGGCGAGGTGAACCGGATGCGCGCGAGGCCGTCGATCTCGTGGATCCGTTCGAGCAGTTGTACGAACGGCGTCACGCCGCCGCCGGCCACATGATCGCGGCGGCCGTAGCTGGTTACGATCTGGCCCAGGAGCGTGATCTCGCGGACGCCTCCTTCCACCAGCCCGCGGCACTCGGCCACGATGTCGTCCATCGGCCGCGACCGCTCGTCCCCGCGCGTCTTCGGGACGATGCAAAACGTGCATGCCATGTCGCACCCCTGCTGGATGGAGACAAATGCGGTGACCTGGCGGTCGTCGAGCAGGTGGTCGCGGATGGTGTTCTGCGAACCGGCTTCGTCGCCGGTGTCGACGATCGTTGCCCCAATGGGAATGCCGGCATCGCGGGCCGCCAGGATGTTGTCGAGATAGCCCGGGACCTGGTGGAACTTCTGCGTGCCGACGATCAGGTCGACATCGGGCAGCTGGTCGAGAAGCTCGCTGCCGCGGTTCTGGGCCATGCATCCGAGGATGCCGAGGACGAAACGCGGGTCGCGCCGCCGCTGGGCTGCCACGTGGCCGGCCTTTCCGATCGCCTTCTGTTCGGCGAGATCGCGCACGCTGCAGGTGTTGAGCAACAGGATGTCGCATTCGTCCTCCCGGCCGACGATGCGGTAGCCCCGGGCGCGCAGCATGGCCGCGACCGCCTCGCTGTCGCGCGCGTTCATCTGGCAGCCGTAGGTCTTGATATGGACTCGATTCATGTCCCGCGCTTCCAACAGTCCTCAAGTCCGCCTCCGAGTAAAGCGCGATGCAGGGGATCGGGCTCGCGCGGTGGATGAGGGACCGGAAAACCCCATCCGGCGATCCGCCCGATGGTGCCTGGGAGCCGTGTTTTGGTTGTGATCCCGGCTGCGAGGTGGCGCGATTGTCCGATGGACATTGGAGGGAAACCCGCTTTACCGTGGTCCCGTCTGTATCTCCAGCGAGGTTAGACGCCTCCCTGCCCATGCCCGACCAACCCCCCTCGCCCGCCGCTCCCGGATCGAATGCCGATCCGGTCCGCCCTCTGTTGTGCGCGGCGATGCTTGAGATTGCGACGCCCCGGCTCTACCAGGAGAATCCGTTTCGCAAGACCGGTCTGAGCGTTCTGGCGGGCGCGCGCGAGGTGGCAAAGCGGATCGACCAGCTGAAGCTCGCGGCGGAATTGGAAAGCGGTGAGGAGCACCGGTCGTTCGCGCCGATGGAACTTCTGACGGTGGACCAGGTTCGCGAGGTGGCACAGGTGCTGAAGGAACCCGCGGTCCGGCTGGTGCACGAGTTGTTCTGGTTCTGGCCCGAGAATTTCCCCGAGGATTCGCCGGACGACACGGCGATGGTTTTCCTGGCCCAGGGAGAGACGCGCCGCGCAATCGAACATTGGGAGGCTTTGGCGGACGAGGGCCAGCCTGCGGCGTTGCACAATCTTGCGGTCTGTTATCACCAGCAGGCGCTCGAAATGGAGGAGGCGGAAGCACCGGACGATCAGGATCTGGCCCAGCTCTGGCTGCAGGCGATACGCTACTGGGACCGGATCCGCTGCGACGAGGCTGTCTGGACGCGGCTGCGGGCAAGGGTCACGGGTCTCGGCGACGCCCGTCTGTCCGTGGAGATTGTCGGGCAGATGCGGACCACCATTCCGGACGCTCTCGCGAAGATCTGCGCAGCACTCGCGTTGAGCCATGGCGAACAGGGACGCGCAAATCGCGGAGGCCTGCATGCGGCACTGGTGATTCACATCCACGGGGACAACACCGGCGCCCGCCAGGCGCTGGAAACGCGGGCGACGCCAATCGTCCGCCGGATCGATGCCCGGGTGAGCGAGACGAAGAACCGCGCGGCGCTCCCGGATGCCAACGGCCTGACGGAGGCGGACATGCTCATTCGCACAAACGACGAGGATTTGCGTCTGGTCGAGATCCTGTGCGGGCGGGCGGCGGAATATTACCGAGAGGTGTCCCACAGTGTGGCGGACACCGCGTTGAATTGTCTCGTGGGTTATCAGCGGCAAACCGGGGATGACCGCGGCTGCCTGCCTGTGCTCTTTTATCTGCTGGGGATGGAGGCGACGCCCGAATTCAAGCTCCGCCTGGCAGACACGTTCCGGATCGTCCGCGGCAACGCCCTGTCGGGCGAACGTCGCGATGTCCCGGAAAAACGGCTTGGCCCGGCTGTTGTAGAACCGGAACTTTCCGACTACGAGAAAGAGTTCCGGCTGCTCACGGACCAGGTGATCCCTGGCCTGGATGGGATGCAGCTGGGCGAGGCGGGTCGCGAGGAATATTCCGCGCGGGTCGCGGGCATGCTCAAGAACATCGCTGTCGCGGCGTATCACGAGAATGACAACATCAACCTCGCGATGAACGCATTTGCGACCGCGTTTGCCCTCCCCTGCGGCGACAGGATGCGCGAAGCTCTGGAGAAGGAGCGGTCGCAGCTGCAGCAGGAGATCGAGACACGAAAGGAGAAGGAGCTGCGGCTCGAGACGGAGACCGGTGTTCTGCTGATCAACCGGAAGGGCGTCAGCCTCGACGGACGATGGGCGGATGCGGCCGATCTGGCGGGCCTGCGCCACGGTGTGCAGAACAGGGCTTCCGGCAACTCGGCGGTGACAAGCTATGTCATCGCGTGGCGCACCGCGGCCGGCGAGGAGTTCGAGCTGAACGGGCAGAAGGTCCTCGTGCCGTCCGAACGCACCGGGCAGGACTACGCCCGGATTCTCGACACGTTCTATTACTTCTTTGTGCCCGCGCTCATCGACCGGCTGGCGGCCGCAATCCGCAAGGGCGAAGACGTCCTGATTGGAGAGACCCCGATCAAGCGTCAGGGCCTGCTGCTCGCGTCCACGGTGCGCTTTGGCGATCGCGACGAGCTCGTGTCCTACGCATCGCTTGAAACCAGGACCGAGGGAGGACAACTGGCGTTCTCCAGCAAACTCAATCCGTGGCTTTCGGACTCGTACGTGATTGCGGATACCTGGAATGCGGTGATCTTCCGCCAGCTTGTCGAGGTGTTGTTGCGGGGATAGCCAATGAATCTCACTCTTCTCGAGCAAATTCTCGCCCGCGATCCGCGAAAACAGGTGCGCTTTCCCGATCTTCCGGTCGACGAGGCGTTGACCGCTTTGCGCCGGTTGCAGGAGGCCCTGCATGCGGAGCAGAAACCCGCGGCGGCTCCCGAAGCGGCACCACGTCCGGAAGCGGTGGGTTCCGACGAACTGGCGCCCGCGCTTGGAGGACTCGCAACGCAGGTCTGGAGGGCGTTCGGGAAGACGGTCGATCCCGCCACCGGGCAGCCGCGGGAGGAGATGCGGCGGGTCCACCGGCACATTGAAGGTGCGCTCGACATGTTGAAACAGATGGGGCTGACGATGAACGACTGGGTGAACCAGCCCTACGACGCCGGGCTGCCGGTGAAGGTTGTTTCCTTCCAGCCGACGCCGGGTCTCGAACGGGACACGGTCATCGAGGCCGTCCGCCCGACCGTGATCTGGAAGGACCGGCTGCTGCAGTTGGGCGAGGTCGTCGTCGGCACGCCGCAGATTTCCGAAGTGAAGCCGCAATGAGCAGAACCACCATCGACTACGGTATCGATCTGGGCACGACCAACAGCACGATTGCTGTGGTGTCGGGGACCACCACTGAAGTCATCAAGAACGCGCTCGACGCGGAAACAACCCCTTCCGCGGTCTACATCAACCGCGAGGGCAATCTCTGGGTCGGCCAGAATGCACGCTCGAAGATGGCCGACGAGCGCTCCGAGGACGACGTGTTCCTCGAATTCAAGCGCCGCATGGGCACCGGCTTCGAATACCGGTTCCAGGCCAGCGGACGGCGCATGAGTCCGGAACAGCTGTCCGCAGAGGTCCTGAAATCGCTGCGCGGCGATGTGGCGCGGGCGGGAGGCGAGGAAGTGTCTGCGGCAGTCCTGACGGTGCCGGCGGCGTTCGAGCTCCACCAGTGCGATGCGACCAAGCGGGCCGCCGAGCTGGCCGGCTTCAAGACGTCGTTGCTGCTTCAGGAGCCGGTCGCGGCCGCGCTTGCCTACGGCCACCAGAAGATGAACAGCAGGGCGTACTGGCTGGTCTTCGACTTCGGCGGCGGCACGTTCGACGCCGCGCTGATCCGCTCCGAAGACGGCACGATGATGGTGACCAACCACGGCGGCGACGGCTTCCTGGGCGGCTCCGACATCGACTGGGCAATTGTCGAACAGGTGCTCGTCCCGCGGGTGAAGGCGCAGTTCGGGGTGCGCGATTTCGAGCGCGGATCCCTCAAATACAAATACGACCTCCTGCGGCTCAAGGCCGCCGCCGAGGATGCCAAGATCGAGCTCTCCCAGAAGAAGACGACCGTCATCGAGGCCACCTTGCGCTGCGGGGGGGCCAACGCGTTTTCATTCGAGACCGAGATCACACGCCTGCAGGTCATCCGGATCGCCGAGGCGAGCGTGACAAGAGCGGTGAACATCGCCCAGCGCGTGCTCACGGAGAAAGGCCTCTCGCCCTCGGCAGTGGAGAAGATGATCTTCGTTGGCGGCCCGACGCTTGCCCCCTATTTCCGCGACCTCGTCAGCGCGAGGCTTCCGATCCCGTTTGACGTCGGAGTCGACCCGATGACCGTGGTTGCGCGCGGAGCGGCGATCTTCGCCGGCAGCCAGCGGCTCGCACCGCGGGCAATGTCAACCCCGGCGACCTCGACCCGGCTCTCAATCGACCTGATCTACAAACCGGTCGGAGCAGACCCGGAGCCGCTGATCGGCGGAAAAGTGGTGGCGCCGCCTGGGACTCCGCTGGCAGGCTATACGATCGAGGTCGTGAACCAGCAGTCGAAGTGGCGGAGCGGCAAGCTCGCCCTGAAGGAGAACGGCGCATTCCAATTCGCCATCCGCGCGGAGCGCGAGATCCAGAACCAGTTTCAGATCGAGGTCCGCGAACCGGCGGGCACCGTCTGCCTGACCACGCCCGACCGGTTCGCCTACACGATCGGCGTGATCGTGGAGGAGCAGCCGATCATCAACAATCTCGGGGTCGCGATGTCGGACAACAAGGTTGGCATCCACTTCACCAAGGGACAGGGGCTTCCGGCGCGGAACACCCGGTCCTACCGGTCCACGGTCGGGCTGCGGCAGGGCGAGTCGGGAAGCGTCGTCAAGATCCCGATCGTGGAGGGCAACCGCGAGCTGGCAGACCGCAACATCCTCATCGGCTCGGTCGAGATCACGCCCGACAAGATCGACCGCGACCTGCCAGCCGGAAGCGAGATCGAGGTGACCCTGCGCATGGACGCCTCGCGGCTGCTCACCGTCGTCGCCTATGTGCCCCTTCTGGACGAGGAGTTTCCGGCGCGGATCGAGCTGGGCGGCAAGGTGCGCCAGCCGGACATCGGTGTGCTGCGGCAGGAGTGGAACCACGAGCTGGCGCGGCTCGCCGACCTCAAACAGGGCCTCGAGGACGCGGGGGAACGCAACTCGCTGGAGACCCTTCGGCAGCTGGACACTTCGGGGGCGATTCGGAATCTGGAACAGCGGTTTTCGGGCGAGGGGGCGGATTTCGACGCCTTGCTGCAGGCCGACCGCGAGTTGATCGAGTTCAAGGTCGTTCTCGACGAGGTCGCGGCCAAGGTGGCCTGGCCGGTTTGCGTGCGGGAGGCCGAGAACTGGCTCGCCGACCTCGACCGGCTCGTCGGGCCGGAAAGCACCGCCGAGGAAAAGGGGCGGGTGCGGACGCTGCACGACCAGGTCCGCGCCATGATCGCGGAGAAGAACGAGGACCGCCTCAGGAAGAAGATCGGCGAGATGTCGGATGTGTATTCAACGATTCTATACAGGCAGCCCGTCTTCTGGATCGAGTACTTCGAGATCCTCGTGCGGAGCCGCCTGCTGATGCGGGACCCGGCGAAGGCGGCCGCGCTCGTGCAGGAGGGCCGCGCGTTCGTCGCCGCGAACGACCTGCCCGGGCTCAAGAATGTCGTGTTCCAACTCCAGAACCTGCTCCCGCCAAATGTTGCGGCCCAGGCGCGCCGCGGCTATGGTTCGGGTTTGGTCACCTAGGGCTCCATGGATCCGACACCCGAGTCGTCGATCGCGACCAGCCTGCGCCTGATGAAGGCGTTGAGCCTCGCCCGCCATGGGAAGATGCGCGCGGCGCAGGCGTTGCTGGGCAACGAATCGGCGCTGCCCGAGAAGCCAGTCGAGCTTCACGCGCTGGCGGCCCTGGTGACGAGCGAAGGCGACTACTCGCGGGCATTGCGGTTGTGGCGGTTGTTGCTGCAGCGGGAACCCGGCCATCGCGAGGCCCGGAGGATGATTGCGTCGATCGAGCTGTGGCTTTCGCGTCCGCCGTGGGTGCGGTATGTTCCCGCCGGCGCCGCGGCGGTGGCGGTGCTCGTGGTCGCGATCGTGCTCATGGCCGCTCTCGGCGGAAGCCCCCCCCGGGCCGGCGGCAACGCTTCTGCTCCGAGTCTGTCGGCGGGGCCGGCATCGCCGGCGCGAGCCTTGTCGCCGAGCCAGACCTCGGCGCCTCCGCCGCCGATCACGATCCCCGGCATGAGCCGCCGCCGCCAGGGCCCATGAGGCGGTTCCGGAAGCGCGCGGATGAAGGGCTTGGCGGTTGGCCTTGAAGCCAGGGCAGCCCCAATCCAGTTCACAGGCGGTAACGAAGGAAACGGAGAACGATCCGGAGACGTTTTTGCCGCAAAAAGCAACGGAGTGCGCAAAGGATACTGTCGAGCGTTCTTCGGGCTGCTGTCTCTTCGGATCGTGCATCCGTGCGAGGAGTTCCAATCCCGGACATTCTACAGGAGGTCGCTGAGCGCGCAGAGACCAGAAACCTCAGCAGCCGAATGCCGCCCACGAATTCACACGAATCCGCACGAATGTATCGCTGCATTGTGGCCGCGAGCGCCAGCGAGTGGTTCCGGCCTCCCTGAAATTGGTTGGATGATTCCTGCTTCGCGCCCTGAGCCCATCCGCGCCATCCGAGTGATCCGTGGTCAACTCATGGAGCTCTCAGCCTTCTGCTTTGATCCGACTTCCGTGGCCATTGGTGCCTGCCGGCCGTAGGCGAGGCGACGGCTGCTGCATTCGTGAACGAAAACGACCCGCCAATCAATTGCGCTCACCCGTCCAACGGACTCGGGGCGCCGGTTTTCATTGATATTTTCGACGTGGTTCCGGTGTCGTCTCCGGGGTGACCGCTGCGCGGGAAGTCGTTCATGGGGAATATCGTCCAGCATCTCCGATTCATGCCCGGGCGCGTGCGGAGCGCCCAACCTGGCCCGTGGTTATGCTGCATGGCGCCGGGCCGACGAGCGTTTTCTTTCCACCATTCCGGCAGCGCGAGTCCGGACGGTTTCATCTCACCTCTTGGGCTTGGGCAGGCCCGATTTGCCTGTATTCAGAGCACCCATTTGCGTGACCGGGAAGAGTCTGCTCTGACAGTACTTCCACACGACAGACTGCCGTTCACTCCGCGCCTCAGAAGGACCTCAGCCGTACTGCCGCCGAATCATGATGGCGAAGGGAGTTCGGCTGCGGGACCGTCCGTCCAGCGGCAAGATTCGAATCCTCCAAGCGCGCGAGAATGTAAAAACTGCAGCTTCTCGTGGACCCGAATTCGGCGGGATTCTTCCGCCGTCGAATCCGGTCTTGTTTCCCAAGATGTTTCCAGATAACCAGATTGCGTGCGCACGACGATTTCGGGACGCCTCAAGAACCGCGCCTGAAATATCTGGATCACACAACACCACCCCTGCGGCATATTACCCTGTTCGCCTAAATTGAACTCAAGTTTGCAGAGCCGCGCCTTGGCAACCCAGAATCCTTTTGTTTCTGCGCGACGTGCCGACTAACAAAGCTATTTTACGCTAGAATGAATATCTACAGCAAACTGAAGAACTCCACATTAGCGAAAGCGATTGCAAATGCAATCCGAGAACCGACGGTGCCCTCGATAAGCAAACCGTCTTTGCAAGTGCAAAGTAAGTACACCATCGCGAACAGCGATGATTTGTCCCCGTCTCGAGCTCAAATCGATTCCAGTAAAATATCCAGTACCGGTGGCTCTACAATGTGCAAAGCATATATGAATGGGCAGTGCATCAGCCAACGTACCGGGAGAAGCAGTAGCGCTTGTTCTTGGGATCCCAATAATTGGGAGCGTTGCGCTGTAGTGTTGGAATGCACGAAGTTCTATGGGAATTGGTAGCTAGCCGAATGGATATTTTATAGCAGAAGATTGTTCCGACATAGAGATAGCGCCAGCTCACAGAAAGAGATACTTCCTACGCTACTGCCAAGCCTCTTTCACCGCGAATCTTGTCGTCCGAACTGTAGATTGCAGATACCCTGATAAGTGGGCGAACCTAAAGTGAAGTAGGCTGCGAGGAGGCAGGCAGGGCCGGAGGGTGAGACGGAATCGAGGGGCCTACATCACGGTTGGAGGAGGGCGCGGCTGGAC
>Ga0265323_10000122_pt1 | contig 44507 bp, 31 predicted proteins | sample 41225metaG_FD_193580 | JGI IMG/M metagenome (GOLD analysis project Ga0265323, IMG submission 193580) | Rhizosphere microbial communities from Carex aquatilis grown in University of Washington, Seatle, WA, United States - 4-12-25 metaG | ecosystem: Host-associated > Plants > Roots > Rhizosphere...
TGAAATCCGGGGGCCTGGAAACATCGAAGGAGAGCTGCCGCGACCGCCGCGGGCTGCCGCTGATCGAAACGCTGATGGCCGACTTCGCCTATGCCATGCGTCAAGTGCGCAGAAGCCCCGGATTTGCGGCTGTAGCTGTCATTACGCTGGCGCTGGGGCTGACCGTCAACGCCACCGTTTTCTATATGATCAACGAACTGTTTCTGCGGCCCTTGCCGGCAGCGGACCCCGAACGGCTGGTGGTGATTGCGCAGAAGATCCCTCAGTCGCAGATGCTGTTTCCCTCTTCGTATCCGGACTTTCTGGACTTTCAGCGCTCTGCCGGGGGAGGTAGCCATGATTCTCCGGAGATCGCACAGGCTTTCTCCGGAATCATGGCCTATCTGGAGTCGGCGGTCCAGATGAGCCGCCGGGGCGAAGCCGCCGAGAGATCCTATGTGCATGCGGTCAGCGGCAACTACTTTACGGTTCTGGGAGCGCAGCCGATGATGGGGCGGCTCTTCCTGCCCGATGAGGGCCGGGCAGCAGGCGCGGATGCCATCGTCGTTCTCACATACGACACTTGGAAGAACCGCTTTGCCGCCGACCCGCACATCGCCGGCCAATCGGTGAGGATCAACGGCCTGCCGTTTACCGTGGTGGGCGTGACGCAGCCCAAATTCGTGGGCGCGCAGTGGGGCACGGCCCTGGGCGGATTTGTGCCGATTTCGATGCTGCCGCTGATGAATCCCGGGGGCAACGAAGTCTTCACCAATCGCGGCTACACATCGGTCTTCATGATGGGCCGGCTGCGGCAGGGCGCCAGCCTTGCGCAAGCCCGCGAGGCGACCTCACTGGTGATGGCGCGCCTTCTCAAGGATTATCCTCAGTATCACCCTCCGCTCGAAGCCACCGTGGTTCTGCGCGAATCGAGGTGCCGGCCCTCGCCGGTTGCGGCCAACTTCACGCCGATGGTTCTCTCCGTCCTGATGGCGATGGCGCTGCTGGCGGTCACGGTGGCAAATGTGACCAATCTGCTCTACGCGCGCACTGCCGATCGCGAGCGGGAGATGGCGATTCGCGGAGCTTTGGGCGCCAGGCGCTGGCGGCTGCTGCGCCAGTTGCTCGCCGAGAGTACGCTGCTCGCACTCGCCGCTGGAGCCATCGGAGCAATGAGCGCCATCGCCGTCACAAGCCTGCTCGGCAAACTGATCGTTCCCGGCGACGTGGCGCCCCCGGCCAACACCGGCACGGACTGGCGCTTGTTTTTCTTCGCCTTCCTTGCATCGCTGGCCACTGGCATTCTTGCCGGACTGCTGCCCGCGTTGAAGGCGACCCGGCTTGAGGTTTTGCCGATGCTGAAGAACTCGCCCGCCATCGCGGGTGGCCGCCATCGCCTGCGCAGCCTGCTGGTGATCGCCCAGGTTGCATTCTCGTGTTTGGTGCTGATTTGCGCCGGCCTTGCCGCGCGCAGCGTCCAAAAGCTCACGCAGATCAATCTCGGCTTTCGATCGGACCACGTCTTTCTCGCCACGGTCGATCCTTCGCTCGAACGCTACAGCGACGAGCGCAGCCGCCAGTTTCACGCGCAATTGCTCGACAGGCTCCGCGTCCTGCCCGGCGTCACCAGCGCCAGCATGGCCACGAATCTGCCCTTTGATATTAAGAGTAGTCAGCGCGCGGGCGTTTGGCCGGCGGGTCAAACCCCGACGGAGAACGAGAAGTATCTGAGCGTTGTCTGTACGTCTGTCGATCCTGCGTATCTCGCAACCCTTGGCGCGCGCGTCCTTGCCGGCCGCGATTTTACCGCGCACGACGATGAGGCCGCGCCGCGCGTGGCCATCGTCAATCGAATGCTTGCCCAGTTGCTTTGGCCAAACGCCGATCCGGTTGGAAAGCGCCTGGTGCTCCAGGGAGACGCGATGCAGGTCGTGGGCGTGGTCGGCGAGTTGCGCGTTTGGGCGATAACCGACGCCAATCGTCCCCTGATCTTTTACCCGCTGGCGCAGCGTTTTCAAAACAACGTGACCATCGTTGTGCGCACAGGGACGGACCCCATGCAAATCGCCGCGTCCGTCAAGCGGACCGTCGCCCAGTTGGACCCCGAGATGGCGGTCTACAACGTTCGCACCCTCGACCAGCAGATTGCCAGCAGTCCGTTGGGCATGGCTCCGATGCGTATGGGCACGGTCATCGCGGGTACACAAGGCATCATTGCTCTGTTTCTGGCCAGCCTGGGCCTCTACGGATTGATCTCTCACAAGGCGAAGCGGCGCACCCATGAGATCGGCATTCGCATGGCGCTGGGCGCCGCATCGAACTCGGTAGTCAACCTGGTATTGCGTGACGGCCTGAAGTTGGCCGGCATCGGCCTCGCACTCGGCTTGCTCGCGGCCCTCGGCCTTACGCGATGCCTCCAGGGCTTGCTCTACGGAGTATCGGCTTTCGATCCACTGAGTTTTGCCGCTGTCGCCGCCGTGCTGGCCAGCGTCGGCGTCCTGGCTTGCTGGTGGCCCGCGCACCGCGCGGCGAAGGTCGATCCCGTCGTGGCGTTGCGCAACGAGTGAGGAGGGGCCCCGGACGCTGCTTGCGCGAGGCGGCCTTTCTACGAGCCGGCGACGATCCGCTCAGCGGCCAGGGTAAACGCTACGGCGTCATCGAGGATCCATCCGCTGAGAGCCCCATCAACTTTCGGCTGCGCAGTGATCCATTTCCTCTGCCCGTCAAGCTAACCAAGCGCTAGTCAAGACCCAATCGGTCGCAACGCCAGCGGCATGGGACAATGGGATTGCATCTCGATTCATGCCCAAGCGATACACAAGCCGGGAACTGGTCAGACTGGCCGAAGACTTCGGATGGATGTTGGCCGGGGTGAGGGGAGACCATCACAACTTCAGGCACCCGGCGAGCCGTTACGTGGTCACTATCGTGCATCCCCAAAAAGATGTACCGGTGGGGCGAGCGGTGGATACGGTGAAGAAAATCAGACTGGAGGTCAAGTGATGCGATTTCTGATCATGCTGGAACAAACCGAGACGGGATTTGCGGTGCAGGCGCCCGATTTGGCCATAGCCACTTACGGAGAGAACATCGACGCGGCCAAGCGCGCGGCAGGAGAAGCGATTCGGAGCAACCTCGAAGCCTATCGAGAAGCCGGACAACCGGTGCCTCAAGCGCAAGGGGTTACAGCCCATCTTGAGAATCCCGAATTTCGGGATTTGTTGTTCGCATTCGTCGACGTAGCCGAGCCTCAGGGGAGAATCGCCGCCTAGCTCAATCCGCCGTGTCTGGGTCGCGACTCCGAATCTCCGGTTCATCGGCCGTCCGCCGGACATGGTACGAGTTCCGTAATATGTGAAGCGTACGATCCGTTCCTGCCGGGACAGAGATGCACCTCTGCTGCTGGAGCGGAAATTCAGCAGGCGCCGCCAGGCGATCGGGAAGTCCGCCCGTGTCCGGCTGGAAAAGCTGGATGCTGTGACATCGCTGGCAGATCTCGAGTTGCCGGGCTTTCGGCTGCTGGCCCTCGCCTGACAGTCCGCTACCCGGGGCGCGCCGCGATGGCCGTACGATTCCGGGCCAGTGTTCGAGTGGGGCGACAGCCCGGCGACAGATCCGGGCCGCCTTGCAGGGCGCAAACGGCCCTTGAAGGACATACCGCAGCTCGCGGCTCGCGGGACCACAGGTTGGCGGTTGGGCTTATACTGAATGAGATTTGGACAGCAAAACGGAAATCCCCGGTAAGAACCCTATGAAGACCTTCGCGCAAATCCTCATGCCTCTGCTGCTCGTGAGCCTCTCGCCGGCCCAGGAACGGCCCTGGCAGCGAATCTCCGATCCCGCCGCCGCACAGCTCGCGGCAAAATTCGCCTCGCCGCCATCGGAATACGGCTCGCAATTCGACTGGGGCTTCAGCGACAAACTCGACCGCGAGGCCATGGGGGCCATCCTCGACCATGCCAAATCGCTGGGCGTAATGGGTGCTTTCGTCGAGCCCAAGGTCGGCAACTCCCCCTACCTCTCGGCCGGCTACTTCCAGGCAGTGAAGATTCTGGTGGAGGAGGCCAGGAAACGCGACATGCATCTGTGGTTCGACGATGACGGCGGATATCCCTCCGGGTTTGCCGGCGGCAAATTCACCAACGAGCGCCCGGACCTGCGCATGTTGGCCCTGGCTTCCCCCCAACACGTCCCGGTCACCGCCGGCCAGAAGTACTCCTACGAGCTCGATCCCCGGACCATTTGCGTACTGGCTGTCAATCTCGACACCGGCGCCACCCAGGTGCTCGACAGTTCGTCGGGAACGGTGAACTGGACCGTGCCTGCGGGCAACTGGGAAATCGTTCTGCCCCGCTCCCAGTTCCGCTCCGGCCCCACGCGGTCGGCCAACAACCAGACCGGCGCGAAGAACGGCATGCACTCGCTCATGGATTACCTGAATCCCGAGGCGGATAAACTCTTCGTCGAGTGGACCTTCGATGCCTACAAACAGGCCGTCGGCGACGAAATGGGAAAGACTGTCCTGGGCTTCCGCGGCGATGAGCCGTCCTTCGGCTTCAACCCCTGGTCGCCCGTGCTGCTGGCCGAGTTCCAGAAGCGCAAAGGTTATGACTTGCGCCCATACCTGGCGAAGATTGCCGCCATCAGCATCGCCGGGCGTGGACCGGCGGCATCAGCCAGCATCAATCTCGACGAGAGCCACCGCGTTTATGCGGACTATTCCGACGTGTGGAGCGATCTGTTCGGCGAGAAGTTCTTCGGCGTGGAAGGCAAATGGGCCGCGGAGAATCATGTCGAGATGCAGACGCACATCGAGAACGAGGAGATCCTGCCGCGGCTCGCCATCAGCGACGGCGATTTCTTCAAGTGCATGCGCGGGATCCAGGTGCCCGGCGTGGACACGATCTGGCACCAGATCTGGCACGATGTGGTGGCCGATTTTCCCAAGCTGGCCTCCTCGGCGGCGCATCTGAACGGGCACCCGCGATCGATGACCGAGGCTTTTGCGGCCTACAATCCGCAACCCGACTTCAGGGAAGCCGGCTGGATTCTGAATCACCTGCTGGTCAACGGCATCAACCGCATCGAATACATGGGAATGGGCGGAGCCGGGCCGGGCCGCGGCTTTTACAGCGATCCCGGTTTTCCGGCCCTCTCCGCCCATGTCAACCGCGCCGGCTATGTGCTCGGTGAAGGCCGCCCCACCGCGCAAATCGGCGTCTATGTCCCTTCGAGCAGCTTCTGGTTCAACGACTCCGCCGCGAACACCGCCTTCGTAGCCATCGTCCACCAACTCCTCCAGCACCAGCGCGACCTCGACTACGTGGACGAATACGCGCTGGCGAAAACGCTCAAGCTCCATGGGCGCGAACTGGTCAACTTGAGTGGCCAGGCCTATGGCGCCATTTTGATTCCGCCGGTGGATGCGATCTCCCTGGCCGCGCTGGACAACCTGCGCGCCTTCGCCAAGGCCGGCGGCAAGGTCATCTTTTTCGGAAGCGCGCCCAAGCTGGTTATGGACAAGAACTTTCTGACGGCTGCCGGGCCCGCCGACATAAGCTGGGCTACCCTGGAACCGGCGCCCGAAATCACTCCTCAAGTTCTGGCAGCCCTGCCCGCGCCAGACGTTTCGACCGACCAGGCCACGACGTGGCTCAAGTACAATCACCGCCGCCTGAAGGATGCCGACCTGTACTTCTTCTTCAACGAAGGCGACCAGCCGTTGTCGCTAAAGACGACCGTCGCCAATAGCGGCACGGCGAAGCAGGCGCAACAGTGGGAGACCGCCAGCGGGAAACTCGCGCCCTGGGCCGGCGCCACATTTGCCCGCGGCAAAACTACGCTCCCGCTTGAACTCCAGCCATGGGAGGCGAAGATCGTGGTAGTCAGCTCCAGGTAGATGGAGACGGCTCGCCGCCGTCGCTGAAGCTGATCGTCGAAAAGGCGCAAGGCACCAGGAAGATGCAGGGCGCGCTGCCGGGCGCAGAGTAAGAACATGATTACCGGAGAGCAGGGCCGGTTCGTGTCCCGCTGCGCATCTGCCATGGCCTGATTGTGGTCCTCGTTATCGCGCTTGAAGCACGATCGCGACGCCTGCCGTTCACGCGGTATTGACCGCACGGTTAGGAGGCCCCCGGGGCATCCGGGATCGCGCTGGGTTGGAGCCGGCACTGCGTTCGTGGAGGCGACGACCCGCGGCCCAGGCTGTCAGGCCTCGAAAGGTCCACATCTTGGTCCAGTGTGGTTGCGGCCATGCCGTTGAGGTCCAAGCACCTGGCCACCCACGTGCTTTCGCACGCACGCGCGCGGTCGAATCCGCCTGGCCAATTCCTTGTGCAGGACGAAGAAAAGGGTCTCCTTATATTGCGGAAGGCCCCAATGGCGCCCCGCGGTCCCTGTGGTCCCGCATGCCGCAGCGGCCGCGATGGGCCGAACGACGGTACAATGCTTCCGAATGGCAAGAACCCCGCCGCCAACACCCGACGAGCCCGCACCCCCAACTGGCGAAATCGTCCTGTACAAGACAGAGGACGGCCGCACCCGGGTCGAGTGCCGTTTTGTCGACGAAACGCTTTGGCTCACTCAGGCGCTGATTGCGGAGTTGTTCCAGAAGGATGTGCGAACCGTCAACGAGCATCTGCGGAATATCTATGCGGAAGGCGAGATCGAAGCGGGGGCAACTATCCGGAAATTCCGGATAGTTCGCCGGGAGGGACTGCGCGACGTCGAACGGGAGATCGAGCACTACAACCTCGATGCCATCCTGGCGGTGGGCTACCGGGTGCGGTCGGAGCGCGGGACACAATTCCGCCGCTGGGCGACGGAGCGCCTGAGCGAGTACCTGGTGAAGGGATTCACCATAGACGACCAGCGGCTGAAGAACCCGCCGGTCGAAGGCTCGGGCGTGCCGGACTACTTCGACGAGCTCCTGGAGCGGATTCGCGACATACGCGCCAGCGAGAAGCGTATGTACCTGCGCGTGCGCGAGATCTTCACCCTGGCCGGCGACTTCGACCCCGGACGCAGGGAGACGACGGAGTTTTTCCAGATCATTCAGAACCGGCTACACTTCGCCGCGACCGGCAAGACGGCGCCGGAATTGATCGCCGGCCGCGCCGACCACTCAAAACCCAACATGGGACTGACCGCCTGGAAAGGGGATGTGGTCCGTAAATCAGACGTCACCGTGGCAAAGAACTACCTGAGCCAGGAAGAGATTGGGGAACTGAACCGCATCGTGACGATGTGGCTGGATTTTGCGGAGGATCAGGCGCGACGCCGCAAGCAGGTGTTTTTGAAGGACTGGGAAATCAAGCTCAACGACTTCCTGCGGTTCAATGAGCGGGCGGTCCTGGGCGACAAAGGGAGCGTGAGCAAGACCGCGGCTGACGTCCGCGTGGAAGCCGAGTACGAGGAGTTTGCCGCCCGGCGCCGTGCTCTGCTGGAAGCGGAGGGCGCGCGGGAACAGTCGCGGTCCCTGGAGGATGCGGCACGGAAGCTACCCGAAAGACCGAAGCGCAAGCGGTAGTGGACGGGTCACTTCCCGGCCTGGACCTCGCGGACCTTTCGAGGCGGAAGGAACTGCTGAATCCCACCGGCCTTGCGCCAGACTTCGATCCAAGTGTCGAGCGCCCGTTGAATGGCAGCCGCGAAGCCATCGGGAGATTCGCCGATCGCTTCCCAGATCCATGCCTGGCAACCATTGATTTCCAGCCCCTCAACGCCACCCGCATCGCCGGGATGGAGCACGCGGTGCATGGATCGCCCGGACAATCGCTGGCAGGCCCGACTGTGCGGGAACGCACCGGGGGCCTGGCTGCCCGGGGCAGAAGTTCCCGAGTGCAGCCGAACAGCGCGGGCGGACCCGAGTAGGACCGAGTCGGTCCTAGTGCGAATTCCCGAGTCAATGAAATCAGTCACTTGCGGCGATGGAGTGGACCGAGTCGGTCCTGCTCGTTGGGCGGCGGGCTGTCCCGCCGGTGACTGAGGCGGCCAGTCGCACTCACTTACTAAGTCACAGAATCGCTTTGCGGTTTCCCGCCGGAGGGTGCATAATCCTTCTGGCAACACCGGGACCGCGGGGCGCGCCTGGTGAATCCACACTTCTGCGCGGAGAGAAACCCAATGAACGTTTCAGCACTTAGTGAACAGGGAAAGCCAGTCGATTGGTGGTTCATTTACAAAGTCCCTCTGTTACGGGCAGATGCTAACTCGGACAGTGCTTCCGGATACGAGTACGTCTACTACGACTCGGCGGCCGATGCGAGCGACGATCCCAACATCAAGAAGGTCGTGAAGTCCCCGAACCGTCTCGATCAGGGCAAGGGAGCCTTGAATCTCACCTTGAACAGCGTATTCACCAAGCCTGGAGCCAGTACCGGCTGGATTCTCTACAACGACGAGAAGCCACCCCAGGCCACGGGCCCCGACGACGGCAATCTGGGCCATACCAAGGGCGTCATCGCCTTCGATGTCACCTCGAAAACCGCATTCTGGCTGCTCCACTCCTGGCCGAAGTATGCCGCGCCACAGGCGACGGCCATGCCGACACCGATGTATGGCCAGACGTATCTGTGCATCTCGATCGACCTGGCCACCGCCGCCAGGATCGCCACCCAGATGGCGACCCATCAGGAGCCGCAGGTCTTCCTTCCGCGCGTGGCCACGCTCGACGCCTCCAGTCCGCTGGTCGCCCTGACCAAGCCCCTCCAGGCCAAGCCGGCCCCCGACGCCAACTCGCAGGATTTCAAGTCGCGCGGGGGCTTGGCATTCAAGGTCCTGGCCAAGAACCGGGAGTGGGGCCAGGACTTCTGGAACGGATGGGTGGGGCCGCAACTGGGCGCCGACATGGATGTGGAAACCTGGATTCGCGGGCCCATTCCGCCGGTGGTCGACACGGACGGGATCCACAAAACCTTCGACATCAAGTTCATCAATCTGGGCCCGCTCGGCGCGCATTGGGCCTGGCCGGAGACCCAGGACCACGCCAAATGGGGCATCACCACCACCGATGACTGGATCTGCGTCGGCGATATCAACCGCATGATCTCGCAGCGCCAGCGCGGCGGGGGCACCATTGCTTTTCAGAACCGCACGCTCTGGACCGCGCTGTCGAAGACGGACCTCATCCTGGCACCGCCCGGACACACGCGGGACGAAGCTCGCACCCTGATCCAGAGCACGCACCAGGATCCGAGCGCCACCGCGGCCCAGCGGCCCGCTCCCGGGAAGGCTGCCAAGCCCAAGCCCAGCCGCCGCTGAGTTACCGGCTGAGGCCGAGTTTCTCTACCGCGATTCCCGCGCCCGGATCGGCCGCGAATCGGGACCAGGCTTCCGGATCGCCCCATCGCAGGTGGGCGTCGAAAAAGGCGCGGGTGATCTCGGTGCCCGTCCGGTGGTTCCGGGCGGCTTCGGGATTGGGGCTGCCGGCAAGCAGGCGAACATCCATGAAGGTGGCGTGGACGAAGCCGGGGGCGGCGATGGTGATCAGCTCGCTCTCTCGCGAGTTCCCTTGCAGGTAAGCGCGCAGGGCGCCTGTCCTGGCGTCACGCCAGTCGTCGTACTGTTTCCGGGTCGCGTGAATGGCGGCCAGTTGGGCGTCGGTGGCGCCCGGCTCCGCCACGTGGATCACAGCCACTGGCGCCAGTGTGGGCTTCCCCGCGATCAGAGCCGGCACGGGCCCGGACCCGCCGGCGGGGATGCCGAACATCTCGCCGTCCTGATTCAGGCAGGCGCGCAGACGCGCGTCCGTCTGGCAGGCGCGGACCGCCCCCTGGCCTCCCGCCGAGTGGCCGAAAACTCCGATCCGCGAAAGATCCAGACGGTTGCGAAGCGCCGAACCGGGCCGTTTCGCCACCAGCGAGATCTGGTTCAACGCGAACACCATGTCGGCGGCCCTCCGGATGGTCTCATCCCGGACCGCCTCCAGGTACGCCACCGTGGGCAGCGGATCGGGCGGCCGGCGGAGGGCGTAGGGCAGCAGCGTGCGGTCCGGCCGGATAATCAGGGCCGAGTCGGCGCCATGTTCCAGGGCGAAGATCACGTAGCCGTGGCTGGCCAGTTCTTCGAGCTGGAGTTGGTAAGCCAGCGCCGGTGCCTGCCCGCCGGGCGAGAACAGCAGCACCGGGAACCGGGCGCGCCCCGGCGGCATGGGCGGCGCGTCGTAGGCGTTGGTCCGGATCGCCCCTGAGATCACGGCATTCCACGCGCCGCCGAATTGCAGGCGCAAGCTGCGTGTCTCGGGGGCGTTTTCAAGCCCGGCCAAGCCGGGGTAGTAGGCCACGCGGTGTCCCTTGGCCACGGCGGGATAGTAGACGATAGCGGCCACCTCGCGAGGCTTGCCGGCCGTGGGTCCGGCATCTTCCAGCCGGGCCGGGTCGCTCCACCAGAATGCCTGACGGCCGACGGCGAACCTGCCCGTGGGTGCGGGCAAGCCGGTCTGGGCAAACGCGGCGCCCAGCAGTGCCGGCAAAACCGCGAGAGGCGTGACACGCATATTCAGTCTCAGACTCCGCCAGCGGGGGATTTGTTCCCTCTCGATGGCGCCACGGCGGCGTGCGATAATCGTGGCTCCATGCGCGCCGGGTGGCGAATCTACTTGATCTGGGCCTGCTTTGCGTCGCGGCTGCTGTTCTACGCCGCCATGCTGCCCCTGTGGGAGGGGTTCGACGAGTGGGCCCACTTCGCCGTGATCCGCGCCATGGCGGCCGGCGGCGGGCCGCTGGTGGCGCGCGGCGCCCCGGTGCCCAGGGACGTGGCCGAATCGCTGAATCTGGCGCCGGTGGCCTGGGAATTGCGCAACTACCCGCCGCCCGCCGTCACCCAGGACGGGTTCTGGACGCTCCCGGCGGACGAGCGCGCGCGGCGTGAGGCGGCCTTCGGCAACCTGCCGGCGGGGTGGGGGAGCCAGTCCGGCCCGGCCTCCCTGACGGCCTACGAGGCGCTACAGCCGCCGCTCTACTACTGGCTGATGGCGCCGGCCGCGCGCCTGCTGGGTGGCCGGAGTCTGGCCGCGCAAGTGCTGGTCATCCGCTGGCTGAGCGCGCTGTTGGCTTCGCTGGCCATTCCGCTGGTGTACCAGGTGGCGCGGGCGGTTTTTGCGGACGTGCGTGTAGCCCTGGGCTGCGCGGCCGTGGCGGCCCTGATGCCCGAATGGGCGCTGGATGTGGCGCGCGTGGGCAACGACGGCCTGTCGGCGGTGCTGTTCACCGGCGTGCTCTGGCTGGGGCTGAAGCTGGTCGAGGAGGGCCCGCGCCTGCGCTGGGCGGCGGCCCTGGGGACGGCTCTGGGCCTGGGGCTCCTGACCAAGGCCTGGTTTCTGACCGCGGTGCCGGCGGTGGCTCTGCTGTTCCTATGGCTGGCCAGGGGCGGGGTCGCCCGGGCCGCGCGGGCCGGGGCGCTGGCGGCGGGGATTGCCGCGGCCATCTCAAGCTGGTGGTACGTGCACAACGTGGCAACCACCGGGACGCTTTCGGGGCTGAGCGAATCGGTGATGCTGCGCCGCGCCGGGGCAGGGGAGATGGCCTCCGGGGCGCTGACGGTGCCCTGGCTCCGGGCTGTCGATTCGATTCTGCTCTCGCACCTGTACTTTGGCGGCTGGAGTTCGCTGGAGGTCCGTTCCTGGATGTACCACCTCTTCTACGCCGTCATCCTGTTGGCTGCGGCCGGGCTGTTGCGGATGGCGCTCGCGCGGCGGCGGGCGGCGGTGGGCTGGCTGCTGGCCGTCTACCTGGCGTTCTGGGCCGGCCAGTTGTACAACGTGGTGCTGATCTGGCTGAGCAAGGGAGTCCCCACCTCGATGGGTTGGTACCTGTACGCCGTGGTGGCTGCCGAGGTGGGGCTGGCGGTGGCGGGGCTGCGCGCCCTGCTGCCGGAGAAGGCCGGGAACTGGCCCGTGGCGGCGGGCGTCCTGCTGTTCGGACTGCTTGATCTGTATACCGTTCACGCCGTGGCCATCCCGTATTACACCGGCATGATCCGGCACAAGGCCTGGGGCGCGTTGGGAGCGTTGCATGCCGTGGATTTCCACGCCGTGGGTTTCGGGGAAGCCTTGCGGCGCCTGACGGTCTTCAAGGGCGGCGTGGTGACGGAGCCGATTCTGGTGGCCCTGTGGGTGGCGTACCTGGCGGCCACGGCGGCCCTGATGGTGGCGGGGGCGCGCGGCGGACGGCGCAACATATTAAGATAGCGGATACTCGCGTGAACTGGATTTGGATTAACAGGTGGTTTTGGGGCGCGCTGCTAGGCCTGGCGGCGGCGGGGACATCGTGGGGCCAGGCGTCCGCCGGCGACTGCGCTACGGGGTACCCCTGCGTCACGCTCTCCACATCCGCCAACAGTCTGACCGGGGGGCAATCGGCCACGCTCACCGCCCTGGTCAATGCCAACGGGACGGACAGCCGGGCGGTTACCTGGGGGCTGAGCCCGGCGGGCGTGGGCGCGCTGGGCGCCGGGAACCCGGTCAACTCCTCAGGCAACTCCACCAACGTCTACATCGCGCCCGCGTCCATCGCGGCTCGCCAGACGGTCACCATCACGGTGACGGCGTTTTCGGCTGCCTACAACGCCACGGCATCGTATTCGGTGCCGATCCAGTTGGCCCCTCCGTCGATCGTCGTGAGCCCCTCGACGGCCACTCCGGCGGCCGGAGCCACGGTGCAGTTTACCCAGACCGGCGCCGCGGCGGTTGCCTGGAGCATCAGCCCGTCGTCGCCCTCGGCCGATGGGAGCATCGATCCGGCCAGTGGCCTTTACACCGCGCCCTCGCCCATTCCCGCCTCGGCGACGGTAACCGTCACCGCCACCAGCACGGCCGACAACACCGTGGCCGGGACCGCGAAGATCACCCTGACGGCCGCCGCGGCCATCGCCGTGACGGTCTCCCCAAGCTCGGCCACGCTGACCGCCGGGCAAATGCAGCAGTTCACGGCGGCCGTGACCAATACCGCCAATACCCAGGTCACCTGGTCCCTGACGCCGGCCGGGGCGGGAAGCGTGGATTCCACCGGCCTGTACACCGCGCCTGCGTCCGTCACCGCCAGCCAGAAGGTCACCGTGACGGCCACCAGCGTGGCCGATACCACCAGGACGGGGACGGCCGCCATCACCCTCGGCGTGTTGGTGGATGTCGGCACGGGCGCCTCCACGGCCACGCTGCAGGCGCAGTTTGTGCAGGCGTACTACCGCAACGGCTTTGCCAACCTGGTTTCGGTGCCGCCCCAGGGGAACGTCGCCTCGCTGGGTGGCGGCGTCTACGGCCAGAAGTTCTCCGACGCGGCCAAGGACTCGGGCATCACCTACGTCCTGGCAACCGCCAGCGCCAGCGTGAACCCGGCGGCGGACGGAAGCTCGCTGCCGGTGGCGCAGATCTATCCGGCGATCTTCGCGTATTACTCGACGGTCGGCGTGGCCACCGCCGGAGCCCCGCTGTCGGACACCTTGAACTGCCCGTATTTCGCCTCCAACAACTCTTGTACCTACCAGGGCTTCGACAAGAACTACGTGCTGTTCGCCTACGCCAGTCCGTTGACCACCGGGGTGCAAACCGCCGATGTCACCTCGGCGTTTTACGCTTCGTGGACCAGCCTGGGAGGCCTCAACGGGCCGGGGATGCCCACCGCGGCCAGCGCAACCATAACGGCATCCACCGGGACCACGGCCACGGCGCAGACCTACACGACGGGCGAGATCGTCTCGGTCACCTCGGGCCTGAACAAGGGGCAGACGTACGGGGTCATCGAGCCGGTTTTCGATCTCTACGCGGCCGGCGGCGGGCCGGCGGGAAGCCTGGGACTGCCCATCGGGAACGCGGTCACGTTCACCTCCGGAGCCAGTGCGGGCACCACCCAGCAGGCGTTCGAGGGCGGTTCGATCGTGTTCACGCCAGGGGCGGGCGGTTCCGTGCTGGTCCCGGTGGGGTCGGTGTTGCTGACGGGCCTGCCAGCCGGCGGCGCCTTCGCCCTCGCAGTGGGGCAGACGATGACGCTCTCGGCCACGGTGCTGGACAAGAGCGGCAATCCGCTTTCCGGGCGGCTCATCACCTGGGCGAGCAGCAGCAGTCAGGTGGTGTCGGTCACGGCGAGCGGGGCGGCGGCGACCCTCACCGCGGTGGGCGGCGGGACGGCCACGGTGACGGCGGCCTCCGGTGGCGTCGCCAGCGCGCGGGTGGCGCTGGTGGTGACGGCGCCGTGCTGCCAGATTGGCGATGGCGCTCCTCTGGCGGTCGTAAACGCGTTCCAGGCGGCGCTCAGCCGCAACCGGATTGTGGCGCAGATTCCGGTGGTGGACCCGGCGGCGCGCGCCGGCAGCGGCTACGAGCAGACGGTCCAGGCCACGGGAGCCTCCGGAGTGGCCGCGCCGTACCTGCTGGCCGAGGCGGACCAGGCGGGCGCGGCCTATGTGGTGACCGGCGCCCTGCTGACGGCCTACCAGGCGATGGGCGCGGCCAGCGGCCCCCTGGGCTATCCGCTGAGCGATGCCAGCGCGGGCGGCACGCAACGGTTCGCCGGCGGGGCGCTGGCCGGGAGCCCGGTCCGCCTGGTGACGGGCCTGGTGTTGTCGAAATGGCAGGCGCTGGGTTACGAAACCGGGGCGGCGGGCGCACCGGTGGGCGACGCAGCGGCGTTCTCCACCACTAGCGCCGATACCGGCTCCGCACAGGCCTTCGCCCAGGGGACCGTCTACGCCGCTACGGCCGGGCCGCGGGCGGGTCAGGCGTACTTTGTTTCCGGCCTGATCCTGGCCGCGTATGCGGGCGCGGGCGGGCCGGCGGGAAGCCTGGGCATGCCGGCCGGGGACCAGACCGCCAGTGGCGCCCAATACTGGCAGGCCTTCGAGGGAGGCACCATCGGTTACCAGGCGGGCGCCGCGTCGGCAACCGTGCAGGCCGCGCCTTCCAGGCCGGCCGTGGTGGCGGCGCCGGCGGCGGTGACGGCGGGCGGCCACGCCGTGCTCGCCTTCACCGGTTTCCCCAACAATAGTACGGTTCGCGTCTCGGTGACCGGGGAGCCGGATTTCCTGGTGACCGCCGCGAGCGGCGCCTATAGCTGGGGTATGTATGTCCCGCTCTCGGCCGCCGGCGGTACGCTGGCGATCCATGCGGCCGATACCCACGGGCCGTCGGCCGCCGATGCCGCGCTGACGGTGCGGTCGCTGGCGGCCAGCCGGGCGGGCCTGGCCAAGGTGCAGGGGGACAACCAGACGGGCGTGCCCGGAGCGGCGCTGCCCCTGCCGCTGGCGGTGGAACTGGCGGATTCCTCGGGAACGCCGGTCGCCGGCGTGACGGTGGCGTTTCAGGCATCTTCGGGAGCGCAACTCTCGGTGGCCAGCGCCATCACCGACAGCGCCGGGCGGGCGCAGACATCGGTGCGTCTGCCGGCTTCGATTGGAGTGACGCTGGTGACCGCCTCGGCGCCCGTCACCGGAACCAGCCTGGTGACGTTCGCGGTGGTGGCCGCGGCCTCGAATCTGCCTGGATTCCCGGCCCTGCAGCAGAGCGGGAGCGCGCTGCTGGGCCACGGGACGGCCACCATCGGCCAGAAGGGCGCGCTGCTGACCGCGGTGGCGTCGATCCTCCAGTTCCACCAGAATCAGGGCGAGTTGCCTTCACCCAACGGGCTGGCCACCCCGGCGGCGTTGAATGCCTACCTGTCCTCGCTCTGCTCGGCCGACTCCAGCGGCCATGCGCTGTGCGACGGGTTCCTCTCGAACGGCGCCGCCGCCGAGCAGATCGTCAACCTGTGGCGGGCGGCGGAGTTCACCGGCGGCGTGGATGTGACGGTGGTGACCGGCGGGGCGAGCGCGGTGGCCGACCTGGTGGCGCAGGGCGAGCCGGTGCTGTTGTCGCTGGGGTTGACGCGAAACGGTGCGGCCGCCGGGGGGAACTTCGTGACGGCCATGGGGGTGGCGGCCGACGGGTCGCTCCAGATTCAGGACCCTAACCCCCTATTGGGGCGGACGAGTTTGGCCGATTATATAAGTGGATTCTCAGCCGGCGGTGCCGCCTGGCAGGGAACGCTGCTGGGGGCGGTGCGCTTCGCCGTGCGCGGCCCTTCGGCCACGCGTTTTCTGGCGGGGGCGCTATCGCAGCCGGCGGCATTGATGTCGGCCATGGTTTTGAATATCACCTCGGAGGCTGGCGCCTGCGGTGCGGCGTGGATGCTCCAGGATGCGGTTGACGCCTCGGGCAACGCCCCGGCGGGAGGCGCACTGGTGTCGCTGGTGAGCGTGTGCGACGGCTCGCAGGCGGCCTACCAACTGGATATCGGCGTCCAGCAGTCATACCGCGCATTTGCCACCGACCTGGCGGCGGGCGGAACGGCGTTCGACCTGTCCGGAAGCGGGGCGGCGTCCTACGGCCTGGTGCGTCCCAAGTCTGCGCTGACGGTGGCGCCTCTGACGGTGTCTCCGGTGGCGGCCACAATCGCAGCGGGCGGGATTGTCAACGCCGCGGCGTTCACGCCCGGTCTGGCGCCGGGCGGCATTATGGCGATTTTCGGAACGGGCCTTTCGGGGCCGCAGGCGGCGACGGCGGTGGATGTGGACGGCGCGGCGGCGGCCATTCTGTTTGCCTCGCCCTTTCAGGTGAACGCGCAAATCCCGCCGGCCGCGGCGGCGGGGACGCACACGGTCCGGGTCGTCTCGGCCTACGGCAAGGCGCAGCAGCAGGCCGCGGTATTGGCGGTGGCTCCGGCCATCTTCCTGCTGGGTGGCGGGGCGGCGGGAGCGGTGCTGAACCAGGACTATTCGCTGAACTCGCCGCTGACGCCGCTCGCCCGCGGGCAGGTGCTGCAGGTGTATGCAACGGGACTGGGAGCGACCGTGAAGCAGGGGCAGTATTTTGTGGCAGCGGCCGCCGTGACGGCGGTGGTAAACGGGACGGAATTGCCGGTTTCGTTTGCGGGACTGGCGCCGGGGTTCGTGGGATTGTACCAGGTGAACATTCCGATTCCCCTGGCGACGCCGCCCGGCTCGGGAATATCCCTTACCCTCAAACAGGGGGGGCAGGGGAGCAATGCGGTAGAAATCGCGATACAGTGAAGAAAAAAATGAGACGTTTCGGAGTGAAACCATTGACGCGGAGGGGTCCGGCGTGCTGTAATCGGGCCAGTTTGAGCATGATTCGACCTTGGCGGATTGCCGGAAACGGATATGGGGAGAGGAATCTCTCTTGACACGGCTTGCGCAATCAGCTAAGAATAGGTTTTACCGCGTCTGGTAGTAGTCTGCAATTTTTGCGTTCGAGTCCTGGTGAGCACAGAAGATAGTAAAGACTGAGAACATGTGCCCCAGGGAACAGTTCAGTACAGGCCCGGTGGCCGGCTTGGTGGCCAACGGAAAATCGAATCTCCGCCCGACACGGAGAAGATCCCTAGGTTGAGAACGTTTTTGAGGTATCGAGGCTCAGGTTGAAAGAGAACTTCGACCGATTCAATTTCGCAAATTACAAGGAGAAGGAAATGGCAGATTTTCGCAGATGGATTACTGTGCTAGCTGTGATGGCCCTATTCGTAGGGTTGGCCAGCGCACAGGTAGGTATCCCGACGGGCACCGCTCAGGGTCCGTTCACGTGCGCAGTGCAGAACGTGACGGCAACGCCGAGCCTTCGCTCGGAAGGTTACACCGAGCAGACTGGTGACATCGTCCTGGTTTGCAGCGGCGGCGCGCCCCTGGCCCCCCCGAACCAGATCCCGACGGTCAACATCCAGGTGTTCTATAACACCGCTGTGACCAGCCGGTTGCTCGGAAACAACAGCGTCGCGGGAGCTTCGGAAGCACTGTTGCTCATCGACGAGCCGAACGGCGGCGGAGCGAACTCCCAGTCCGGTTACGGCCCGGCCACGCCGCAGATTCTTTGCAACAACCCGGCATACGGCGCAGGCCCCAACGGCTGCGTAGAGTATGTTGGAACCAACAACAGCGTGACCTGGTTCAACGGCACTGTTAACCAGACCGGCACTCCCGGCGTAGCCGTTGCCGGTTCGGCCAGCTCGACCACTCCTGGCGCCAACATGTTCCAGGGCGTTGTCAGCAACCAGTCGGTCACGTTCTTCGGTATTCCGGTTCTTCCGCCGGTAACCACGGGCGTGTCCCGCGTGTTCCGCATCACCAACGTTCGCGTTAACGCCTCTGGCGTTGGCGGCGGACTGGCCGGCGTCCCCGGACAGATCACCGCTTCGATCTCGATCAGCGGCGCAACTTCGCTGCCGATCACGAACCCGAACACCGTAGTCGGCTATGTTGCCCAGGGCCTGAAGAGCGCCGTTACCGGCGCAGCCAGCTTCAACCAGTGCAACTCGGTCGGCGGCGGCTATGGCGCGATCCTTCAGTTCCAGGAAGGCTTCGCCACGGCATTCAAGACTCGTGTTGACGGCTTAAAGGGTTACGCGACAGGCACCGGGAACAACTACACCGCCGGCACCCAGAACGTCCCCGGTGGCACGTATAACTCCGAATCGAACTTCGTAGCCAACGGCGGTCTCATCGCCGGGGCTGGCAACCAGACCGTGGGCAACGGCACCTACACGGCTGGCCTGGCAGACTTCGGAACCCGTCTGAAGGCAGTCTTCACCAACGTTCCGGCTGGCGCCACGGTTTATGTGTCGCTGACCAACGTCACCACCACCAACAACGGTTCGCAGTCCCTGAACGCTGCTCCGGCTCCGGCCGCCAACAACCTCACCACCACGGGCAGCTCGTATGCAGTGCTGCTGACCCTCGGCGCTGAGAACCAGCCCGATACCTCTGGCGTCGTGCCGGCAATGACGACCACGGCCACCACGTTCACGGCGGCCAGCACCAGCGGTAACGCGACGGCCCCCATCTTCTACTATGGCCAGACCGCTACGGCAGGCAACCCGATCACCGCAGTGTGGGAAGTCCAGAACACGCAGCCTTCGTTCCTGGAAACCATCATGTTCTCGGTGTTCGTAGCCTATACGGCTTCGGCAACCTCGCCGCCGACCGGCAACTCGCAGGTCGCCTTCTCGTTCGCGCCCAATGCCACCAACAACGCTAGCTTCAGCGCGACCAACGCAGGAAGCGCCTCCGGTAGTGCCCCGATTCCGCGCTTTGTGGATTCTTCGAACACAACCGGGAATCCGATTGGCAACTTCTTCCAGATCAACCTGTGCCAGACGGTCCTGCTGTTCCCGTATGTCACGACGGTAACTGGGTTCGACACCGGAATTTCGATTGCGAACACCACTACCGATAAGTTCGGCACCACGCCGCAGGCGGGCACTTGCACCTTGTATTGGTATCAAGGCGCAGGCATCAATCCGCCGGCGACCACGACCGGTTCGGTTCCCTCGGGCACAGTGACTGTGCTCCAGGCCTCCGCAGCCGCGAATGCCGGACCGAACTTCACTGGCTACTCCATCGCCGTTTGCAACTTCCAGTTGGCGCACGGCTTTGCGGTGGTCACGGACTACGGCGCCCAGAAGATCCTCTCGGTCTACCTGGCGCTCGTGGTGCCGACCGGCACGGGCAAGCGCGACATCTCCAGCGGTGGCGGTGTCGAAGCTCTCAACAACTAACCGTTGCAGTACAGCAGTCTGAAAAAGGGGGAGCTTCGGCTCCCCCTTTTTTTGTTGCCTTCCCGAAATCCGCACTGTTGTGCTACACTAAGAGTCTGCCCGCGTCCATCCCAGCCCAACCGTGTTCACACACCTGAACGAGGAGGTCTTCTTGACCACATTTCGGTCTATTCTATTCGCGGCGATCTGTATCGCCATCCTGTTCGCACCGTCAGTTTCCGCGCAAGCCTTGCCGCTGACCGTTGCCACCTACCAGGGTAACGGGCAAATGGTTTGTAGCGGTTGCCCTCAGGCTACCTACCAGAACTTCGAGCCCCTCTGGGCGAAGGTGGTGGACGCAAATGGCGTTCCGGCTTCCGGCATAACGGTCTACTGGAACGTCCAACTCGGCAATGGCTATCTGAACAACACCGTAAGCGTCACCGACGCCAACGGTCTGACCGCCAATCAGTACATCGTCTACTCGGTCAGCGGTTCCTATGGCTACCCGATGTCTCAGAGCCAGGTAATTGCCAGCATTGGCACCCCCACAACGTCAACGGCCACGTTTTACGAAACCCAGGCCTTTTCCTTATACGGCGTAGGAACCCTGCTCGTGCAAGCCGCAATCCAATCCGCGCCAACGTCGCTCTCAGGGTCGGCCGGGACAGTGGTGCAGATACCCATCTCGGTGGCTACCGGCTCCTACAACATTCCGATTCCAGGCGTTGAGCTTCAGTTGCTCAACAACCAGACCACTCCGACTGTGTCATGCGCTGCCCCGACGGGCAACGGGCCGGTGGGCGATCCGGGGACGGTGATGACCCAAAGCACCGGGTACGCCACCTGCTACCCGATTCTCTCGGGCGCTGGCTCAGGCAGTTTCTCGATCCTGCTGGGCGGCGTCGCCTACTCCCCGATGTACGGCCAGCAAGTGGGCTACCTGCAGAGCGCCAATATTCCCCTGACGGTCACCGCACCCTCGCCGGGCGCGATCGTAAACCTGCACGGGAACAACCAGAGCGCCACGGCCGGACAGCCGCTGGGGGCTGGGCTGATGGCCACGGTACAGGACACCAAGGGGAACCCGATAGCGGGACAGGCGATCAACTGGACGGTTTCGCCGGATACCTTCGGCACCTTCGCCAACTCGACGAGTGTTTCGGACGGCACCGGCCTGGTGCAGACTACCTTCACCCTGTCGGGCAGCGCCAACGGACCCTTCACCATCACAGCGGGGATTCCCAACACCAACATCCGGGCCACTTTCTCGGAGACGGCAATTCCGAGGATCACCGTGGCGACGCTGCTAAAGGTTGGCGGGGACCTCCAGACGGCGCTGGCCAGCCAGCCCTTCGCCAATCCGCTGGTGGTGCAGGCTACCAACACCAACGGACAACCCGCCACCGGCTTCACCGTCACATTCACGGTGTCCGGCCCGGCAACCTTCCTGACCACGGCCACGCCCATCACGGACAGCACGGGCCGCGGCCAGGTTACCCTGGTCGCCGGCGCCACCGTTACGTCGCAGTATGTCTACGTTCAGGCGACCATCGCCAGCCTGCCTCAGGTGACGTTCCAACTGAGCGTGAACCCGGCCGGACCGGCCATCACCGCGGGCAGCTTCGTCAGCGCCGCGGATCAAAAAGCCGGATCTCTCTCGCCGTGCAGCATTGCATCCGTGACCGGAGCCGGCCTCGCGCCGAGCGTCCAGGGAACGGTCCCAGGCACTCCGCTGGGAGCCGCGCCGACCATGTTGGCGGGCGCCAGCCTGTCGTTCGCTCTGCCTGGTTCGGGCGGCGCGGTGCTGGCTCCCATCTTCAGCGTCTCCAACATCTCCGGGATCCAGTCGATCGCCTTCCAGGTGCCCTGCGAAGTGCAGCCAGGCACGTCGGTCGTCACGGCCATGGTAGGGGGCGGAACCGCAAATGTGACGCTGCCGATACTGGCGGCGAGCCCAGGCGTTTACAGCACCAAGGGCAGCGATGGAGTCTCCCGCGCAATCCTGATGCGGGCGGATGGCTCTTTCGCCAGCCCCTCAACCAGCTCCACGCCCAACCCGGCGCGACCCGGCGAGACCGTGACGGTTTTTGTTACGGGACTCGGACCGGCTTTCCCCCTGGTGGGCACCAATCAGCTTCCTCCACGCGGAGGGGCTGCCGCCATTGCGACCGGAAAGGTGGTTCCAGGCATCGGCAGCGGCGGGACGGCTCCCCTGGTCTCCGCTCAGTTGTCGGCGGATCTGGTGGGCGTCTACGAAGTCCAGTTCACGATTCCGGCGAATATCGGCAATTCGGATAGCGTCGGGTTCTCCATCGGCGTGATCCCGGTGAACGCGTCGAGTGCCCAATATAGCAACCTGGTGTTCATCCCCGTCCACCAGTAGTCCACTTCTTAGCCAAGGGCCGACCCTAGGGTCGGCCCTTCCAGTCTTCGCCTAATCTTCTCCACAAAAGCTACATATGGTGTGTTGCGCAACCTGTGTAGATCCAGTTGTGTGCCTGTAACTCCGTACAGGTCACTAACTTCCACAAAATACCTCTTGCAAGCGCCGAAATTGCGTGGCACTATGGGTTGTGGTCTAAAACTGGTATAGTAGTGGGTATTAAGTGGGCGAAACTAGCAATTTACTGCCGATGATGGAGCCACCCCGGGGGATGTACCCGGGCCGTCTCGACGACAAGGGACGAATCAAGCTGCCCACGGTCTTCCAGCAGTACTTCGACGCGCTTCGGGAAAAGACGCTATTTGTCACAAGCTTGGATAGGCGCATTGCGCAAATCTATCCTATCGCGATCTGGCGCAAGAATGAAGAGTTTTTCGCGGAGCACCGGGAGATGGCGAAGCAGGCCAACGCCGTGGCGTTCAACGCCGCGGACCTGGGGGCCGAAGCCGCCATGGACGGACAGGGACGCGTGCTCTTCTCCCCGGAGTTGCGCCGCGAGCTGAACCTGGAAGGGCAGGGGCTGCACCTCTACGCCCACCGGGGACGCATTGAAGTGCTCAGCGACGAGATCTACGAGAGTCGCCGGAAGGCGGCTAAAGCCTTGACAGAAGAGGAGATGGCCAGCCTGGAGGCGGCGGGGCTGACCTGAGGACGTATGCACGCCTCAGTCATGGCGCAGGAAGCTCTGGAATACCTGGCGGTGCGGCCAGACGGGAAGTACGTGGACGCAACCGCAGGGCTGGGTGGGCACACCGCGCTGATCGCGGATCGGCTCACGACGGGATTGGTAATTGCAAGCGATCGGGATGCTCAATCGCTGGAGTTGGCCCGCAGGAATACGGAACCATGGGCGGATCGCATCCGCTACCGTCAGGGCACTTTCAGCGATCTGGCCGGGACGGTGGAGTGGGCTGGTTGTGGCAAGCTGGATGGACTATTGGCAGACCTGGGAGTAAGCCGCTATCAGCTCACCGCGCCGGAGCGCGGCTTTTCAATACTGGCGGACGGTCCGCTCGACATGCGCATGGATCAATCCACGGGCATGACGGCGGCCGACCTGGTCAATCACGCTTCTGAAAAGGAAATCGCCGACCTGATTTTCCGGCTTGGCGAAGAGAGGAGAGCGCGGAGAATAGCCAGAGCAACCGTCAGAGCACGGCCCATACGGAGCACGCGGCATCTGGCCGATGTCGTGGAGCGGGCCGTGCCCCGGACGGGACGCTGCCATCCGGCCACGAAAACGTTCATGGCCTTGAGGATGGCAGTCAACGACGAAACCAGGGAATTGGAGCAGCTTCTGGAGGCCGCTCCGGACCTGCTGAGGAAAGGCGGCCGGATGGTGGTGATCAGCTTCATGTCCACCGACGACCGAATGGTAAAGCGCAGATTCAGGGCGCTGTCGGACGAGGGTCGGGCCACGATCCTCACCAAACGCCCAATCGAGCCAACAGACGAGGAGACGGCCCGCAACGCTGCGTCGCGCAGCGCCAAGCTGCGCGCCATCGAAATCGGTTAAGGAGGAAAAGAAGACCATGGCGACGCTGCCCGCATTTCTCTTCAGATGGATGGAAGTCCGGCGCCCGGAGGCAGGCGCGAAACCGATGAGCTGCACTACGGAGACCGACCCATACCAGTTGCGCACCCTGCCGCGGGAAAACCTGTACTTCTATTGCAAGAGAATAGACAACTCAAGATTGGTTCGGGAGCCCGATCCGCAGGCCAAGACCGCCTGCTGGTCGGCTATAGCAGTGGCCTTTCTGGCGGTCGCGGTGCTGGCCGGGGTTCTGGTGCCCGGCGGAGCCAGCACGATCGCGGGGTACCGCCTGGAGGCGCTCCGCGCCGAGGAACGGCGCCTCATCGACGAACGCAACACACTGGATTTGAAGGAGGCGGAACTTCTGAGTCCCGCGCGCCTCAACGAATTGGCGCACAACCAGAACCTGGTCACGCCGAAACCTGGTCAAGTCTATCACCTGGAGGGCGACAAGCCGGGAGCTGCGGTCGCCATGGTGAAGAAGCCGTAGGCAAGAGGGCGTGATCCGGTCACGCAGCGCATCATGGTGGAACGTCGTCTGATAGTGCTCGTCGTGGCCCTGGCGGGCTGGAGTGCCGCCATTGTCTGGAAGCTGGCATCGCTCCAGGTGTCGCATCATCAGGAGTACGCCCAGAAGGCGCGTAGGAATCAGGAGATCCCCAGAGTCCTTCCAGCGCCGCGGGGCAGCATCTACGACCGCAACGGGCAGCCGCTGGCGATGAGCCTTCCCACCGAATCGGTCACCGTCAACCCCCTGAAGCTGCCCGACCTGGGAGTAGCCGCCGACCTGCTGGAGCCGGTGCTGCACCTGGAGAATACGGGCCTCTACGAGAAGCTCAAGCAGGCCTACGAAAACGGGAGGGGCTACCTGGTGGTGAAGCGCCAGATCACCGCCGAGGAAGCCGAGAGCGTGCGCGCGCTGCCCGTGGACTGGATCGACATTGAGAGCGCCAGCCAGCGCCACTATCCGAAGGGGAAGCTGGCGGCACACGTGCTCGGCGGCGTGGACCACGCGGAGAGCGGCAACGCCGGCGTCGAACTGGAACTGAACGAACTGCTGCACGGGGAGCCGGGCGAGGAGCTGCTGCTGACGGACGTGAAGCGCCGCGGCATCGCCTCGCGGCAGTCCACCGAGCCCAAGCCGGGAACGCCCATCACTTTGAGCATCGACGAGCGGCTGCAATTCGTAGCGGAGCGGCAACTGGCGGACGCGGTGGAAAGCCACGGCGCGGTGAGCGGCAGCGTTGTGGTGATGAACCCGCAGACGGGCGACGTGCTGGCACTGGCCAGCTATCCTGCGTTCGACCCCAACGAGCCTCCGGAGGCGCGCGGGGATGGGCAGCGCGAGAACCACGCCACCAGCGTGCCGTTCGAACCCGGCTCGGTCTTCAAAGTGATCACCCTCTCGGCGGCGCTGGAGACCACCAGCCTGCGGCCGGAATCCCCAATCGACTGCGGACGCGGCGAGATCACCCTGTTCGGCAGGACGATCCACGAAGCGCACGGCGGCTACGGCGTCATGCCCATGGCGCAGGTGCTGATCCACTCGAGCAACGTGGGCGCGATCCGGGTGGGCATGCGCGTGGGGCAGCAGAACCTCTACGAGTACGTGCGCCGCTTCGGATTCGGGACGCCCACGGGCATTCCCCTGCCGGGCGAATCCCGCGGCAAGGTACACAAGATCTCCAGGTGGACGGCCACCTCGCTGGCATCCATCTCCATGGGCCAGGAAGTCAGCGTGACCACGATGCAGATAGCCCAGGCCGTGTCGGTGATCGCCAATGGCGGACTGCTCGTCAAGCCGCGCCTGGTGTTGAAACGCGGCAACCAGACGGTTCCGCCCGAGCCGCCCACCCGGGTGATCAAACCGGAGACCGCCTTCACCATGCGCCAGATGATGGAAGGCGTGGTGATGCCGGGCGGCACGGGGTATCCGGAAGCGCGCCTGGCGGGATACTCCACGGCGGGGAAAACCGGGTCGGCGCAGATCTACGATTTCAAGACGAAGCACTACACCCACAACTACAACGGCTCGTTCGCCGGCATGGCGCCGCTCACCAATCCGGCGATCGTGGTGGTCGTGACGCTGAACGGAACTCACGGGGACGGAGGGTACGGCGGACGGGCGGCGGCGCCGGTATTCAATGCGGTGGCCACCGAGGCGCTGCGCCTGGGAGACGTGCCGCGGGATTTGCCGGACGATCCCGGGAAAACGCAGGTGGCGGAGCAGGCGCAGCCGGCCAGCGATCTCTCCATCGCCGGGTTGGGCGCCGGGCCAAACATTCTTGAGGATGCCGACGAGGGCGAAAAACCCGCGGAGGCCGCCATCGGCGCGCCGGTGCCCGGGCCCAAGGTGCCCAATTTCCAGGGCATGACGATGCGGGACGTCCTGGCCGAGGCGGCGTCACGGGGCCTGACGATTCTGCCCGACGGCAGTGGCGTCGCCAAGGTCCAATACCCGCCGGCGGGCGCATTCCTAAGGCAAGGAGAACGCATCCGCGTGCGGTTTGCACGATGAAATTGGGCGAGCTACTTTCGGGTGTCCAGCCGATGCAGCCTCTTGCGCCGGGCGCGGCCGAAATGTCTGTGACGGGACTGGACTACGATTCGCGGCGGGTGGGGCCCGGCTTCGTGTTCTTCGCCTTCCCGGGCAGCCGCACCGACGGCCGACGGTTCGCGCAGGACGCGCGGGACCGTGGCGCCATCGCGGTGGTGAGCGAGGAGGAGGAGCCCGCCGGCTTCCCCGCGCCCTGGATTCGCGTGCCGCACGGCCGCCACGCCCTGGCGCAGGCGGCGCGCACTTTCTACGGCAAGCCTGACGAGCGGCTGGAAATCACCGGGATCACCGGCACCAACGGGAAGACCACCACGGCGTATCTTCTGGATTCGGTGCTGCGTGCCTCCGGGCGGATCACGGCTCTGATCGGCACCATCGAGTACCACCTGGCGGGCCGCGTGCTGCCGGCGGTGAACACCACGCCGGAATCGCTCGACCTGATGCGGCTCTTCGCCGAATTGGAACAGGCCGGCGGCAGCGCCGTCACCATGGAGGTGTCCTCGCATGCACTGGCCCTCGGCCGGGTGCACGGCGCCTGCTTCCACACCGCGGTTTTCACCAACTTCACGCGCGATCATCTGGACTATCACGGCGACATGGAAGCGTACTTCTCGGCCAAACGGATGCTCTTCGAAGGCGCCGGCGCCGCGCCGCCCCGCTTCGCCGTGCTCAATCGCGACGACGAGCAGGTGCGGCGAATCAAGCCGTCCCAGACAACCCAGGCGATCTGGTACGGAGTGGGGCCGGATTCCGATCTGCGGGCGCGGCACGTGGCGCCGGGATTAGGCGGGCTGCGCTTCGACATTCAATTCGGCAAGATCCGCATCCCGGTCGAGTCGGCGCTCATCGGACGCATCAACGTATACAACATCCTGGCGGCGTGCGGCGCGGCGCTGTCTTACGGGCTGGAGCCGGAGACCATCGCGCGAGGCATCGCCGAAATGCGCGCCGTGCCGGGGCGCTTCGAGAGGATCGACGAGGGCCAGCCATTCGCGGTGGTGGTGGACTACGCGCACACCGACGACGCCCTGCGCAACGTCATCGCCGTAGCACGCAGCCTGGAACCGAAGCGGGTGATCACGCTATTCGGCTGCGGCGGCGACCGCGACCGCTCCAAGCGTCCGCTGATGGGCCAGGCGGCGGGGGAGAACAGCGACTTCGTCGTCCTCACCAGCGACAATCCGCGATCCGAGGACCCGCTGGCCATCATGAACGACGCCCTCGTGGGAATCCGGCGCGTGGATGTGCCGCACGTGGTGGAACCGGACCGCCGCGCGGCCATCGAGCGAGCCATCAAGGAGGCGCACGCGGGAGACGTCGTGATTCTGGCGGGGAAAGGGCATGAAACCACCCAGGTCCTCAAAGACCGGGTGGTTCCGTTTGACGACCGGGCGGTGGCCCGAGAAGTGCTGAAGGGATATGGGTACCGGCAACCCAGGTAAACCATGATCCTGAACCTGCAAGAAGTTGCGCGTGCGATCCAGGCAGCCGGAGAGATCCAACCCATCCCCGTGACCGGCTGGAGTGTGGATACGCGCACACAAAACGCGGGCGACCTGTACTTCGCCCTGTGCGGACCGAACCACGACGGGCACGACTACGTTGCCAGCGCCATCGCCAAAGCGGCGGCGGGCGTGGTGGTCGAATCCGCGCGGGAACTGCCGCCAGAGGCCCGCGGCCGCGCCCTGCAGGTGGCGAGCCCGTTGCGCGCTTTGGCGGACCTGGGCGCCTGGGCGCGCCGCCGCTGGGGCGGCACGGTGGTAGGCGTGACGGGAAGCGCGGGGAAGACCACCACGAAGGACGCCATCGCACACCTGCTGGGCGGCGAGATGGCGGTGGGCCGGACGATCGGAAATTTCAATAACCACGTGGGCGTGCCGCTCTCGATCCTCCGGTTGCCGGATGAGTGCCGCGTCGCGGTGCTGGAGATGGGCATGAATCACGCGGGCGAGATCCGCGAATTGGCCGCCATCGCCAGACCCGATATCGGAGTGGTCACCAACGTGGGCTACGCGCATGTGGAGTTCCTCGGCTCCATCGATGGAGTTGCCGCGGCCAAGCGCGAGTTGATCGAGCAGCTACCGGCCGATGGCGTAGCCGTGCTCAACGCCGACGATCCACGCGTGCGGGAGTTCGGCCGGAGCCACCCTGGAAGGACGCTGACGTTCGGCTTTGCGGAGGGGACCGACGTGCGCGCCGAATCGTTCGATGACAGCGCCCGTGGCACCACCCGATTTCGCGCCCTGGGCGTGGATTTCGAGACGGGGCTGGCGGGCCGGCACGGGGTGATGAACCTTCTGGCGGCGATCGCGGTGGCGCGCGCTCTGGGCATCGCGCCGCTCCGTTTGCGCGGCCCCGTGGCATCCTTCGCCCCCGGAGCGATGCGCGGGGAGCGTAGCCGGCATGGCGGCGTGGAGATCTGGAACGACTGCTACAACTCGAACCCCGAAGCCGCTCAATCGATGATCGACGCGCTCGGCCGCTCGCCCGCGCGCCGCCGCATCGCGGTGCTGGGAGAGATGCTGGAGCTGGGACGCGAATCCGAACAGTTGCACCGCCGGCTGGGGCGGTACGCGGCGGAACACGGAGTGGACTTCCTGATAGGCGTCGGCGGGCAGGCGAACGCCCTGGTGGATGAGGCCACGCAGGCCGGGATGCCGGACGGGACGGCACGGTATTTCGAGGATGCCGCGGAGGCGGGCGGGTTCCTGCGCACCCTGACGCGCCCCGGGGACGCGGTGCTCTTCAAGGGCTCGCGGGGAGTGCGCATCGAGCGCGCGCTCGAAAGGTACAAGGCCTGAGCGATGCTCTACTACCTCCTCTACGAACACCTCTTCAAGTACGCCAGCCCGCTGCGCGTCTTCCGCTACGTCACCTTCCGCACGGCGTTCGCCTCGATGACCGCGCTCTTCCTGTGCATCGCGCTGGGGCCGTGGCTGATCGGCAAGCTGCGGCAGTTTCAAGTGGGGCAGTACATCCGCGAGGAAGGCCCCAAATCGCACCAGAAGAAGGCGGGCACGCCCACGATGGGCGGTGTGCTGATCATCATCTCGATCGTCATACCCACTTTGCTGTGGGCGGACCTCCGCAACCCGTACGTGTGGGTGGCGATTGCGGCGCTGCTGGGGTACGGCTGGATCGGCTTCCTGGACGACTATGCCAAGGTGACCCACCAGCGAAACCTCGGAATCTCGGGCCGCACCAAGCTGGTGTGGCAGTTCGCGCTGGGCTTCGCGTTTGCGGCGGTGCTGTTGTGGATGCGCGCGGGCGGCGAGTTTTCGAGCGCCATGAATATTCCGTTCTTCAAGCAGTTCCAGCCGTCGCTGCTGATCGAGTCGCTGCTGGCGAGCCCCTGGACCTATCTGCTGGGGGTGCTGCCGTTCTGCCTGTTCACGGCGCTGGTGGTAGTGTTCATGTCCAACGCGGTGAACCTGACCGACGGGCTGGACGGACTGGCCATCGGCCTGATGGTGATCGCCGCCGGCGCGCTCACCATGCTGACCTACGCAGGCGGCCACGCACAGTTGGCCGAGTACCTGCAACTGGCGCGCAATGCGCACACCTCCGAGCTGACGGTGTTCTGCGGTTCGATGACGGGAGCCAGCATCGGCTTCCTGTGGTACAACGCCCACCCGGCGGAGATCTTCATGGGAGATGTGGGCTCGCTCGGATTGGGCGGCGCCATGGCCGTAGTGGCGGTGCTGATCAAGCAGGAGGTGCTGCTGGTGTTCATTGGCGGCGTATTCGTCCTGGAAGCGGTGTCGGTGATCCTGCAGGTTGGAAGTTTCAAGCTGCGGGGCGGCAAGCGCATTTTCAAGATGGCCCCTCTGCACCATCATTTCGAGGCCATCGGGTGGGCCGAATCGAAAACCATCGCGCGTTTCTGGATCGCCGGTCTGGTGCTGGCGTTGTTCGCGTTGACTACGCTGAAGCTGAGGTGACCATGAATCTGAAAGGTGCCAAAGTACTGGTGGTTGGGATGAAGCGTACCGGCATGGCCGCGGCGAGCCTGCTGGCGCGCGAGGGGGCGGCGGTGTGGGCGACCGATCTGAAACCGCTCGAAACGCTGCCAGGCGCCCGCGAATCGATCGAACGGCTCGGCATTCCCTTCGAAACGCAATCGCCGGGAGTGTTCGAAGGCTGCGATGCCATCGTGATCTCGCCCGATGTGCCGGCGGATCTGCCGGAGTTGGAAGCGGCGCGGCAGCGCGGCGTGCGGGTGATCGGCGACCTGGAGCTGGCGGCGCCGTTTCTCGAAGGCCGCACGATCGGCGTCACCGGCTCGAACGGCAAGACCACCACCACCACTCTGATCGGCCACATCCTGCGGGAGAGCGGCGTTGCGGCGCAGGTGGGCGGCAACATCGGAACGCCGGTCTGCGCCATGGTGGAGACCTCGCGGGAAGGGATGTGGAACGTCCTCGAACTGTCCAGCTTCCAACTGGAGACCATCGACACGTTTCACGCCGACATTGGCGTGGTGCTCAACCTGACCCAGAACCACCTGGACCGCCACCACACCATGGAGCGGTACGCGGCGGCCAAGGCGCGGCTGATCGAGACGCAGCAGGGCGGGGACACCGCGGTGCTGAACGCCGACGACGCCTGGTGCTTCGCCCTGGGGATGCGGCGGCCGGCGCAGGCGCGGTGGTTCAGCCTGGTGATGCATCCGGAGGCTGGCGCGCGCGTGCAAGGCGATCACGTTCTGCTGGATGGGAGCCCGCTCCTGCGCCTGGCGGAAATTCCGATTCGCGGCTGGCACAACGTGCAGAATGTCATGGCCGCGGCCCTGGTGGCGTCCCGCGTGGGAGTCTCGCGTCAGGCCATCGCGGCGGCCGTGCGGACCTTTCGCGCGGTGGAGCACCGCCTGGAGTTCGTGCGAACGCTGGGCGGGGTGGACTTCTACAACGACTCCAAGGCCACCAGCGTGGACGCCGCCCTGAAGGCGCTGGACGCGTTCGAAGGCGGGCTGTGGGTCATCCTGGGAGGCAAGGACAAGGGATCGGATTACACCCCGTTGCGCGATCCGCTGGCGCGCAAGGCGCACGCCGCGCTGCTGATCGGCGCCGCCGCGGGCAAGATCGCCGGCCAACTGCACGGCGCGGCTTCGCTGGTGGACGCCGGGACGCTGGATGCGGCGCTGGCGCATGCCTGGAAACACGCGCGGCCCGGCGACACGGTGCTGCTGGCTCCGGCCTGTGCCAGCTTCGATCAGTTCGACAGCTTCGAGCACCGCGGCGAGACCTTTAAGAAGCTTGTGGGCGAGCTGCGCCAGGGCGCCTGATATGCCGCAACAACTCAAGACCGACAAGATTCTATTCGGGGCGGTGCTGGTCATGCTGGGGTTCGGCGTGCTGATGCTCTACAGCGCCTCGAGCTGGATGGCCAAGGTGGATCACCGGTACGGGTCGAGCTGGCACTTCGTGATCCGGCAACTGGAATGGGCGGCGGTGGCGATCGCCGCCATGATGGTGCTGAAGAGCACGCCCTACCGCAAGTTTCAGAACCGGGCCGTGGCGTTCAGCACGCTGGGCGTTTCGTTCCTGCTGCTGGTGGCGGTGTACTTCATCGACACGGAGCATCACCGGTGGCTGCGCATCGGGCCCGGCGGGTTCCAGCCCTCGGAGCTGGCCAAACCGGTGCTGGTGATCTTCCTGGCGTTCTTCGTGGCCTGGCGTGGGCGGGCTATCAACAGCCCGCGGTATACGCTGATGCCCGCCGCCATCTCGCTCGGCCTCCTGATCTCGGGCGTCGCCATGGCCGACCTCGGCACGCCGGTGATCCTGGGAGCCACCGTGCTGACGGTGTTCTTCGTCGCCGGAATGAAATGGAGGTACTGCGCGGTGGTGATCGGGGTGGGGCTCATCGGCGTGGCGGTGTTCATCTACGCGGACGGGTACCGCCTGCGGCGCGTGGTGAGCTTCGTGGATCCCCAGTTCAAGTACATCGCCCTGATCGACTACCACGGCCACCTCAGAGACAGAATGAACCAGACGCTGCGAACGCGCGACACCAACTACCAGTTGGAGCAGTCCCAGATCGCCGTGGGCGCCGGTGGCGCGCTGGGGCTGGGTCTGATGAACGGACGGCAAAAACTCCTCTACCTGCCCTTTGCGCACACCGACTTCATCTATGCCGTGGTGGGGGAGGAGACCGGGATGATCGGCACCGTGGGCGTGTTGCTGGCGTTCCTGGCCATCGCCTGGCGCGGGCTGCGCGCCAGCTTCCGCATGCGCGACGATTTCGGCCGCTATCTGGCGCTGGGCGTGACCATGGTGGTGGTGGTGCAGGCGCTGATGAACATCAGCGTGGTTCTGGGCATGATGCCGACCAAGGGCGTCACCCTGCCCCTGTTCAGCTATGGGGGCAGCTCGCTGCTGAGCACCCTGGCGCTGCTCGGCCTGCTGATGAACGTGAGCGAGCATGCGGGGTAACCGTGGCTAGGTTTCTGATGGCCGGAGGCGGAACCGGGGGACATGTGATTCCCCTGCTGGCGGTGGCGCGGGAGCTCCGCCGGCGGGGGCATGAAGCGTTCTTTGTGGGAACCGAGCGCGGCCTGGAGGCCAGGCTGGTTCCGGCGGAGGGATTCGAGTTGCGGACGATCGCGATCGGCGGGCTGAACCGCGTGGGGTGGCAGCGGAGGGTTACCACGCTCGCCCGTCTGCCCCTGGCGACGGCGCGATCGGCCGCGTTCGAGCGCGGCGTCGCGGGCGTATTCAGTCTGGGCGGGTACGCCGCCGGACCGCCGGTGGCGGCCGCATTGCTGCGCCGCATCCCGGTGGTGGCGATGGATCCGAATGCGTTTCCGGGATTCACCAACCGCCTGGTGGGCCGCCTGGTCACGCGCGCGCTAGTGGCCTTCGACGAGACCGCGCGCCATTTCCCCAAGGGCCGCACCGAGCTCACCGGCCTGCCGGTGCGGGAGGAATTCTTCGCGCTCCCGCCCAAGCCCCGTTCGGGCACGCTGGACCTGCTCATCACCGGCGGCAGCCAGGGATCGCGCACGCTCAACCAGGCGGCGCGGCAAAGCTGGCGGCTGTTCCGGGAAGCCGGCTTCCCGGTGCGCATCGTCCACCAGAGCGGCGAGGCGGGTTGCCAGGAATTGCGCGAGGAGTTCGCGCGCAGCGGGATCGAGGGGCAGGTGACGCCGTTCATCGGGGCGATGCCGGAAGCCTTCGCCCAGGCCGACCTGGTGGTGTGCCGGTCGGGCGCGGGCGCGGTGGCCGAACTGGCCGCGGCAGGCAGGCCGTCGCTGCTGGTGCCGCTGCCCTTCGCGGCCGACGATCACCAGGCGCGCAACGCGGAAGCGCTCGAGCGCGCCGGCGCCGCGCGCATGATCCGCGACGCGGAGATGAACGGAGAGCGCCTGTTCGCGGCCGTCTGCGAACTCTGGAACGCGGTGGGCGAGTTGCAGAAGATGGGAGAATCGGCGCGCAAACTGGCGCGTCCGGGGGCGGCCCGGCGCGCGGCGGAAATCATGGAGGAGGTCGGGGCGGTATAAGATGTTCTTTCGTCCACAACACGTTCATTTCACCGGTATCGGAGGGATAGGAATGAGCGGCATCGCGGAGGTGCTGCTCAACCTGGGGTACCGCATCAGCGGCAGCGATCTGCGGCTGTCGCCGATCACCGAGAGGCTGGTTTCGCTCGGCGCGCAGGTGCATGAAGGCCATGCGGCGGCCAATGTCGCCGGGGCGCGCGCGCTGGTGGTGAGTTCGGCCGTCGACGAGCTGAATCCCGAAGTGCAGGAGGCGCGCCGCCTGCAGATTCCCGTGATCCCGCGCGGCGAAATGCTGGCGGAGCTGATGCGCCTGAGGTACGGCATCGCGGTGGCGGGAAGCCACGGGAAGACCACCACCACGTCGCTGGCGGCCGCCATTCTGAACCGCGCGGGGCTGGACCCGACGGTGGTGGTGGGCGGACGATCGAGCGCCATGGGGGGCTCGAATGCGCGCGTGGGGCAAGGCGAGATCCTGCTGGTGGAAGCCGACGAGAGCGACGGATCGTTTCTGAAACTGGCGCCGATCCTGGAGGTGGTCACCAACATCGACCGCGAGCACCTGGACCACTATCCCTCGCTGGAGGCGGTTCGCGCGGCGTTCACCGAGTTCGTCAACAAAGTTCCTTTCTATGGCGCGGCCATCGTCTGTCTGGATGACCCCAACGTGCGGGCGATTCTGCCGGCAGCCACCCGGCGGATGGTGACGTACGGGGAAGACGCGCGGGCCGACGTGGAAGCCTCCCAAATCGAGTGCGGAAATTTCTCCAGCCAGTTCCGGGTGCGATACCGGTCCAGCGATCTGGGGCTGTTCCGCCTGCGCGTGCCGGGGCGCCACAACGTGCTGAACGCCACGGCGGCCCTGGCCGTGGCCATGGAGCTGGACGTCGATCCGGACGCCATCCGCGAGGCGCTGGAGAGCTTCACCGGCGTGGAGCGGCGGTTTCAGGTGCGCGGCTGCGCGCGGGGCGTCACCGTGGTGGACGATTACGGCCACCATCCCACCGAGATCCGCGCCACCCTGGAGGCGGCCCGGTTGTGCGGCTTCCGGCGCATCCACGCGCTGTTCCAGCCGCACCGTTTCACGCGCACGTTTCACCTTATGGACGAGTTCGCGCGCGCCTTCGACCGCGCCGACAGCGTGTTCGTGATGGATATCTACGCGGCCTCCGAGCAGCCTATTGAAGGCGTGTCGGGCGAGGCGCTGGCCGCGCGTATCCGCCAGGCGGGCCATCGCGGCGTGGAATACGTCGGGACCCTGGACCGCGGCGTGGACGGGCTGGAGGCGGTAGCACGGGATGGCGACGCGGCCATCACCCTGGGCGCGGGGAGCGTGTGGCAGGGCGGCGAGAAGCTGCTGCGCAGGTTGCGCGAAGGAGCGGGGGGCTGAGATGGCACGGGAAACCAAAAAGTTGCCGGCGCGCCGGCCGTGGCGCCTCTGGTTGGGCTTTGCCGTCGCACTGACCGTGTTCGCCGCTAGCGGTGTGGCGGCTTACAAGGTGCACGATTACGCCGTCACCTCCCGGTCGTTCACCCTGTCGCGGGGGCGGCCGGATGCGCTGACGCTTGAAGGATTGCGTTACGCGGACCGCACCAAAGTGTTGCGCGTGTTCGACGGCGATTTCGGCCGCAGCATTTTTTCGGCGCCGCTGGACGAGCGCCGCCGGCGCCTGCTGGCCATCGACTGGGTGGAGGATGCCTCGGTCTCGCGCGTGTGGCCGGACCGGCTGGTGGTGCGCATCCGCGAGCGCCGTCCGGTGGCCTTCGTCTCGTTCCCCTCGGGCGTGCTGCTGATCGACGCCCACGGCGTTCTGCTGGACCCGCCGGCGCACTCTCGCTTCTCGTTTCCCGTGCTAAGCGGGGTGCGGGAGGACCAGGACGAAGCGCAACGCGCCGAGTGCGTGGGGACGCTGTTGCGGCTGATGCACGAGTTTGGCGCGCGCTCCACGGACGTGAGCGAGGTGGATGCCGGCGATCCGGACAATGTCCGCGTGGTGGCGCGCGTGAACAACCAGACCGTGGAACTGCTGATGGGCGATACCAATTTCGAGGCCCGCTACCGGGCGTTCCTCGCCCACTTTGCGGAGATCCGCGGGAAGTCGCCCGATGGGAAAACATTTGACCTGCGGCTGGACGACCGTATCACGGTAAAGGAATAGACGGGAATGGCAGCAAAAACCATCTACGCGGTAGGACTCGACGCCGGCAGCCAGAGGACGCGTCTGGCGATCTGCGGGCTGGAGGGCGGACGCCTGCGCCTGCTGGGCTGCTCTGCGGTCGAATCGCAGGGTTGGATGAAGGGCCGCATTGCCGACCAGGGGGCGGTGTCCGATTCGATGCTGTCGGCGATGCGGGAAGCCGAGCGCAGCGCCGGGATTCTGGTGGACTCGGCCGTGGTTGGCATCGGCGGTCCGGCCGTGCGGGGCGCCAACTCCCGCGGCGCGCTGGATATGGGCTTCACGCGCGAGGTGGACCAGCGCGACGTCAACCGGGCCATGGACCGCGCCCTCAAGGTGCAGCTGCCGGAGGACCGCCTGATCCTGCAGTTGTTTCCGCAGGACTGCATTGTGGACGGCCACCCCGGCCACCGCGACCCCCGCAAGATGATGGCGTCTCGGCTGGAGGTCAACGTGCACCTGCTGATTGGCGCCATGCAGGAGCACCATCTGCTGGTGGGCGCGGTGAACCAGGCGCACCTTTCGGTGGAGGAAACGGTGTTCGAAGCCTTCGCCTCCTGGTACGCGGTGGTGCCGGAGCAGGATCGCCGCGAGGGACTGGCGGTGGTGGACATCGGCGCGCAATCCACCGAACTGGTGGTCTACTACGGCGACGCCATGCTGCTGGCGTCCATGGTCCCGGTGTGCGGCGACCACTTCACGCGGGACCTGGCGCAGGGGCTCTGCCTGAGCTTCGACGACGCCGAAAGGGTGAAGCTCGATTTCGGATGCGCGGTGGCGCGGAACGCCCCGGAGAACGTGCTGGTGGAACTGCCCACGCCGGAAGACCGCGAGCTCCGCTATGCCCAGCGCAGCTTCGTCAACGAGATTCTGGAGGCGCGCGCGGAAGAGTTGTTCCGCTACGTTCGCGCCGAACTGGCTCGCGTGAGCATGGAGCGCGCGCTGGCGGGCGGCGTGTTCCTGACCGGCGGCGGCGCGCGCCTGCCCGATCTTTGGGACGTGGCGGAACGGGAACTGCAATGCCAGGCGCATTGCGGCGTGGTGAACGGGATCATGAACTGGCCGGACTCCATGAAGGATCCGGAATGGACCACGGTCGCGGGGCTGGCGATGTATTCGGCCAAGCTCAAGGCGCAGGCCGAGCAGACCCGCGAGGCGGCCGGCTGGTTGGGCAAGATTCTGGGATAATCTGGCGGGAGGTGACGAGTGGGCAGCGTGGGTTCGGACATGGGCGATCTGAGATACGAGATTGCGGAAGAGACGCGCGCTGGGGCGCGGATCAAGGTAGTCGGCGTCGGCGGCGGCGGCTGCAATGCCGTGGCGCGCATGGTCAGGGAAGGGCTCGACGGGGTAGAGTTCTTTGCCGTGAACACGGACCTGCAGGCTCTCTCCGCCTGCGACGCGCCCAATAAACTGCAACTCGGCGCCAAGATGACCCACGGCCTCGGCGCCGGAAGCGACCCGGAAATCGGGCGGCAGGCCGCGCTCGAAAACACCGACCGCATCGTGGAGATGCTGCAGGGCGCGGACATGGTCTTCGTCACGGCCGGGATGGGAGGCGGCACGGGAACGGGCGCCGCCCCGGTGATCGCCAGCCTCTCGAAGGAACTGGGGGCGCTCACGGTGGCCGTGGTCACCAAGCCGTTTGGATTCGAGGGCCCGCGCCGGATGCGCCTGGCCGAAGAGGGACTCGCCAGCCTGGCCTCGATCGTGGACACGGTCGTCGCCATTCCCAACGACCGGCTGCTGGCCCTGGTGCCGCGCGGCCCCAGTTTCTTCGACGCCTTCAAAGCGGCCGACGATCTGCTGCGCCAGGCCGTGGAAGGAATCAGCGATATCATCGTCACTCCGGGCCTCATCAACCGCGATTTCGCCGACATCAAGGCCACCATGGTGGGCATGGGCTACGCCATGATGGGGACGGCCATCGCACGCGGGGAGAATGCGGCGGTGGAAGCGGCGCGCCGGGCGATCAGTTGCCCGATGCTCGAGGACTCGCGCATTGCCGGGTCGCGCGGCATTCTGATCAACATTACCGGCAGCAGCCAGTTGGGCCTGCACGAGGTCCACGAAGCCTGCTCCATCATCCGCGAAGCGGCCGAGTGCGACGAAGTGCAGATCAACTTCGGCGTGATCCTCAACGAATCGATGGGGGACGCGGTGAAACTGACGGTGATCGCCACCGGCTTCCAGCCGTCGCGGGAGCCGATGCCAGCGCCCGCACCCGTGCCGGAGTGGCATCGCCCGAGCGGCGTGGTCCGCGTACGCGTGGCCGCCGATATGGACTGCCCGCCGGTGCCGGAGGTCGTCGCGGCGGTGCCGGCGCCCGCTCCCCCGCTCCCGCCCGAGCCGAAGCCGGTGATTGTCCCGCCCGTGGCCGCCGTTCCGCCGGAGCCGATCCCGCACGTCGAAGAGCCTCAGGAACAGGAACACGAACAGGTGCCGGCCGGCGGGCAGATGCTGCTGTCCGGCGCCGACCTGGAACCGGAGCCCGAATTGGATCTGGAGCCGGAGCCGGATCCGGATTCCGAACCGCTGCTCGATCTGGACGACCTGGACACACCGGCCTACCTGCGGCACGGCCGGATGTAGCGTCGGCTCCTCCGCCCCCGCCCGAGCCGAAGCCGAAGCCGAAGCCGAAGCCGGAGCCGAAGCCGGCGGTTGTCTCGCCCGTGGCCGCCGTTCCACCGGAGCCGGCCGGCGTGCAGATGGTGCAGCCCGGCGCCGAACTGGAACCGGAGCCCGAATTGGACCTGGAGCCGGAGCCGGATCCGGATTCCGAACCGCTGCTCGATCTGGACGACCTGGACACACCGGCCTACCTGCGGCACGGCCGGATGTAGCGCCGGCTCCTCCGCCCCCGCCCGAGCCGAAGCCGAAGCCGAAGCCGGAGCCGAAGCCGGCGGTTGTCTCGCCCGTGGCCGCCGTTCCACCGGAGCCGGCCTGCGTGCAGATGCTGCTGTCCGGCGCCGAACTGGAACCGGAGCCCGAATTGGATCTGGAGCCGGACCCGGATCCGGATTCCGAACCGCTGCTCGATCTGGACGACCTGGACACACCCGCTTACCTGCGGCACGGCCGGATGTAGCGCCGGCGGCGGACAGCGCCCGCAGCGAGCGGCGTGCGCCGGAGCCGTGCGATAATTGAGGTTCCACATGAAAGCCCGCGTCTTCGTCTCTTTCAAAACCACGGTGCTGGACCCGCAGGGACAGACCGTGTGCTCGGCGCTTCACGGACTTGGCTATCCGGGAATCGGCGAGGTCCGGCAAGGCAAGTTCTTCGAGATCTCGATTGCGCCGGGGGTCGATCCCGGCCAGGCGCGGAAGGATATCGAGGCGATCGCCCAGGACGTGCTGTCCAATCCGGTTATCGAAGACTACAGCGTCGAGATACTGGATTAGGAGCTGGTGGCGAAAGGCCTGTTTTTGTGCGAGCGCACAAAAAACAGCGCTTAAGTCCTTTGTTTCCGGAAGAAATTTTGTGCGTTGCGCACAAAATCCGGGTTTCGCCACGGGCTGCCGGGCGGCGCGGTCCTAATCGAAGAGCAGAACTTCGGGCCGGATGCGACCGTGCTGGCTCGAACAGTCGTTGCAATGGACGGCGTAGTCGGGCCGGAATCCGCGCACCAGTTCGGTGATCCGCTCGGGATCGTCGGGATGGTGCTCGGTGGCGAACGCCAGCCGCGGCTTCTGCGCGCGAACCGTGGCGGCGGCTCCCGCGATGGCCTGCTTTTCGGCACCCTTGATATCCATCTTGATCAGCGTGATGCGCGCGAGGTGCATCTCGGCGGCGAGAAGATCGACGGTGGTGAGCGGAACCTCGATTTCGGTGCCGATTGGCTGGCGAAACACGAAGCTGTCGCCGGCGGAGTTCCCGGCAACCGTGTGCAGCACCAGTTTGTCTTCCTTGTTCCACACGCCCTTCGGGCAAACGATCACGCGGCCGGCTTGAATCTCCGGCGCGAAGTTGCGCCGCAGGCACTCCACATTATCCGGCGCCGGCTCAATCGCCACGATCAGGCTGGCTCCCGCGCGTAGCGCCTCGCGGGTGTAGACGCCGACGTGCGCCCCGCAGTCGAGGACCACGTCGCCACTGCGGATCGCTCCGTAAATCCGCTGTTCCTGTTGGGAGAGCAGGGTGGGGAGCACGGAGGAGTCGCTATCGGCGGGAACCCAGTACTGTCCGCGCGACGTGCTCCAGAGTTGATAGCCGGCGGGATCGCTTTTCAGCAGGTGCATGGAGGCCGCGATGCGGTCGCCGCCGCGCACCCACGAAATGTGCCTGGAAAGCCCCTGAAACGCCTCGACGGGCCCGCATGGCGCGGTCCGGCCCAGGGATGCGGCGAAACCGCCCAACGCCACGCCAATCTGCGGAAAACCGTAGACCAGCACGCCGTAGATTGCCACTACGGTCACGGCGGCGAGAACCCTTTTCAAGCGGCCTGACTTCTTCATATCCCTCGATCATACATGAACCGAATTCTCGTTGTTGGCCGTGTGGCCGGCTCCGCTGTAATCCGCCCGTAAGCCGGCAGCCGCCAGCTCCGCTCCCTCACGGTCGGGGCTCCGATGCGCGTTCAGAGCCGTGACCGTGAGGGAGCGGTTGCACCGGCCTGGTGCGAGGCAGCCAATGGCGGACGCTTTGCAGGCCCGGCGGCGCGTCGCGGGTCAGAGCGCTTACGGACGGATTACGGGCTCCGCTATGAAATGCGGATTCCGGCGGGCGCCGCCGGGTTACGGCACGGGCGACCTATAATGAATCTATGTGCGGCATAGTCGGCTACATCGGTTCCCATCGGGCAGTTCCTATCATTTTGGAGGGGCTGAAGCGCCTCGAGTACCGGGGCTACGACTCGGCGGGGTTGGCGGTTTACTGCGACGACGGCCAACTCGCCATTCGGCGCGCCAAAGGTAAGCTCCGGAACCTGGAAGACGCCGTGCGCCTGAATCCGGTGGACGGATCCTTCGGCATCGGCCATACCCGCTGGGCGACGCACGGGCGCCCCACCGAGGAGAATGCCCATCCGCACCGCGACTGCAAGGGCCAGGTGGTGGTGGTTCACAACGGCATCGTGGAGAATTACCTGACGCTCAAGCACGATCTGCTGGAACAGGGCCACGTGTTCCGAACCGAGACCGACACCGAGGTGATTGCGCACCTGGTGGAAAAGCATTTTTCGGGAAACCTGGAGGACGCGGTGTGCGCCGCCGTCAAGGAACTCACCGGGGTGTTCGCGCTGGCCGTGATCTCCAGCGCGGATCCCAACAAGATCGTGGCGGCGCGTAACGGGCCGCCGGTGGTGATCGGCATCGGGGACGACGAGTACTTCGTGGCCTCCGACGTGCCGGCCATTCTCAGCCACACGCGCGATATGTTCTTCCTGGCGGACGGCGACATGGCGGTGCTGACCCGGGACGGCGTCCGCCTCAGCGATTTCGACGGGCGCCCGGTGAACCGCCAGGTGACGCACGTCCTGTGGGATCCCATCCTGGCCGAAAAGGGCGGGTTCAAGCATTTCATGCTCAAGGAGATTTTCGAGCAGCCGCGCGCCGTGCGCGATACCACGCTGGGGCGCGTGGGGCTCGATACGGGCAAGATCTTCCTGGACGAGATTGACATCGCGCCGGAGGAGTTTTCGCGCTTCCGCCAGGTGCGCATCATCGCCTGTGGCACCAGTTGGCACGCCGCCCTGGCCGGCAAGTTCATGATCGAGAAGCTGGCCGGCATCCCGGTGGAGGTGGACTACGGCAGCGAGTTCCGCTACCGCGACCCGATCGTGAGTCCGGATTCGCTGACGGTGGTGATCTCGCAGTCCGGTGAAACCGCCGACACGCTGGCGGCGCAGCGCGAGGCCAAGCAGAAGGGGTCGAAGACTCTGGCCATCTGCAACGTGGTGGGCTCCATGGTGACGCGCGAGGCCTCCGGAACCATCTACACGCACGCCGGGCCGGAGATCGGGGTGGCTTCCACCAAGGCCTTCACCTGCCAGTTGACGGCGCTCTTCATCCTGGCGATGTACCTGGGGCAGATGCGCGGCGTGCTGGACGAAGCTGCCTCGCGGGGCCTGATACAGGAACTGCTGCGCATTCCGGGCAAGCTGGAAACGGTGTTGTCCAACGACGGCATCTACGAATCCCTGGCGCGCGATCTCTACCACGCCAGCGACGCGCTGTATCTGGGACGCGGCATACACTTCCCCATGGCGCTGGAAGGCGCGCTCAAGCTGAAGGAGGTTTCCTACATTCACGCCGAGGGATATCCGGCGGGCGAGATGAAGCACGGTCCCAATGCGCTGATCGACGATAAGCTGCCGGTGGTGGTGCTGGCGGCGCACGATCCGTCCAGCGCGGCAAGCCGCGTGCTGTACGAGAAGACGCTCTCCAATATCCAGGAGGTGAAGGCGCGCGAAGGGATCGTGATTGCCATCGCCACGCATGGCGACAATCTGGTGAGGAAGACGGCGGATCATGTGATCGAGATCCCCGAGTCGATCGATCTGCTGACGCCGATTCTCGAGGTGGTGCCGCTGCAACTGCTGGCGTACCACATCGCGGTGCGCCGGGGTTGCGACGTGGATCAGCCGCGCAACCTGGCGAAAAGCGTCACGGTGGAATAGGGCGGGAGCGTTCCGATTGCAACAATTCGTGCACCGGCTTTCGGTTCCGACCAGCGGCAAGGGCTTGTACGAGATCACCGCGGAGGTGGCCGGCTGGCAGGGCGGGCAACCCGTGCTCCACGGGCTGCTGACTCTCTTCGTGCAACATACGTCGGCCTCGCTCACCATTCAGGAGAACGCCGATCCGGACGTTCTCGCCGACCTGAACGCGTTCTTCAGCCGCCTGGCGCCGGAAGACAGCCGCCTGTACCGTCACACCGTGGAAGGCGCCGACGACATGCCGGCGCACATCCGCAGCGCTCTCACGCTGACTTCTCTTTCCATTCCCGTCTGGGGCGGCCAATTGACGCTCGGAACATGGCAGGGCATCTATGTTTTCGAGCACCGCTCGGCGCCGCATCGCCGGAATGTGCTGTTGCACCTGCTGGGCGAATAGACCGGGGCGCCGCGTGACATAATGGTTCACTGGAGGTAGTCATGACGCCAAAAGCAGCGGTGCGCCATTCCGGGAATGTCGCCATAGTGGATTTGTCGGGTAAGATTACCCTGGGAGACGGCAGCGGACTGGTGCGGGGCACCATCAAGGACCTGCTCGCCGCAGGTGGCCGGAACATTCTGCTGAATCTCCAGGACGTCACCTACATTGACAGCGCGGGGCTGGGCGAATTGGTGGGAGCCTACGCAACGGTCACCAGCCAGGGCGGCGCGATCAAGCTGCTCAACGTCCAGGGAAAAGTGAAAGACCTGCTGCAAATGACCAAGTTGTACACCGTGTTCGCCACTTTTGACGATGAAGCGGCCGCTCTCGGCAGCTTCGCATCCGCCGCGTCTGCCTGACGGGCCCGGTGCCATGGGATCGATGCGCCGCCGCGGCGCAATCTGAACCTCAGTCGAACAAACCATTTGAAGCTGAACCCGCTGAAACGAAATCTGGTGTTGCGGTGTGCGCTCGCGCTTGCCGCGGCTGTGGTGTGCCGGGCCCAGGCACCGGCTTTGGCGCCGGCCGGCGAAACGGCCGAAGCCCCCGCCGCCGAGGGCCACAAGCCGTTCTACAAGCGGATGTTCAGCCTGGAGGCGGTGGCCGCCACGGTGCCTGGCGCCTTCATCGAGCAGGTGGACGGCTGGCCGAAACAGTGGTGCCGGAACAGGGCGGGCTATGAGAAGCGCCTGGGCTCGCTGGCCGGGCAATTCGTAATCGGCGCCATGCTGGAAGACGGCGTCAAAGCCATCCACGCCGAAGACACGCGCTACCGCAGGCTGGGCAAGGGCAACGTGTTCAAGCGGACCGGGTACGTCATTGCCGGGACGGTTGCCGCGCGCACGCCGGGCGGCGGCCACTGTTTCGCCTGGTCTTCGGCGGCCAACGCGTATGGCAGTTGGGCCGTCGCCACGTTGTGGAGCCCGCGCTGCTATCGCACGGTGCCGTCCATTCTCGAATGGGGCACCGAGGGTATGGGAACCATGGCGGGGTTCAACTTCGCGCGGGAGTTCTGGCCCGACGTCAAAAGCCTCTTCCACAAGAGCAGGTAGCGCCGGGGAGCTTCAGCCCTCGTAGGGAAACCGGTTGATGGCGCGGATGCACTCGGACAGCGCATCCATCATGCTATGGCCCCATCCGGAGGGCCTGTAGGGCGCGGTTTTGCGATTGATTTCCTTGTCCGCCTGCGCGAAGAAACGCATGGTGGGCTCCCGGGGAGTGACGTACTCCCGGACGGTGATCAGGAACTCGATATCGCCCGCGGACTCCGGCTTCTTCACCGAAAAATAGTGAATCTGGGCCAGCTCCTGCGATGGATGGGTCTGGGCGAAGCCCCACTCGTTCATGCCCACCATCATATCGTGTGGCGGGCCACGCGGGACACGGCGTTGACCAGCTTGCGATACGGGATGTCCGGGTAGTTCTCGAAGCCCAGCCATTCGCCGTCGCGCCAGCTCGAGTAATACCAGCGGGACAGGAGCGCCAGGTATTCCTGCCGCTCGCGCGCGGTGAGCCGGCGCGGCGGGGCGGCGGCGAACATCTCGCGCAACGCGCTGTCCATCGGGACCGGCTTGCCCTCGTGGACAAGGAAGCTCAGGCGTTGCGGCCCCATCCAGTTTCCCCGGCGGACCAGCCACAATTCGACGGCTTCGGGGGCCACCGAGCGGGTGATCGCCACGCCGTCGAGCCGGTCCACATCGCCGGCCAG
>Ga0265323_10000123_pt1 | contig 44149 bp, 34 predicted proteins | sample 41225metaG_FD_193580 | JGI IMG/M metagenome (GOLD analysis project Ga0265323, IMG submission 193580) | Rhizosphere microbial communities from Carex aquatilis grown in University of Washington, Seatle, WA, United States - 4-12-25 metaG | ecosystem: Host-associated > Plants > Roots > Rhizosphere...
AAACCCGACTCATTCATATTCGGCAGCCGGAACATTTACAATTACTTTGACAGCTACGGGAAAAGGAGGGTCCAACTCAACAACCAAAAGTGTGGTTATTAATGAAGCCGCACCGATAGCTACATTTTCTATGGATAAGACCACCTGCAATATAGGCGATATTATTACTTTCACCAATCAATCTTTGTATGCCACAAGTTATACCTGGGATTTTGGCGATGGCTCTACATCGACCTCTACAAACCCGACTCATTCATATTCAGCAGCCGGAACATTTGCAATTTCTTTAACAGCAACAGGAAAGGGAGGTAGTAACTCAACAACTAAAAGTATAACTGTCACAACACAGGCAGCGGCTACATTAATTGGTACCTGGTATAATACTTTTTATGTAAATGGAAGTCCGTTTAACGGAACTACTGTTATTTCAAGTCAGAGCAGCAGTGGTACCTTAACGGGTTATTTTGAGTTTAGCGATGGATCGGGACATACTTCATTGGCTTCCACCAGTGCAATTACAGGCAATTCAGTTGAAATAGACTGGCCCGAATATGATAGTGGTTTATATTACCCATTTAATTTCCAGGGAACAGCAAATTCCACCCGCGATCAAATGAGTGGAAGTGTCTATGATGGAAGTACTTGGTTAGGAAGCTGGTCAGCTAGTAAAACATCAAAAAAGAAATCTGCTACTGTTGAAATTAATTCCACAAATAATGACAAGGAGCGATTGATGCAAATGATGGGAAAATAAATTTTAGAATTTTCTAAATTCATTTAATAAAGAAACCTGCTCTATACCGGGCAGGTTTCTTTATTATACCTTAAAATAATTTTAAATTATTCTATTACTCCTTTTTTAACCCAAATTACGCATTAAAGAAATTTTTAATTCAATATTCTCGTAAATGCCATATTATATAAAGTATATAGAAGATTGCTTCTGAAAAAATCTCTAATGCTACGCATTAGAAACTAATTGAAAATCAATTCATAAATATTCTAATGCGTAATTTGGGTTAAATTATAATGCGTTTTACTTAAAAACAAGGCATAGCTTTGCAAAATTGTTACGCTTTTATTTTTCTAAACTCATGAATTAATTCTTTATCAATTTGCCAATGAAAGCCGAAGACTGCCCTAAAACTTTTACGACATAAATTCCGGAAGGTTGTTCTGAAATATCAACATTAGTAGTATTGAAGCAATTCCTAATTTCTTTTATAAAATTTCCCGAAATGCTATAAACCATAATGCTATATGGTTCTGATAAACCTATTGAAACATTGAATGAACCATTGGTTGGATTTGGACAAAAATTTGTTTTAGCTGATAAATTTTCAGCGCTTACTGCTGTTAATGTAGACGATAAATTTTCAGAGTTTACTGCTGGTCGTGTTTTTGATGAATTAGGATGGCTTACTGGATTTGAAATTAAAGCGGCCTTGGTAGAATTGTGTCTTCCTAAACCTGTACAATCAGGGTTAGGAAGAATATAATTAATGTTTCTAAAAAATTTTGTTTGATAATGACATCCTGCCTCGGCTTTAAAACCTGGTAAAAGTGTTATCTTCTGTATAGCCAAATCAGTAAAAGATGCACCACTTTTAACATCCGAAGTTTCATTTATACAATCTGATGGTCCAAAAGTATTAGCAGTTGAAGAAAGGTAAGTTTGTGAATTAATGATTGTATTTGGTTTATTCCTTTTATAATAAGTAAGCCATACCAAATTGTGCAATAACATAAAATCAATCCTACTAATATATACACCATTCGGATATTGTTTCGCACTAAAGCCAATAGCATTCGGATACTCTAACCTATTATCTGAATTCCAATCCCAAGTATAAGTATTTGTATATCTACTCTCACTTGTAATTACTTCATTACATTCAGGCAATTCTTTAAATAGGTTTAAATATAATTCTAAATTAGAATTGTTTGCTTCACTATACAAACTTGGATCATTGTAGCCATGTAAAACAGCATAAATTAATGGCATATGTTCAAAATAAAAACCATCTGAGGCAATATGTGCCCAACTAAAAAGATTAGTAACTAAATCACCATATAAATTATCCGTCAGATCATTTTTTCCAATAATTGTAGCCAATGATCTGTAAGAATATTGCTGCATCTGATCTCCTTCTCTTAAATGATAAATATTTCCACCGTATAATTGATCATATGTCCACACAGTGGCACTTATATCCCAACTACTTCCTAATTGCTTAGCCAAATCGTCAAAATTGAGATCATAAAAATTATGTGCAATATCGTTTTCATTATAAGCAGTAATATTAAATAAATCAGAATAAGGTGCCTCTGTGCCAGTAATGTGTGCCGCTGCTTTTGCAAAACCCCAGCGACCTCCGGACAATAAAGCTCCAAGATCACCTAAAGATAAATAATAGGGAATACCCTCAATTGTAATTCCCATATCTATATAATCGCTTTGTTGAACGTGAGAATTAATAGGATTTACAATTGCCCAACAATTGCCATCTCCATTAAAAGAATAAACCCCATTTTTCATCCATTTAACCATATTATATACTATATTTTTAGCATGGGTAACAATATTATTATCGTCTACCAAAGTAACAACTAATGCAAGGTTTATGAAGTAATTCCAAATTATGTCTCTACTTATAACAGGTCCATCGTTAGTTTCATTTCCATACTTATAGCAAGAACTAAAGATATAAAACATTTCTGAAGGATATTGAGTCAAGAAATCAGAAGCATCATGGGTCATATCCTCATTAATATCATCTCTTAGTAAAAAACCATTTATATCAGTACTATATGAACTGTGATTAGAGCGGTAATACTTTTCAGCTGCGCTGTCTATTCTGTCAACAGCATCTAAGGCCCAGCTCAGTTCATTTTTAGTAGTCGAATAATCTTGTCCGCTCATTTTTAATAGTGCGTATTCCGTTGCCAACAAGCCAATATAATATTGTATACCACCACCTCCATCACCATAATCTAAAGCATATTTTTGAGAATTGCTATCCCAAAACATTCTCATGGCAGGATAATTTGTACCTTGTTTAATTAATGCATTAGAAACGGCAACAACAAAATCATTTCTCAAAGCCGTCCGATAATTTGAATACTTTTGCAAATTAGTTTGCATCTCATTGTCATAAGACGATTGAGCAAATAATGATATAGTTATAAATAATGAACAAATTGTTGCAATATATTTTATCATTTTTTTATGTTTTAAGTTAAAAAAAACACATATGCAATTGCGCTTATTTCTTCAAGTCGTCGACTTTAGCTTTTAAAGCATCATTTTCTTTTTTCAGGTTTTCAATGCTCTTATTTTGTTCTATCATATACAAAGTAAGTTCTTCTACTTTTTCAAGCAGGGTAGTATTCATTTTGGCAATATCTATACCTTTTTCTTTTACTTCAGTTTCGGTAGGCACACCTTCTAAATGTTTATTTTCTTTTATGTAAGCTTCGGTTTCTGTAAGGGTTTTTAGTTTATAATTTTTGCTAAAAACATAATCGCTCCAGGCTGTAGGTTGCACTACAACTGCCTCAGCAGTAATTTGACCTTGTACACCCACTGTACCATTCACGGCTAGCATATAGCCTTTAGTATCCGATGTGCCAATACCAACGTGACCTGTTGTTAAAATGACATCAGTTGTGATTTGTCCTGACCCTGGCGGATAAGTACCAGCTAAAATTCCAGCTGAGTTGCCAATAACTGAGATACTATAAGGTGAAATATTACCTGTAGTTGTAATATTACCTGTAGTTGTAATATTACCTGTAGTTGTAATATTACCTGTAGTTGTAATGCTTCCAGTTGTTAAAGATTTAGAAGTAATTGTTCCTGTTGCTGAAATATTTCCGCCGTCATTTGATTGGTTAAATGAAGCGGATATGTTACCACCTGATGTCGTGAAGCCACCTGCTGAAAATGTTCCAGGAGCATTTATATTTCCATTTGAATTGCTAATTGTCAACCTGGTTGTTCCATTGGTCTGCAATTGCAAATCGTTTGCACCATTTGAACCAATCTGATTGGATTTTATTTGGCCTGTAGAAATAAGACTGCCTGTTGTTAAGGATGTTGTGCTAATTGCTCCATTAACAGTTAATAATGACGATGGTGAAGTTGTGCCAATTCCAATATTGCCATTATTCAAAATAGTCATTCTTGAAATTCCGGTAGTTTGAAAATTAAAAGTGGAAGCAGTACCCGCTGCGTTTAATGTAATACCACTTGTATAATCGAATGTTGCAACAGTTTGGGTGCCACCCAGGCCACCTAATTATACGTACACAATATTACCGGCCCCGCCGGTACCGCATGATACAGGGCTGGGACATTGAGAAAATGCAATATTATTTATAAAAAATAGAATAACAAGTGTTAAAAAACCTGGTATTTGAAATTTTTCCAATAAATCTTTTGTTTTCATAGTATTGTTGGTTGTTAGTTTTTGCCTACTCTGTCAGCTTTTCGGCATCCGCCAGTATAGTTATATAATTGGTAAATTTATAATTAATAATAAAACTTATTTAGAGGGAAATTTAAAATTAAAAACCGGGGATTAAAAACATTTGTACGCCCCGTTAATTATTAATTTTTACGAATGAATTAATTATATAGATAAACTTTGAAAATTCGATGGTGAATCTCTCAATAATTTTGATAGCGCTATTTTTAATAAATATAAATTGCAGGTTATTGTAGTGGCTTAAACCTGTTGTATTTATCGTAAGAAATAAAACTAACAAAGGTTAAACCGATTCAGCTTCAATAGTCTGCCTAAAAGATGAAAATATAAATTAAGGCAATAATATATAAACGTACACTAAACTAAATGACAAAAAGAAAAACTTATTTAAAATCTCCAAATGGTAAGTAATTTGCTAATGGTAAATATTATAATGAAAACATTGATAAAACTTATTAAAAAGGAAAAAGGTGTAAGCGAATATGCTATTTATTGTGATGAACATTTAACAGTGGAGATTTACCCTTGATTAAATCTTTTTCGGCAGATAGCATTTCTTTTTCACTATTAATTCTTAATATTCACAAACAGGTAATACAATGTATTTAAAGATAAGTAATTTAAAATACTTAAAAAATGTTTTTGTTATAACAAATAATATGAAAATGTAGTAATTTTACTTGTGAATAAATAGTATATAAAAACTTAAAAATAAGTTGTTTGTTTATTTTGACTCATATTACCATTGCACATTTTTTGTAACTTTATTAAAAATTTATGTAAACATATAATATGTTAGAAAAAGAATTTAAATATTATCTTGATAATCAAACTGAGCTTGTAAAGGTTTATAACGGTAAATATCTATTAATTAAAGATCAAACGGTTATTAAAGCTTTTGATGATCAAACAAGTGCTTATATTGAAGGCACTAAGAATTATAAACTTGGTACATTTTTAATTCAATATTGTTCGCCAGGCAATGAAGGTTATACACAAACATTCCATTCCCGTGTGACATTCAAAGATATTTATGCAAAAACCAATTAATTTCCCCTTTCAAGCTTTTACATTAAAATCTAAAGTTGGTAAATTAGGAATTTTGACAACTCCTATTGAATTTTCATTGCCTTCTGAAAATAAAAAATGTAAGGTAAATGGGATTTGGGATACTGGTGCTACAATAACTGTAATTAATCAAAATATAATAGATAATCTTGGCTTACAACCGATAGGTATTGAATTTGTTAATACTTCAAATGAGAAAAATGTTAAAACAAATTCTTATTTTGTGGATATTTACATTCACGATGGTAAAGTCAGGGTACAAAATGTAAAAGTTCTATTAGGCAATATTGCTAATTTTGATTGTTTAATAGGTATGGATATAATTACATTAGGAGATTTTTCTATTACAAATGTAAATAATATTACTACATTTTCTTTTAGAACACCTTCAATAAAAGAAATTGATTATGTAAAAGAGGCTCAATTTATTAATGCAAAACCATTAGGACTTAATGATCCATGTCATTGTGGAAGTGGTATAAAATATAGATATTGTCATGCTTTTCCTAAACATAATAAGAAATAAAAATTTGAATAAAAAGAAACCTGCTCTATACCGGGCAGGTTTTTTTATTAAAAAATGTTAATATGGCATAGTATTTGAATTTTATAAAGAAAACAAAAGGCAATGAAACAATTCTACTCTGAAAGTTTTAATAAATGATCTCAAAACCGGAATAGCCGGAATGAAAGTTTAGCTGTAAGTAGAATCTTTAAATACCATTGCCATGAAAACGAAAAATAAAGCTGTCGCTCCTGTAGCGGTCTTCTCTCTCGACGATGTTATTTTCAGTGAACGAAACCACGCCTATGGCGCTTACTATCTCAGGAAAAAATATAATGATCACCTGCTGCTTGCCTTGATCTTTGTAATTTTTCTTTTTGGATCCGGGATAAGCATTCCTTTAATTTTAAATTATTTGTTTCCCGCTCCAATTGTAGTGCAACCTCCAATCCCGATAATCACTGCTCCTGACGATGTACCTTATGAAATTGTGCCCCCTCCACCACCACCAATAAACATTCCAAAACCAGAACGCAATCCCGGTTCGAGCAATATAATTTCGGTTGCAGATACCACTCCTCCAGAAGATTCTTCTGTTGTAATCGGTTTATTACCTGACATTACTCCCGGGAATAAACTCGACTCAATTCTTGGTTCTTTCACAGGTAGTAAAAATCCTCCTGATTTAAATTTTGAGGACCCAAACAAAATTACTTTTATCCAGGAATCTGCAACTTTTAAAGGTGGCAATCTGGAGAAATTCCATGAGTGGGTTCAGAAAAATATTGTATATCCAAACGAGGCTGCGATAAATGATATTAAAGGAATAGTTTACCTGAATTTTGCAGTGAATGAAAATGGCGAGGTTTGCGATGTAAAAATCCAGCGTGGGGTTTATCCCTCCATTAACGATGAAACTGTAAGGGTTTTATTAAGTTCCCCAAAATGGACTCCGGCAAAGCAAAATGGAAGAAATGTAAAACAGCATTTCTCGATGCCCGTAAAATTTATATTACAATAATTTCAGATTTTTTTATTAGATATATAATGCGGATAAAAGGAAGTAAAATTTTGAAAGAATTATCGATTCGCATTAGATAAAGGTAATTTCACAGATTGCGGCACATTGATAAAATATTATTTAAATAAGTTTTGAGCCGGTATTTCAATTTCACACTTCCGGCCATTCGGTTTTTCAGAGGACGTGACACAAAAGATTTTTACATTCAACCTTGTAGGGGAGCTTGTCCACGAATGGTGAGAAATTCATCCGGGTCAGATAAACTGTGAAAAACATGGAGCAGAATTTCAGGCTGAATTTTTTCCCGCAATTGCTGGATGTTGACTTTTCTTATGTTACATTTTTTCGTGTAGCAGACAAAGAAATGTAGAATTTTATTAATTTCAATTATCTCAATTTATTAGTATTATCCTTGAGGGCATCTCTAAAAACTCATTTCGTCATCGCGAGCGAAGCGCGACGATCTGCCAATTAGTTCATATTTGCTGAGATTGCTTCACTCCGTTCGCAATGACAGTTTCGATAATTTGAGTTTTTAGAGATGCCCTTGATAAAAGGGGTTGGGGGATTGAGCAATAATATCCAAATAATATTCCTACTCTCCTATTCAAGGTTATGAATAAATAATCCGCTTCTTAGTTTAGGTTCAAACCATGTGGTTTTGGGCGGCATAATATTTCCACTGTCGGCAACATCAATAAGTTGTTTCATAGAAACAGGATAAAGTGCAAATGCTGCAGCCATTTCATCGCTGTCAACCCGTTTTTTTAATTCATCCAAACCTCTTATACCCCCGACAAAGTCAATTCTTGTGGATTTTCTCAAATCGGTAATATTTAGAACCGTGGAAAGAATAAACTTTGAGAGCACATTAACATCCAAACAATCTATAGGGTTATTATCATCATAAGTATTTGAGTTCGCCGTAAGTGAAAACCATTCTCCATCGAGATACATCGAAAAGTTATGCAAAAATTTCGGCTTGTAAGGTTCACGACCTTTTTTCTCAACAGTAAAGTCCTGTTCAAGCTTTGTAAGAAATTCAACTTTATTTAAACCGTTCAAATCCTTAACCAGACGATTGTAATCGATAATAGTCAATTGGCTTGCCGGGAAATGCACCGTCATGAAAAAATTATATTCTTCATTCCCGTTATGGAAGTGATTTTTATTTTTTCTTTCTTCGCCAACATGGGCAGCAGCTGCAGTCCGATGATGACCATCGGCTACATAAGTATATGGAATATTTTCCCTGAAAATCTTTTCAATGCTATTTACATCCTCAAAATTATCGATAACCCATAATTGATGGCCAATACCATCGTTTAAAGTAAAATTGAACTCCGCAGGTTTGGAAATATATTGCCTGGTAATAAGTTCGAGTTTTTTGTTGTCGGGATACACAAGAAAGACAGGTTCTGCATTGAAATTGGTCGTTCTTATATGATTTTTACGGTCTTCTTCTTTATCAGGCCTGGTCAATTCATGCTTTTTAATTTTATTTTGTAAATAGTCCTCGACTGCAGCACAACCCACAATACCATATTGTGTTTTTTTCAACATTGTTTGTGCGTAAATGTAATAACATGGTTTTGTATCCTGGATTAACAAACCGCCGGCAATCATTTTTTGCAGGTTTTCCTTCGCCTTTTGATAAACAATTTCAGAATGAATATCCGTTCCTGCAGGAAGATCAATTTCAGATTTTGTAATATGCAGAAATGAAACCGGATTTCCGGTTGCTTCTATTCTGGCTTCATCGGAATCGAGCACATCATAAGGCCTTGAAGCTACGTCCTTCGCAATTTCCTTTTTCGGCCTATATGCTTTAAACGGTTTTACAATTGCCATTTTAAATTTTATTATCCTGATTTAAAAAAATGCAAATAATCAGGTTATTTAGACTGATGGCTGACAGAATTAAAAAAAATCCGAATTAATAAAACATTTTTTTTATTAATCACCAACAGTGCTTCAAAGTTAATTAATCTTGTTATAAATTTCGAATATCGATTAACGAATTATGATTTACGAAGTTTTTAAACTTCTTTATTCTGAAAACGATTTTTCATCATTCGATATTTTTTTTTGAAAAAAGGAGTTTCTTTAAAACATTAATTCATAAAATACTTTGAAAAGCATTCCTACAGTCCAATAGTCTTAAGTCCCACCTGGAAAATTACAATTCTACTTGTTCACCTGGTAAGTTTTATCCCCTTTCTTAAAGAAATTTACAATCTGGTTTGCAGCAGCAAGACCAGCATTGTTATTCGCTTCATGGGTCTGGGCTCCTGTTTTTTTAGGTGTAAAGTAGAAGCGGCCTTTATATTTCTCAGTGATAATATATAAACTATCGGGCGCTATGTCGGAAGCATAAAGAAAATCTTTCCGGGTTTCAAATATTTTCAACAAACCTTCTTCATCAATAATTTCTTTTCTTGCCGTATTTATAAGAGTAGCACCTTCAGGCATCAGTGAAAGTAATTGAAATCCAATAAGTTTTTTGGTCTGCTCATTGACCGGAACATGAAGAGAAATGTACTGGCATTTTTTGTATAAATCTTCAAGTTTCGGTTCGTATTGAACGCCATCGTTTTCAATAATCACTTTATCGACATAAGGATCGTAAGCATATACTTTCATACCAAAGCCCTTTGCGATTAGGGCAACTATTTTTCCAATAAAACCGTAACCGTGAATTCCAATTTTCTTGTTTCGTAATTCTGTACCGGTAGTTCCATCGTATTCATGCCGGATGAGGTAAACCAGCATACCAAAAACGAGTTCGGCAACAGCATTGGCATTTTGCCCGGGAGTGTTCATCACCACAACATTTTTTTCGGAGGCAGCTTTCAAATCAATATTGTCGTAACCTGCTCCTGCCCTGACAATAATTTCAAGGTTGGAAGCAGGATCAATTATTGCCTTGTCAATAATATCGCTTCGGATAATTACTGCATTTGCCTGGGCAACAGCTTTAACAAGTTCATCCTGACCGGAGTATTTTTCTAAAAGCATAAAATCATAACCGGCATCAGTTATTATTTTTTTGATACCTTCTACAGCGGCTTTTGCAAAAGGTTTTTCTGTTGCAACCAATATTTTTTTCATGTTATCTGGAATGTTAAAAATTTTTACCAACAATCAATATCAAGTTAAATCAAAACTAAAATTAATAGCTACCGAATGTGTTTATTTTAATTTTGTTTTTTCGAACTCTTTCATAGCTTCAACAAGAGTTACGACACTTTGTTTTGACAATGCATTATATAGCGAAGCCCTGAATCCGCCAACTGAACGATGGCCTTTTATCCCGATTATACCTTTCGATTTTGCCAGGTCGAGAAATTCATTTTCCAAATCTTTAAATTCGTCCTGCAAAATATAACATACATTCATCATCGACCTGTCTTCCGGAACAGTGACAGTTCCCTTGAATAATTTATTCCTGTCAATCTCGTCATAAAGTATTTGCGATTTTTCGAGGTTCATTTTATAAATTGCCTGAATTCCACCTATAGACTTAACCCATTTTAATGTCTGAAGACACGCATAAATAGAAATCACCGGAGGTGTATTGTAAAGGGAATTATTTTCTATATGAGTCTGATAATTTAATATTGAAGGTATCGGCCTTTGTACCTTACCCAAAATTTCATTTTTAATAATTACAAATGTAGCACCAGCAGGCCCGATGTTTTTCTGTGCACCGCCATAAATAAGACTATATTTTGAGACATCTATCGGACGGCTTAAAATATCGGAAGACATATCTGCAACAATAGGTACTTTTAAATCGAAGTCTTTTCTTAATTGTGTGCCGAAAATGGTATTGTTTGTTGTAAAATGAAAATAATCTACATCGGCGGGGACTATAAAATCTTTTGGGATATATGTATAATTGCTTTCTTTAGAAGAGGCCACCTCAATTACTTCACCAAAGAATTTAGCTTCTTTTATTGCTTTGCTTGCCCAGGAACCTGAATTAAGATAGGCTGCTTTCTTGTTTAACAAATTATAAGGTACCATAGCAAACTGAAGGCTTGCACCGCCACCAAGAAAAAGAACCGAATAACCATCTGGTATCTGAAGCAATTCTTTAAAAAGCGCTATGGTTTCATTCAAAATTGATTCAAATTCTTTGCTGCGATGGGATATTTCCAGAATCGACATACCAATTCCATTCAGTTCAAGTACAGCTTTGGCAGTATTTTCTAAAGCAATTTCAGGTAAAACAGATGGCCCGGCATTAAAATTGTGTTTTCTCATAGGTGTTTTATTTATTTATCAATTACAAGTTTTGTTTTATTTTAAGGTCTAAAAATAATGATTAATTGTAAAATTTAATTTTTCTTTTTGGAAAAATTGTTACTTTTTTCACAATATTTTAATTCTATCAATGAATTTCCTGATAAAACTGGAATAATATCCGTCTGATTTAATGTATGACAGTATTCAATAATATCATCAAGTCCCAGGTTTCTTAAACGTTTCCTTTGTGCTGATTTCTGAATGTACCCGACAAGATCGTTCCTGGCCAAAGACCATAAATCGCAGGCGGCCAAACTTGAATCGCATATTGTAGTGTATTTTTTTGATTCGAGAAGTTTTTCTGTAAGCGCCCCGGCAAAAATGCTGTCTTCGAGGCTAAACCTGTCCTTCCATCCTGCGCATAAAATCAATACGTCTCTGTTTTCAGCAATTAACCATTCTGCAAGAGCATGAATGTTTAAAAAACAACCAATGGCGACCATATAGCTTTCGCGGGCATGATTGATAGCTTGTGTGCCGTTCGTAGTGCTGTAAACAATAGACCTGCCTTCGACCCTATCGCGTGTGAAATTACTGGGTGAATTGCCGAAATCGGCAAAATCCCTGACAATACCATCTCTTTCAGCAGCGACAAGAAATCCTTTTTCTTTCAGTGTTTTGGCTTCTTCAAGAGACCCGACAGGGATTATCTGGGTTGCACCATTCATAAAAGCAGTACAAATAGCAGAGGCTGCCCTTAGAATATCTGTAACTACAACTATCGCTTCCGGATTGTGAAACCGCTGATAAGTTGCAGGAGTAAAACAAACTTCAATGCTTTTAAGCTCGGAAGACATCTAATTTTTCTTAATTGAAGTGGCAAAAATATAGAAATTATCAATATTTCTATTTGTTTAAACATTTAGAAATTTGCACCAGCGAATTATTTTTTTATAAATGGCAACTTAACAACCTGTGCTTTTAAAACTTTATCCCTTACTCGAACAAAAATCTCATTTCCAGGTAAAGAAAATTCTGTTGGAATATACCCCATGCCTATTCCTTTCTTTAAAACCGGTGACATGGTTCCTGATGTCACCATTCCAATTTTTTCACCCGAATTATTGCAAATTTCATAACCATGCCGCGGTATTCCATGGTCGATCAATTCAAAGCCTGCCAATTTACGAAGGGTTCCGGTTTTTAATTGATCGGATAAATACCTTTTATCAATAAAATCTTTATAATCTTTAAATTTGGTAATCCAATCCAACCCGGCTTCAATGGGAGAAGTATAATCATCAATATCATTTCCATAAAGACAGAAACCCATTTCAAGCCTAAGTGTATCCCGTGCGCCAAGACCAATGGGCTGAATATTATAATTTTTGCCTTCTTCAAATATAGCATTCCAGATTTTTTCAGCTTCCGAGTTTTCAAAATAAAGTTCAAAACCACCAGCACCGGTATATCCCGTTGCAGAATTAATCACCTCCTTAACACCGGCAAATTCATTGACTTCAAAAGAATAATATTTTATTTTATTCAAATCTGCAGAAGTTAATTTCTGAAGTATTTCCTTAGCATTGGGTCCTTGAATAGATAATTGTGCAATAGAGTCTGAACTGTTTTCAAGAATTGCTCCAAATTTATTCTGACTGTTTAGCCAATTCCAGTCCTTTTCAATATTGGCAGCATTTACAACAAGTAAGTATTTTTCATCATCAAACTTATAAATGAGCAGGTCATCAACAATTCCGCCTTTTCCATTTGGAAAACATGAATATTGAACCTTCCCCGGATATAATTTAGAAGCATCGTTAGAGGTTACCCATTGTACAAAAGGCAGGGCATTTTTTCCCTTAACCCAAATTTCGCCCATATGCGATACATCAAAAACTCCTGCGTTGGTTCTTACCGCCATATGTTCATCATTAATACCGGTATATTCAACAGGCAACAAAAATCCTACAAATGGAATTATTTTAGCCCCCAGCTTTTCATGAATATTATAAAATGGTGTTAACTTCATTTCAATCAAAAAATTTAGACCTGAATTTTTTCAAATTTAAAATAATTTGCAGCAAACGTAATTGATAAGTTTGTAACGTAAACAAACCAAAGTTATAATTTGTGAACTATTTATTAACTCAAATATTTTTTTTTAAAATAAAGCCCCACGGATGACTGACATGCGTGAGGCCTAAAAGAAATATTTATGGAAATTATTATTTCCCTGTTATTTTGAATTCTACGCGTCGGTTAAGTGCACGGCCTGTGTTTGTATTGTTAAGGGCAACAGGCTGATTTGGCCCATAGCCTTTAAAAGTCAACCGCGATTTATCTATACCTTTATTAACTAAATAATCAACCACAGATTTGGCACGTGCTTCAGATAGTTTTAGGTTCGACGATAACGAACCTACATTATCGGTATGCCCGGAGATTTCGAGTTTTAATGTCGGGTTTTCTTTCATAAACCCTGTTACAATATCCAACTGCTGGAACGACTCTTCTTTAAGATCAGACTTACCTGTTTCAAAGAAAATATTTTTTAAAACAACTTTTGCCCCAACTTCCAGTTTCTGAAGCACGAAATCTTTTTTCACAACATCTTTGTTTTCCTTCTTTAAGTCAATAGCATCGAGGAAGAAGAGATAACCTTTAGCTGTAATCTCTACTCCATAAGATTTCTTTTCGGGCAGGTGCATCTTATAATTTCCAGTAGAATCGGAAATCAGAATGCCAATGATATTGGATTTTTCTGAATCAATAAACTGCAATTTTGCAAGAATTGGGCCTTTTGTTTCAGAATCCAAAACCCTTCCATGAAGTAGAATTGAAGTATCTATTGTATAGAATTCAGGGGGTTTCCGGAATAAAGTCACTGAATCGTAAGTTTCAAAAGCAAGCGGACTGTTTTCAGTAGTCATGGACATTTCCTTTTCAGCACCCAGGAATACAACTTTGTAAATGTCCTTCCCTCCCATTCCCTGTTCACGGTTTGAGGACATATATGCAATTTTTCCGTTACCCATCATAGTAAAAAACAGGTCGTCATCAGGCGTATTTACAGGGTAACCAAGATTAACCGGTTTTGACCATTTGCCATTGTCGCCATAAGTTGACATAAAAATATCATATCCTCCCATACCCGGATGACCTTTGGAAGAAAAATATAAAGTTTTTCCATCTTTAGTAACAGAAACAGCTTCTTCATTTTCCGGAGTGTTGATGGGAACGCCTATATTTTTTGGTTTTGACCATTTACCTTTTGCATTTAAATCGCAGTAATAAATGTCTTTGCCTCCAATTGAATTCTTTTCCCGGTCGCTGACAAAATAAAGTTTTTTACCATCCCCGGTAATACTCATCGAAGTTTCCTGTGCGCGGGAATTGATCCTGCTTAACGATTTTGGCCTTTTCCAGCTTCCTTCCTTCATTTCGGTATAATAAATATCGCCTCCGCCACTGCTTTTATAAATATACAATTTATTGTCATCGGGAGAAAGGCCAACAGCTGCGTTATTCTTTTTCCCTGTAAATTTCTTGCTTAGAATTTGGGCTATTCCCCAATCTTTATCCTTTTTCTTAGCTACATAAATATTCTCTTCAAATTTTTTATCTAAGAAATTTCTTTTTTTATTCATTTTGGAAGGCCTTCGCGAAGTGAAATAAATGGTTTGTTCCTTCGAATCAATTACAGGGTAATAATCATCGTATTCCGAATTTACCTCTTTACCGAGGTTTTGAACCACTACTCTTACCGGATGACTTACCAGTTCTTTTCCTGTTCCGCAATCGGAGATATACTGGTTAATATCTATATTCTTTTTTTCAAGCTTCCTGGGAGAAACCGATTCCTTGTATTGGTTATATTCCTTAATGGCATTATCGAAATCGAGGCTCATATGATAAGCACGGGCAAGTTGAAAATGAATATCACTTGTGACTTTTGGCTTAAGTTCAAAGGCTTTTTTAAAATATTTTATTGCTTCAAACTTATCGTCGGAATAAAGGTAACATACGCCGATCTTATAATTTAGTTCAGCATTTTTATCGTTATATTTATATGCCTTCAGGTAGTTGACCCTTGCAGAACGATATGAGGCCGGGCCAAAGCTGTAATCTTTATTGCCTTTTTTCACAGCTTTCCATGCTTCTTTAAATCCATCAGGTTTTAATTTAAAATCACCACGATGAACACGTGCCTTGTCCTGAGAAATGGCAGACAGATTGATAAGAATTCCTGCCAGGGCCAGAATTAAAATGATTCGTATAATTTTCATAATCGATTATTTACATTCTTTTATATATTCTTCAGCTTCGGAATTACCAAGTTCTTTGGCTTTCTTCCAATCGCTGCAGGATCCATCCAGGTCCCCTGTTAGTTCCTTTGCAAGACCTCTGTTCAGATATGCTTCGGCATAATCCGGATCAAGGTCTATTGCCTTATTAAATTGTTCCAATGCTGATTTACTTTCTCCGAGTTTAGACAATGCATTTCCAAGATTGTTATAAGCCGGGCCATATTGGGCATTTATGGTAATAGCCGAATTAAAATCATCTGCTGAACCCTGGTAGTCGCCAGTTTGATATTTTGCGCTACCTCTGTTATTAAGTGCAATAAAATTGTCCGATTGTAAGTCCAGAAGTTTTGTTAAATCCTGAATAGCGCCCTGAAAATCTCCTGTATGAACTTTTGCATTTGCCATGTTGTTGTATGCATCAATCATGGTAGAGTCGTAAGTCAGAGACTGGCGAAAATCGTAAATAGCACCTTGAAAATCGTTTGTTAATATTCGGGCATTGCCCCTATCGTAATAGGCAAGGGAATAATCTGTTTTCTTTTCAATTGCAACAGAAAAATCGTTTATTGCACCCTGAAAGTCTTTCCTGTAATATTTTGTTACACCACGATAATAATAAACAAAAGGTTCAGTGTAATTATTCTGAATAGCCTTATCGAATGCATCAGTGGCTATGGAAGCAGTATCTGTGACTAATTTGCAATATGCCTGGCAAAAGTAAGCTTCTCCAAATGATTTATTTATTTGAATGGCCTTATCAAAATCTTCAGCAGCTGCTGAAAAATCTTTTAATTGCAACCTCACCTTGCCCCTTTGGAGATATGCCAGGTCGAAAGTCGGATTATTATCAATGGCTTCTGAAAAAGTTGCCAGGGCTTCATTAAAATTTCCACTCTTAACAAAAGCAATACCTTTATTATATATAATTCCTGAATATTTCTTTTTAACAAATTCAGAAGAATCTTTTGAATTCCCTGCATCCTGGGCAATTAATGGCAGGAAAAACATAATTAAGAATCCGGTCAGGATAAACTTTTTTTTCTTCATGGAGCAAGAGTTTATAATATATTTACTCAAACAGACTGATATTTTATTTTCTTATATTTTTTAGATTGCAGATTTTAAAATTAATTTAAATTCATGTTTTTCACATCATAAATGAAAGGATTTTTACAAATTTGGTCAATAAATATTACATGATTCCTTTGATAAAAATAAAAAAATTAATTTATTTTTAGACAAAATTTTATACTTTACTGCAAAATATTATTGTGAAAAAACTATCTTTAACCCTGAAATAAAATAAGGGTTCGCCGATAATAAATGAAAACTAACCTTACCTATTTGAAAAACATGTCAGGTGGCAATCCCGAGGTTATAAGGGAAATGATAGGACTTTTTATCGAACAGGTACAGGAAATTTCTGAAGCCATGTTACAGTCGCTGGAATTAAAAGATTGGGTAAGCTTAAGTAAATTGGCACATAAAGCAAAATCATCGGTTTCGATTATGGGAATGAATGACCTGGCTGAAAAACTTAAATATTTGGAACACTCTGCATTTGAAGAAAAAGATATTGATTCGTACCAACCCATTGTCAATCAGTTTATGGTTGATTGCAGTGACGCGATTGAAGAATTAAAAAATTATGAATTGGCCGTTAAATAAGAATAATTAAAATTTAATGATATGTTAAAGACAGAAAAAATTAACAATATTACCGTTGTATCATTTGATGATGTATCGAGATTAAATGCACTGGTGTCTGAACCTATTAAAGAAGAATTAAAGGCGCACTTCAATAAGGCAAACACCAAGCTTATCCTTAACCTCGAAGGTATCCAGTTTATCGATAGTTCCGGGTTTGGTGTTTTCCTTTCGGTAATGAAAGCAGCCAATAACAATTACGGCTATTTTAAAATCTGTAATATCTCTAAGGAAGTTATGGAACTTTTTAAACTGTTGCAATTGCACAATGTATTTGAAATTTATAACAATCTCGACGATTGTGTGAAGAGTTTTTCTTAATAAATAAGATATATTACAATAATGGAGCCCGTGAAAACGGGCTTTTTTGTTTGGGAATTTTTTAATAGTCTGAATAATCAAATAATAAGTGAAGAAATTTTTATATGAGTTTCTTCTAATTCATATTTTAAAATAGGAAGAATTAAGTTTAAATAACTGAAAAATAAATATTTGTTGGATAGATGGTTTAATTACCATTGAAATTTGATCTGTTATTTTATTCGTGATTTGAAAATGTCTTGTACCGACGAGTTTCTTGTTTTGAATTTTTTTTTAATATTTATTCAATATTAAGGGTTACTTTTTCTTATTTCAGGTAATTAATGCATAGCAATATAGATTTTTGTTAATTGGTTGAAATAATATTTACTGGAAAATAATAGCCTTACAAGCCTTAAAGAGATTAAATAGATTGATTTTATTTATACAGAAAAAAATTAAGACTTAACCTTAATAAAGTTAGGAGAATTTGCATAAGCCCATAATAATTATTAACTTGAGAAAAATTGTTTGATCTTTTTAAAATTGTTGCTATGAAAAAATTGTTTGTAATTTTTACCATAAGTTTTAATGCATTACTTTTAAATGGTAATCCGATGTATGATTATAAAGTATGTATTGCTAAATTATCTTTCGATGACAACGAGGAGTGGAGAATTACATTAGTAAACACAATAACATTAGATAGTTTATTTATTAGCTCATCAACAGGAAGTTCAATTTGTACAAAGGTGCCAGAATCATTTAGTTATGGATTTGATATACGAAATGACAGTTTAAATTCAGAGGTATTCATTAATCCTGATGGAGATTCTTTATCAATCAACGCTTATTATACTTATCAAGATCAAACTTATTTTATAAAAAATTCATTAGTATATGGAAATTTTAAAAACTCAATAGTTCCAAAACCATTAAAAGGACAATCAATTGTTAGGATATTTGCTGATATTGCTGAAACAAATTATTACTGTATCAGCGATTCTTTAGGACACCTTAAAGGCAAATTATATGGTCATATCTATGATAAAAATAATAATTTAATCACAAAAGGTTCATTTGTTTTAAGCCCTTATCCTGGAGCTTATACTACATGTGATTATTTACATTATGGAGATGATGGTTTTGATATTAATGATGATAGTACTTATTCTGCCAGTTTATATTCAGTAAAATATTATCTAAACAGAATTGGTATTGGTAAGAAAGATAGTTGTAAGTACGGTATTTATTATAACAAAATTGACACTAAAGATATTGACCCTTTGAACTTAACAATGGAACCAGATTCTTCTATTGCTTTAGATATACATCTTTTGGATACATTGGTTCATATTAAAAAAGTCGAAGCTAAACCAAACGAACTTTTAAAAGTATTTCCTAATCCACTAAATGATACTTATTTTAAATATAGAATTGTTACACCTGTAAAATCAAGTAATTGTTTTATTGATTTGTTAAATATCAACGGTCAAAAATTGAAAAGCTATAAAATACTTGAAAATTCTGGTGAATTGCAATTGCCTTTGAATATACCCTACGGTGAATATTTATTTCAATTACGAATGAATGAGAAAGTTTACATCTCAACACAAATAATTGTGGAACGTAAATGAGAAGGTTATTTTTTTTTGGGATTATAATATCTTTTATGATACAGGTTAAAGCTCAGATACCAATTTCGTTTACTTCTGAGTTTATAGATTTTAAAATTGACAGTAACTATTTTTCGGTTAACGGTATTTATGCTTTTAGAAATATGACTGGCGAATTAACTAACTCAAAGATTTCTTTCCCTTTTGCCGTTAATGCAAGTTTTATCGATAGCATTAGAGTATTAAATATTAAAAACTTCTTATCCATAAATTATAAAATTATTGAAAAGGGGATTTCGTTTAATTTGAATATGTTACCTTATGATACATTAGAGTTAAATATAAACTACCGGCAAAAATTAGCGAGAGAAAATATATATATACTTACAACTACTAAGACATGGGGAGTACCTTTAGAAAAAGCAGTATACAGTTTGACTACATCGAAGTGTTTTGAAATTTTGTCATTTTCAATAGAACCTGATTCATTAAAATTTGATTTATATAATAAGACTTATTATTGGACTAAGCATAATTTCATGCCTCAAACTGACTTTGTGATATATATAAACAAATGAATTTAATTTAAGGATAATTCTAAAAATTTAAACTATGTCAGAGTCATCGCATAAAATGTAATGTGGCAATGTTTTCTACTTTTAGTTAAAGAGGATACTTGCTTAGCCCGAAAACCCCAATATCTCATGCATTCAACTGATAGACACAAAAAGCATAACGAAAAAAAAATTCAGAAAGAATAATTGTGTTTCTAAACACAATTGCAGATATAAGTTATATAAAGCTTAAAACCTGATATGTATTTTTAGAAATATTTAATATTATAGGAATAAAGATAAAATCATAATATAAAGGGTTTATCAATTGTTCGGTAGAAAAAACAAGATTTTTCGCCAGGCCTTTATTACTTCAGGCTTATCAGAAGTAATTCAAATTATATTTATTGAAAATTTATTGAAAATTTATTGAAAATTTATTGTAAAATAAAACAATTTATTCACCTAAAAATACTATTATGAAAAAAAAACGAATTACACATTTAGCGAGAAGCATTGCAATTATTGTATTATTGTTAAATACAACCATTGCAATTTCACAGCTATCCTATTCTGTAAAATTTGACAAAAACGATTTTGTTTTTGGGTCAAAGAACCCGGATGATGGCAAAAATTATCTGACAATCCGGTCGAAAGGTTTATCCTGTACAGATGAACCCGGGAAACCTATGTTGCCGGTTCGTTGTGTTCGTTTGCTGATACCGGAAGGGCAGGTTTTGGATACTGTTGAGCTTAATACTGCCATAAAGGAAAGTATCAAATTAGATAAAAAAATAATTTCGGCACAGCCCCGTGTGCCTTTGGGCCTAAGTTCGAAAATACAAGAGTTTGTGCCGCCAGACTCTAATGTATATAATTCGGAAAATGTTTATCCAAAAGAAATAATAAAAATAATTGGCGATGAGTATTTCGACGGGAATAACCATATTATTATTGTCGCTGTTTACCCTTATCGATATTATCCGGCATTGGATAAAGCCGATTTTTATTCTTCATTAACTTTTACTTTGCAGTATATCCCATCATCAAAGAAAAGTAATAAAGCTAATACATCCGGGGAAATTAAACCTATGAAAAGAAAACAAAGAAACCAGGAAGTTTACGACAAGTTACTCAAAGGGTTGGTAGATAATCCTGAAGCTATTAAGCCAAAAACAATTGGTAAATTAAAATCTGCAACTTTAAATACCTGGACAGTACCTTTTTACGAATACGAAGTTATTACAACTACTGCAATGGCTCCTGCATTTAACGAATTGGTTTGTTGGAAAAAGCGAAAGGGTTACGAAGCAGGAGTAGTGGCCATAGAAGATATACTCCGTGACTCGAATGCCGATTGCGATCCTGTTTCGCCTCAGCTCACAGATGATGCGGCCAAACTCCGTAAATACTTGAAAGCTGCATGGGAAAATGGGACAATGTATGTTATTTTGGGCGGTGATTATACAACAAAGGTACCCATTCGGTATGGGTCAGGAGAACAACATGATAATCACACTCCAACAACCCCAGTGGTGTATCTTGGCGGTTGGACTCATAAAACTTACCCCGATGCCAAAATCCCTTCCGATTTATATTTTGCCGATTTCAATGGAAACTGGGATGTAGATGGTGATGTTGATATTAACTATCCAGGAAATACAAATCATGATAATTTTTATGGTGAGCCTGGCTATGACAATGTCAATTATTATCCTGAAATATTCGTTGGAAGGCTGCTGTGCCGCACACAGGAAGAAGTAAAGAATTGGACAAAGAAACTGCTACAATATGAACAGAAACCAGGTAATGGAGATTATTCTTACCTTACGAAGGCGTTTTTTTCTGAATCGGACGATTTACTCATAGACTCAGATCCACGCTATTATAAGACGAATATTTTTAGTAATTTAAGTTTTTTAAATATAACAATGGTAAGCGAATTAGAAGGTGATGATTATCCAAATCCCACACAACCCACAGGTGCCAGTATAATAAGTCAGCTTAATAATCATTATGGCCTTTATGGTATTTTTAATCATGGGTGGCCAACCGGTTTTGCTCCGCTAACACATTACGATAATGAAGGTGTTATCTCATGGGTTAGGCCATATGATTCTTATGACGCTGAACCAAACAATGGCTTCGATAATCTGACAAATATCAATTATCCCTTCATAATTTATTCGATTAGTTGTTTGAATGTTTCGTTTGATGATTATCTTTTTGATAATCCAAACCAACGTTGCCTTGGCACAGCATTCACATTATTACCAAACATTGGGGGTCCGGCTTATCTGGGAAATACACGTTATGGATGGGACCCAAGTTCGTGTGTGTTGTTTGCAGGTGAGTTAAAAGCTGGCAATTGTCACATTGGTTGCGCTGAAGCAATTTCAAAAAGTAAGCTATCTTTTGGGAGTATTAGTGATTGTTGGACAGCTCTGGCCCATAACCTTATCGGTTGTCCCGAAATGCCCATATGGACGCAAATTCCATGGACTTTCAGTCCCACAATAGTAGAGAATGGCACAACTCTTACTGTTACGCCAAATGATGGTGCCGAGATACAAATAATAGTAATGAGTGCATAGGACAATGGCAATTCGTATTTTGTGCCTTCCGGTACAATGATGAATTACCCAGTAACTTTCCAGGATGTTGTTAAACCTTATTACGTGACAATATTGCGTGATGGTTATATCCCTTATCTTAAAAATCCCACTACAGTTTATATTCAAAACCAAACTCTGAGTTCATTATCTTACATATCATGCCAGACTATTTCAGCAGGCCATCATGTTACAGACACACAATCCCAGGGTGATGTATTAATCCAGAGTGGTGCCAATGTTACCTTTGATGCCACAGGCGATATACTTTTAGATAAGGGGTTCAGCGTGGCCTTAGGTGCAAGTTTTGAAGCAAAATAATTTATTAACCTTATAAAATTAAAATCATGAAAAGTATAATTTTTATAATATCATTATCGGTAATTTTTACGAATTTATCATACTCACAGATAAAAGTTGCCAATACTACCGGCTATGTAAAAATCGGGAGTACTGCCAGTCCAACACAACCTCTTGATGTTAGCGGGAACTCAATTTTTACTCCTGGATCTAGTTCAGGGAGTCTAATTATTAATAATACAGGAACCTATGGTTCTGTAGCTTTATACCCATATTATAATCAATCATGTAATATAGGTCTTTCGAATCATGCTTTTGATTACGTTTATTCTTATTTTTATCCCAGTCCCTCTGACGCACGGCAAAAAGAAAATATCAGGGACATAAAAAATGCAATAAATCTCATAATGCAACTCAAAGGTGTTGAATATGACCTGAAAAAGGAAATTGCATTTCCAGATTCCCAAAAGTACAGTCCAAAAATCAGGACAAAAATGGAAAATGATAGAAAAAACATTTATGGATTTCTGGCCCAGGATGCCCTAAAGGTATTAAAAACATCAGTTGTGTTTTATGATGATTCAACTGACACATATACAATGGATTACACTAAAATCGTTCCGATCTTAGTTGAAGCTATTAAGCTGCAACAATCTCAAATAGATTCTTTAAGACAATTGAATAAAAAGGGTACCGTTTCAATGACAAGCTCGTCAGTACAAACAAATGTAACCACAATTGAATCGGAGGTTCCGGTTCTTTATCAAAATGCACCGAACCCCTTTAGCCAGAAAACGACTATTGGTTATTACCTGCCCGAAAAAATTCAAAATGCAGTCATTTATATTTATGATATGAACGGCGGTCAAATCAGATCAATTCCAATATTTTCAAAAGGCGCTGGTAATGTAACTATAAATGGTAATGAACTTCGTCCCGGTATGTACCTATATACCCTTATTGCCGATAATCAGGAAATAGCAACTAAAAGAATGATACTGACACAATAAAGTATGCGTAAAATAATACCGAAGAAGCGGGCTTAAATAAAACAGGTCCGCTTTTTTATTTTTATGAATAATTTTATTATTTTCTGAACACCAGTCCCTCGCCAAAGCTGTCCACCATGATATGATCGGTTTTGGAGAAAGAACCTTCGAGCAATTTTTTCGATAATTCGTTAAGAAGATGTTTCTGCATCATTCTTTTAATCGGCCTTGCGCCATAATGCGGGTCGAAGCCTGCTTCGGCAAGCCATTCCACCGCCGCATCGCTTATTTCAATATCGATTCCGGCTTCGGCAGTTTGCTGTTTAATATTTTTGAACTGCAGCCTTACAATTTTAGCAATATCTTTTTCTGTAAGCGGAGTAAACATAATCAGTTCGTCGATCCTGTTCAGGAATTCCGGCCTGATAGTTTGCCGTAAGAGATTGAAAACGTCAATCCTGCTGCGTTCGATCATTTGCTGCCGGTTCGATGAATTCATGTTTCCAATATTTTCCTGGATCAAATGCGAGCCGATATTCGATGTCATAATAATTATGGTATTTCTGAAATTCACCACACGGCCTTTATTGTCAGTTAGCCGGCCATCGTCAAGAACCTGGAGAAGAATATTGAAAACATCGGGATGTGCCTTTTCAATTTCGTCGAGGAGTACAACCGAATAAGGTTTGTGCCTTACTGCCTCAGTAAGCTGGCCGCCTTCGTCGTAACCCACATAACCTGGGGGTGCGCCAATAAGCCTTGAAACAGAATGTCGTTCCTGGTATTCCGACATATCAATTCGTGTCATAAGGGTTTCATCGTTAAACAATGCTTCTGCGAGGGCTTTTGCCAATTCTGTTTTTCCGACACCGGTAGTGCCAAGAAAGATAAATGAACCGACCGGACGTTTTGCATCCTGCAACCCTGCACGGCTCCTTCGAACTGCATCTGCAACAGCAGTAATTGCTTCATCCTGGCCAACAATACGTTTATGAAGTTCGTCTTCAAGATGAATCAGTTTATCCTTCTCACTTTGCAACATCCGGCTTAATGGAATGCCCGTCCAGCGAGATACAATTCCGGCTATGTCTTCAGCAGTTACTTCTTCCCTTATAAGCGCAAGATTGGCTTGCCTTTTTTCTAATTCTTCTTTCAGGGAAAGTATATTATTTTCAGCTTCCTTAATTTTGCCATATCGCAATTCTGCAACCTTTCCATAATCGCCGGAGCGTTCAGCCTGGTCGGCTTCAAACCTGAAATTTTCAATTACCTGTTTATTTCTCTGTATCTGATCGATGATATCTTTTTCTCCCTGCCATTTTGTTCTGAGTTCTTTGCGTTTTTCATTCAAATTTGCAATTTCTTTGGCAAGGGAAGTTAATTTTTCTTTATCCCCTTCACGTTTGATTGCTTCACGTTCGATCTCAAGTTGTTTAATGTTTCTTTCAATCTCATCAATTTCAACAGGAACAGAATTCATTTCAAGCCTCAGCTTTGATGCAGCTTCATCGATCAGGTCGATGGCCTTATCCGGCAAAAAACGATCGGTAATATAGCGCTGCGATAATTCAACCGCAGCAATTATGGCTTCATCTTTTATATGAACTTTATGGTGGTTTTCATACCGTTCTTTCAACCCGCGAAGAATAGAAATTGCACTTGGCTTATCAGGTTCGTCGACCATTACCACCTGGAAACGGCGTTCAAGGGCTTTATCTTTTTCAAAATATTTCTGATATTCATCAAGCGTGGTTGCCCCAATTGCCCTTAAATCGCCACGCGAAAGGGCAGGTTTCAGGATATTGGCAGCATCCATTGCACCCTCGCTTTTACCTGCACCTACCAGTGTATGAATTTCATCGATAAATAATATTACTTCTCCTTCTGAAGAAATAACCTCATTTACAACTGCCTTCAATCTTTCTTCAAACTCCCCTTTGTATTTTGCTCCTGCAATCAATGCACCCATATCTAAAGAAAATACCTGTTTGGATTTCAGGTTTTCCGGAACATCACCTGCGATTATACGATGCGCTAAACCCTCGGCAATTGCAGTTTTACCAACCCCAGGTTCACCAATCAGAATAGGATTATTTTTTGTCCTGCGGGTAAGAATTTGCAGTAACCGCCTTATTTCCTCCACACGGCCAATAACCGGATCAAGCTTTCCCAGGCGGGCACGTTCATTGAGGTTAATCGCATATCTATTCAATGCATCATAAGTATTATCTGAACTTTGTGAATTCACCGTATTGCCCTTGCGCATTTCCTTTATGGCAGCTTCAATATCATGTTCACTTAGACCTGCATCTTTCATCATCTGTGAAGTATTATCCTTTATTTCCAATAAACCTAAAAGAATTGTTTCAGCAGAAACAAACTGGTCATTAAATTTATTGGAAAGTTCAACAGATTTTTGCAAAACTTTTGTTGAATCAGATGACAAATAGGGTTCACCACCTGTTACTTTGGGATATCTCTCAGTTATTTTTTCTAATGATTTTGTAAATACCGGAATATTGATCCCACATTTCTTTAAAATATAACTGGCAACACTTTCTGCTTGTTTCAATATCCCGGAAAGCAGATGGCCGGTTTCGACAGACTGTTGATTGTGTGCCTGTGCAACCTGAAAAGCCTCTTGTATGGCTTCCTGTGCTTTTATTGTAAAATTATTTAAATTCATTAAAACAATTATTTTGAATAAAGGGGTTTCAAATTCTTTACCAAAATGAATTTAATTAAAATTACAACATAATTGGCAGATTTCTATTCGTTAAAACGCCATAATTTCAGTATTTGAATAAGATTACTGAAGTAATGACAAAGTAAGAAAAGTATTAATTTTAAACAGATGACTTTTTCCAATTGCCATACTTAAGGTATAATGCCGATATCGTTCCCATTATAAACCCATATAAAATTTCTGATGTCCAAACCTTTGCAGTTGTTGCTTTTCCTGAATGTACCATTAAATATGTCCAGATTATATAAATACTGATTACAATAGATTCGGTAAATAATGAAACCATTGTTTTGCCCGCGCCTGAAACTACATTAAATAATATTACAGATGTCGAAACCAAAATGGAACTGACACTGACAACTACCAAAACCGGATAACAGGCCTGAATTAGAATTAAATTATCGGTGTAAAGCCTAAAAATAAAGTGAGAAAAAATATCGGTTAGGAATACCAGTGTCGATACACTTGCAATGCTCAGTATTAATATTCGCCTTACCAAAGGACCAATTTCATTTACCTTGTTACTGCCAATTTTATAGCTGACTAAAGTATTGGTTGCAGAAGCATATCCCCAAAGCGGCAATAAAACTATCATGTAAAATGTTCGGATTATATTTGAAACAGCCAAAGGTATTTCCCCCATTTGTTCTACCAGTGCAAAAAATACGAACCAACCTCCAAAAGATATTGAAAATTGAAACATAACAGGGCTGGCAATTTTAAAAATTTTTCCCAAAAGTTTATAATCAAATCCTGAAAACTTTGTAATCCTGAACTCTGAAATATCAGATCTGCTCATTGAATAAATAATAAAAAATATAGTACCGGTGACTTCTGCAATTACAGATGCCAGTCCTGCGCCGGCAACACCCATTTTTAGAAAACCAAAATGACCAAATATCAAAGAATAGTCGAAAACGATATTCATAACTGCAATTAATAAACTGCTTAAACCTATAATTTTAGTTTTTTGTATACCAATATAAAATGCCTTGAAAAGGATGTTGATGAAAGCAAACAAAATTCCCCAGATACGATAATTCATAAAATCGATTACCCCTGTTTCAACTTCTTTCGATTTGAGGAAACTATGGAAAAAATAATTGCCTGAACTTTGCACAAGACAGAATATTACAATGGCTAAGGGCAAAAGAAATATGGCAGAATGATGTAAAGTGTGTCCGATTTCTTTCAGATTTTTCTCACCAAACCTTCTTGCAACTATAATTTGTGTTCCAATACCAAATCCAAAACCAATCATTACAAGCGCCATGTAAAAAATCCCACCGATTGCTACAGCACCCAGGGCTATCGGCCCTACCCTTCCAAGAAAAGCAGTATTAAATATAGCGGTTAAATTTTCAATAGCACTACCGGCAATAATAGGCAGACTGATTTTAAGAATATCGCCGTACTTTAGAGTGCTTGCAGCGTGATGTGCCATTTCAATTATTTTCAAATTTTCAAATTTGCAAACTTACATTTATTATATCTTTGAAAAGAGCTTTATAATATCAATTTTTTATATTTTTGAATAATCATATATTACTTTTTGTTAAATAAATTAATTCCGATTCAAATTTGAATTTAAAAATACTTTTCAGGATATTATTTTCTTTTACACTTATTCTTGTATCCTGTATTAACAGGGAAAAGGAAAGTAATAAAGAACTTAAAGTTTCAGATATAACTTCAGACTCTGCAAGGTTATTTGTTACCTATAAAAATTCGGTATTTTGTGTACCGTCCCCTCAGCTTATAAACTTATATCTTAAACGATTGGGTATTTATCCTGTCCGTACTATAATTAACCCGATTTCAAATTTGGAAAAATATACAACTTCTGCTAAAAAAGCTGAAAATTTCGGCGTTTACGGGGTAGATTTAGGTTACATGAATATATTCACAGTTTCAGAAAACACAAACGAATACGTGGCAGCTGTGAGCCAATTAGCGACAGAACTAAACATGGGTGTGATTTTTACAAAGGAAGTTTATGATCGTATATTATCATTAAAAAATGATGAAGATTCACTGGCACATTATTTATCAGGTATTTTTTCAAGGGCCGATCTATACATGAAAACAAATTCACAGGAACGAACCTGCGCACTTATAGTAGCGGGTGGCTGGATTGAAAGCTTTTATTTGCTATGCAATACTTACAACAATTATAAAATCAACGGAATCCGGGACCTGATATTTCAACAAAAGTTTGTATTGGATAATGTAATAAAAAGCCTGGCTCCTTTCTATGAATCGTCGTCAGAATTGCAGGATATGATAGACAACCTGGTTGAAATAGCCTATGATTTCGATATGCTTGATTTTAAATGTTCGTATCAAAAATCAGTGTATAAATTTCAAAAAGACGTAATGTTTTTTGAAAATGAATGTGAGGTAATGAATACCGCCGAAAGTATGAAAACAATTATTAAAAGTATTGATAAATTGCGAAACAAGATAATTTCATAAATTATCTTGTTAATGAATGAATCAAAATTATGATGAAAAAAATTTATTCTCTTTTTTTTATTTTAGTTTTAACTACCGCAACTTACATATCGGGGCAGAAAAGAAATGTTTGTAACAACAAGTTACTTGAAGGATTTGTACAGGATGGTCCTGAATATTCATTGAAGCTTGAGGATTCAAAAACAGGTAAAATATTTCTTTCCTTTTTTGAAGGTTTTCAATATAGGTTGGTAATTTGTAGTGAGAATACAAAAAAATATAAAATAGCATTATATGATATAGAAAAAAAAGTACTATTTTCAGGCACGTGTGAAGATTATATAAAATACCTTGATCTGAAATTTAAGTCAAGCATTGCATGCATTGCGGAAATTAGGGTTAATGATTATTCTAATTCAAAAGCAAGGTTCTCAATTTCAATCGGGTTTAAGGAAGTGGTGAAATAAATTATTATCATCAGATGAGTGAACAGATTTTAAAAGCGTTAATGCAGTTGTTTGCAATTATTGCCCGCCCGGAGAGCAATTCTACTGACAGGCGGACGGTAGTGGAATCATTCCTGCGTAGACAGCTAAATGAAGAACTGGTATTGGAATATTTAAAAATTTTTGATGATTTTTACAGCGTCCAGCAGGATAAATCAAGAGATACGGAAAAACACAGGAGTGTAATATCTGCAAGTTCTGTTAAAGTTCTTAAGATTAGCAATAAGATTAATGAAGAACTTACCCAGGAACAAAAACTAATTGTTCTTTTTCAATTATTCGATTTTGTTCGTATCGATAGCACTGAAATTTCCCGACAGGAAATGGAATTTATAGATACAATTGCCGATTCATTCCATATAACACTTGATGAATATGCTGAAATTAAAGATTTTATTCTTCTTGATTTTACACGTTTGCCCAATAATGTAAACATGATGGTTATCGATAATAACCAGGATTTCTATCATCCTAAGGTCAAACACGCGTTATCAGAGGCATTGTCCGGCCAAATTCAAATTCTTCATATTGTTTCTACGAACCTGTATTTTATCCGATATATTGGCCAAAATGAGCTTTATTTAAATGGCCAGATAATTCAACAGAATAAGGCATATGTTTTTAATTATGGATCTTCCATCAGCAATCCTCAAATAAAACCAATATATTATAGCGATATAGTAAGCCGGTTTAATGATGACAGGTTAAAATCAAAAGTCACATTTGAAGTTAAAAATATTGTATACAAATTTAAAAGTGGCAAAGTTGGACTGCATGATATAAGTTTTTCCGAAGAATCCGGAAGAATGGTTGGGATTATGGGTGCCAGCGGTGCAGGAAAATCGACCTTGCTTTTCCTGCTTAACGGAACGAACGCACCAAGCAGCGGCGAAGTTCTAATTAATGGCATTAATATCCATACCGAAAAAGAAAAAATTGAAGGGCTCATCGGTTTTGTATCACAGGATGACTTATTAATAGAAGACCTTACAGTTTATCAAAACCTTTATTATAATGCAAAACTTTGTTTCGACAACTACACCGAAGAACAGGTCGTAGAAACAGTTGAAAAAACCCTTATTAACCTTGGCTTATACGAAATACGGGAAATCCAGGTAGGCACACCGCTTAATAAAAAAATATCAGGAGGCCAGCGAAAAAGATTAAACATTGCCCTGGAATTAATTCGTGAACCGTCTGTATTATTCCTTGATGAACCCACGTCTGGTTTGTCATCACGCGATTCTGAAAATATCCTCGATCTTCTTAAAGAACTTACCCTCAAAGGAAAATTGGTATTTGTTGTGATCCATCAGCCATCATCCGACATTTTTAAAATGTTCGACCGTTTGATTATTCTCGATACCGGAGGATATTTGATATATAATGGAGATCCTATTGAATCGATAATGTATTTCAAATCCAGGATCCATCATGCGAACTGGAATGAAAGCGAATGCCATGCATGCGGAAATGTTAATCCTGAACAAATTTTCAATATTGTAGAATCCAGGGTACTAAATGAATATGGGCAGGAGACCCATGCCCGTAAAATTACTCCAAAAGAATGGTGCAAGTTTTATGACGAATCGCATATGGTCGATGGGCATGAGAAAGTAAATCATAATGAAATTCCTGAAATTAATTTCAAAATTCCCAATAAGCTCAGGCAACTTCTTGTTTTTGTCAAAAGAGATATGCTATCCAAGCTTTCAAATACCCAATATTTGGTGATTACTTTTCTTGAAGCCCCGGTTTTGGCTTTTATATTGGCTTTTATTATTAAATACTATAATGTTGACGTTACCAACCTGTATGGTTATACACTTGTAAAAAACAGTAACCTTCCAATTTATATATTCATGTCAGTTATTGTTGCCATTTTTATGGGTTTAACCAATAGTGCTGAAGAAATAATAAAAGATAGAAAAATACTAAAACGGGAAGCATTCCTCAATTTAAGTTGGGGAAGTTATTTAATTTCGAAAGTTGCCGTTATGCTTATTATTTCTGCAATTCAGGCACTGACTTTTGTCCTGGTCGGAAATAGTATCATTGAAATCCATGGAATGTATTTTGAATACTGGCTTGTATTATTCAGCGCATGGGTTTCAGCAAATATGATGGGTTTTTTAATATCAGACAGTTTTAAAACGGTCGTTACAATTTATATGCTCATTCCGTTTCTCGTAATTCCACAGATAATTTTAAGCGGAGTAATGGTAAAATTCGAGAAAATTAATCCGCTTATTTCATCGCCTAATGCAATTCCCTTTTATGGTGAAATGATTACTGCCCGTTGGGCTTATGAAGCGCTTGCTGTAAATCAGTTCATAGAAAATAAATACAGCAATCAATTCTACAAGTATAATAAGGCAATGAGTATCGCCAATTATAAAAAGGACTATTGGAATACCAACTTAAAAAATAAACTGGAATTTATTTCTCATTTTTATAAAGATCCGGAACACAGTTCTGAAGTAATAAAGAACCTTTTTGTGTTAAAAAATGAGATTTCTAAAGAAATGAAGTCAAATCCTAGGATTAAGTTTATTCATTTAAAGGAATTTTCAATTGATAAAATTAGTGATGCGGCCATCGAAGATGCAAATACATATCTCGATCAAATAAACCGATATTATATAAAATTGTATAATAAGGCCAATACCCAAAAAGACGAACTGGTCAATAATCTTCAGAGAACTCCTGCAGAAAGGGAAAACTTTTTAATGCTTAAAAGAAAGTACTTCAATGAAGCATTAGATGAATTTGCCACCAATTCAAATGAAGTGGAAAGAATTGTGGAATACAAAGGTGAACTATTTCAAAAAATAGACCCTATTTATCTCGATCCAACCTATACTTTTATTAAAGCACATTTTTATGCTCCTAGAAAAATGTTATTTGATACATACTTTTCTACTTTTTGGATAAATGTTTGCATTATTTGGATTATGACTATTCTTTTATATTTTGTTCTATACTACAGGTTATTACTCAGATTCCTTGATTATTTGGAACAACTCGGAGAAAGGTCCGGAAAGAACGAATAATGTATATAATTGTCTTTCAATTTAATTATTCCGATTATTTATGATATTTAAATTCCTGAATAAAGAAAAATTATTTTCAATCTCCTGGTTTAAATCATATGCTTTAATTGTAATCGGGTCATTTATTTTAGCTGCCGGATATGTTTATTTTATTACGCCTTATAAAATAGTACCAGGTGGCGTTTTCGGCATTTGTATTGTTATCCATTATCTTTCCAAGGGAATATTCTCTTTTGCGCCATTAGGATTGCCCATTGGCACTATGGGTTTGATCATGAATATTCCACTTACTCTCTTAGGGATGAAAATTCTTGGTCCCCGTTTTGGAATTAAGACAGTAATTGGGTTTGTATTATCTTCATTTTTTATCGATTTCTTAACTTATTTCTGGGGCGAAGCACCGCTGGTATCTAATGATGCCCTGCTTTCGTCTGTTTTTGGTGGAGTGCTAATTGGATTTGGACTGGGACTTATTTTCAGGTCAAGGGCCACTTCAGGAGGTTCAGATATAATTGCAATGATTTTTGCCAAATTTACCCGCCTGCCTTTAGGACAATTAATGATTTATGTAGATTCTGCAATAGTCCTGATTGGCCTTATTGCTTTTAAAGATTGGAGAATTCCACTATATTCATGGATTGTAATTTATATTACCGGCAAAGTAATAGATGCAACTCTCGAAGGCATAAATTACAATAAAACACTTTTGATCATTTCTGAAAATTATGACGAAATAAGGCATAAAATTCTTTTTGACCTCGATCGCGGCGGTACTCTTATTAAAGCTGAAGGCATGTACGAAGGCAAAGAGCGAAAACTTATTTTTACAAATGTTTCAAGACGTGAAGTATATATTCTTCGTGATTATATAAAAAAAATCGATCCTGAAGCCTTCGTCACAATAATAGATGCCAATGAAATTATCGGAAACGGATTTAAATCATTTAAAGACATTTCTATTGAAGAATAAATCTTTGTTCTTTATTCTTTGTTCTTTGTTCTTTGTTCTCCCATTCCTATTCAAAATACAAACCTTTTAAAAAATTAATTGTTATCTTAATAAAAAGATATAATTATCTTTATTTACTTTGTAATTTTTATCAAAATTGTGTTATCTGAATTTTTTAATCTTTGATTTATGCCTATTAATGTCCCCGATAAATTACCTGCAATAAAAATCCTGAGAGAAGAGAATATTTTTGTTATGGACGAAAGTCGCGCCATGCATCAGGATATACGACCTTTAAAAATTGTTATTCTTAACCTGATGCCAATTAAGCAAACAACAGAAACCCAACTTGTCAGGATGCTTTCAAATAATCCTTTACAAATTGAATTAGAACTTCTGCATATTTCAAGCCATGTTTCGAAAAACACTCATGAAGACCATTTAAATGAATTTTATAAAAGTTTTGATGAAATAAAACAACACAAATTCGATGGAATGATCATTACCGGTGCGCCTATTGAACATTTGGAATTTGAGGAAGTAACTTACTGGAATGATATTAAAGAAATTATGGACTGGACAACACATCACGTTACCTCAACTTTATTTATTTGTTGGGCAGCCCAGGCAGGTTTATATCATTTTTACAATATTCCTAAATATAAATTGCCTTCAAAAATGTTTGGCGTTTTTAAACATAAAGTTCACAATCCTACCCTCCCATTGGTAAGAGGTTTCGATGATGTTTTTATGGCACCGCATTCAAGACATACAGAAATAAAACGTGCTGATATTGACAAAGTCAGGGAAATCGAAATCGTTGCAGAATCTGATGAAGCTGGGGTTCATATTGTGTTGGCAAATGAAGGAAAACGAATTTTTGTCACGGGCCATTTTGAATATGATCCTCATACCCTTAAAACAGAATATTACCGGGATATTAATAAAGGTTTGGATATTGATATTCCTAAAAACTACTTTCCTGGAAATGATCCCGGAAACCCACCATTGGTTACCTGGCGTGGCCATGCCAATCTTTTTTTCTCCAATTGGCTAAATTATTATGTTTATCAGATTACTCCATACAATATTGAAACGATTGATTAGACCAAGAATGGAAATGGAAGGCCGGAGAAAAGGAACAGGAAAAAATGAATTAATTACAAATTACTGATTACCAATTACGAAATTGAAAATAATGTTATGACTAACACCTAATACCTAATACCCAAAATTCAATTTCATTTTCCTTTATTTTATTATTATTTGAATATTTTAAAAATAATAATAAAAATATATAGTTTATATTATAAACTTATTTATATTTGTATCTTATTTACAATTTAAAACAATTAAATCATGGAAAACATTGAAAAAGAATTTACACCGGAAGAAAGTCTTCAATTGATCAGTCAAATTATTGCAAAAACACGAAGGAACATAAAAGTTGCGAGTTTTTATTTTATCCTTTGGGGATGGGTCATGATATTCGCTTCACTGGCCTGTTTCTTTGTTATCAGATATTTTGTAAACATCCACGAATATAAATACCTCAACTTAGGAGCGTGGTTGGCATGGATAATTCCTGTATTAGTCGGTTCTTTAATTAGTTCGGCTCACGCTAAAAAAATGGAAAGACTTGAGCAGGCCAGGAGCCAGATTGGGAATATTATAAAGGTAATGTGGTACACAAATGGTATAGCTATCATAATAGGTTGCTTCATTTCATATAAACTAAATTTTTATCCTGCCCCATTAATATTTATTATTATCGGCTTATCAACTTTTATGACCGGTTATATAATTAAATTCAAACCATTAATGTACGGAGGAATTATCTTTTGGCTTACTGTTGTAATATCTGTATTCATTCATAGTGATTACCAATTACTCCTGACTGCCATTTCAATTGCTGCAGGTTACCTAATCCCGGGATATATGCTAAAAAATAGTAAAGAATAATTGCCATGTATAAAGATTTAGATCCCATATTGCATTCACAACTGCGACTGGCAATTATTTCACTATTAATATCCAACGAGGAAGTCGATTTTAATCATGTGAAAGAAATTACCAATGCAACTTCCGGAAACATTAGTATCCAGATCAAAAAACTGCAGGAAGCAGGTTATATTGAAGTTGTTAAATCTTTTAAAAAGAATTACCAGAACACTTCATTACAAATAACAAAAAAAGGGAAAAAGGCATTTGAAGAATATGTTGAAAGTTTGAAACTATATATCAGACCAGAAAAATAGTTTTTTATAGCAAAAGGTATTATACTAATTGAATAACTCCTCAATTTCTTCTCTCTTAAAATTCCTGAACGGATTGTTGTTATTTATGAAAAGGTCAGCCAAAGCTGACTTTTTTTGCTGAAGCACCTGAATTTTTTCCTCAATTGAATTTCGGCTAATAAATCGATACACAAAAACTTTTTTATCCTGGCCTATTCGATGGGCCCGGCTTAAAGCTTGATTTTCCGCTGCCGGATTCCACCATGGATCAAGGATAAATACATAATCTGCTGCTGTTAAATTAAGTCCTATCCCACCAGCTTTAAGGCTTATAAGAAAAACCCTTATTTCATTGTCCTGCTGAAATGTTTCAATAATATTTTGCCTGTCCCTTGTCATCCCGGTAAGCATGGCAAATGGCCATGATCTGCTTCTCAGGTATTTTGCTACAAGGTCTAAATGTTTTACATAAGATGAAAAAATAAGCACTTTATGTTTTTCTTCAATGAGGCTTTCAATACTACGGGCAATTTCATCGAATTTGCCGGAATCACTTTCATAACCAGGTTCGCAAAGAACAGGATGATTTGCCATCAACCTTAGTTTATTCAAAGCCTTTAAAATAAGAATGGAAGATTTTTCAAATCCTCTTTTTTCAATATTATCATAGATAAGATTTCTGATGGATGATTTCTCGGTTTCATAAATTTTTTGCTGGTCATCTGTCATTTCACAAAGAATTACCTGTTCAGTGAGTGAAGGCAATTCTTTTAAAACTTCTTCTTTCCTGCGCCGCAATATAAAAGGGCTTATAATAGTCTGAAGCTTTTTTTGTTTTTGAAAATCATTATGTTTTTCAATTGGAATTACAAACTCTTCACGAAAATAATGAAGGCTTTTTAACAGGTCGCGGTTCAGAAAATTAAGCTGGGCCCAAAGGTCAATCAAACTATTTTCAATAGGTGTACCGGTTAAGACCAATTTATATTCAGACTGCAGTTGAACAACTGCTTTATAAATTTTTGAGTCGGGATTTTTAATAATCTGACTTTCATCAAGTATAATATATTTAAACTTAAGTCTGGAAAGGTTTTCAATATCATTTCGAACAACTCCATAAGAGGTTATTACAATATCAACATTCAATAAATCGTCAAAATTTCGGGTTCGTTGTGTGCCAAAAAACTTATGTATTTTAAGCGATTGGGCAAACCTGGAAATTTCATTTTCCCAGTTATGAATAAGCGAAACCGGCACTATTATTAGCGATGAATTAACTGTTTTTATACCTGTAAATGCCGGTATATCGAAAAGGCTCAATTGGGTTGTCGACCTACTAGTGTCGTGAATCAACGCAGTGTTATCGGTATTTTCATTTACTTTAAGAAGCAAAGTTATGGCTTGAATTGTTTTTCCAAGTCCCATATCATCAGCCAGACAGCCACCCATATTAAACCGGTGTAAATCATACATCCATTGAATTCCAACCTTTTGATATTCGCGTAATGTGGCATTTAATGAACCTGGTGAAATAAAATTTTCATCTTTCGAACCATTTAGCCTGTCATATAATTTTAGTAATTCATTTCCAGTTTCTGCTGTCATCGCTTCCTGGATAATTCTAAAATGATATTTATTTAGTTTGACATTTTCTTCATTCTCAATACCAAAAACAAAAATGTCGCGATAACGTGAAAACCATTCTTCAGGGAGAATAACAACCTGATTGTCAGGCAGGGTAAATTCTCTGGTTCCCATAATAATATGTTTCCGAAAACGGATAAATGGGAATTCGAAATCTTTAAGTTTTACTACAGCATGAACATCAAACCAGTCTTTTGCATCTTCAACTTTCAATTCGAGCTTAATTGAACCGGTATAAAAGTTTCTATCAGTTTTAATAATTTTCAGGCTAAAACTATTTTCATTTATACTTTCAGAGTTGGAATTCAACCAGCTTATCAGTTCATAAAATCGTGAGATTGGTTTATTTTCGACTCCTTTTAATTGAAAAGTCGAGTTTTCGTAATATTCAAATCCAAGAGAAATCAGTTTTATTGCCATTTCCTTTTCCCATGAAGAATTTCTTCTGTATTTGATATATTTATACAAATTATCATTTTCTTCGAGAAAAACAAATGTTTCCTGTTTGGTCCCATAAGGGAAAAAAGCCCGGTCATATTGAAATCCGAGTAATATAATTGGTTCTCCTTTCAGGTTTTCTTCAACGTTAATAATTGCTTTTCCATTTTCATTCTTTTCAATAATATCGAACCCCGACGAATTAATCGGATAATTCAGGATAGCATTTTTTACAAACGACTCCATGTACTCTTTTTCACGGTTTTTGGGAATATTGATTTTTTCTTTTGAAAAGAAAGGCAATAACTTCTTTGAATCGATATCCTCGACCCTGTACAAGTTGTTTTCCACTAAAATAATACATGGCTTGTTTGAAAGAATTTTGTAATTGAGCTTGAATAATTTAACATCTTTATTCTCATTTCTCAGAGTCAGAAAATATTTAAAATCTGTTTCTGTTTTGATAAAATTAAAAACAGGAAATACAGGTTTTGTAAGGACATTGATATTTTCAGTATCATAGATTAGCTGGTAGTTCTTATCTTTTTTAAAGACCGGTATTTTTGATTCGGAAATAATACTTAAAATTTTGTCTATCCTTTTTTCGATAAAGGGCCTTATTTGAGAAATTACCAGGTTTTGCTCAAGGGTATCGAAAAATTCTTTTAGATTCTTTTTTTTACTAAAAATTTTCCAAATATTATTTTCAGAATAATCAGAGGTTAATTTTATAATTTCCAAACAAGGTTCGGAAATTTCATTTATATTTTTTTTAATATTCCCGGTTGTGGCCAAATCGAATAACTGAAAAAAAGGTTGCCCCTGGTTTCTTTCAATAATGTAAGGAATAAATAATTCGCCTAATTTACGGTGGGTAGAAACAACAATAATAAATTCCTTAGGCATATTTAAAATATTTATTCTCTTCAAAAATTTTTATAGAGAATTAATTGCAATATTATTTAAAATGAGGAATTTTAATGTGTTTTTTCAACTTCACTTTTTAATTTTTTTACTTTGAAATGATCTCCGGTTTCATCAATAATCGATTTATACCACCATTGCGGATATGGAGGATGAATAACATTTCCCTTGTCGTCTTTAACATTTCCATCCATATATTTCACCAGGAGTTCGTGACCAAGTTTTTTCCATCGATGGGTAGTAATTTCAGCCTGGTTGACCGAATAATCATTTAAATATTTAATAGCGAGCGAAGAATTGTTGTTATTGTAAAGTTCCATAGCAGCTTTTTCAACAGCGGGCTGAAATGCAATAAATTTATCTTCCAGTTCTTTCTGGACTTTCTGAATATCGACAATCATATCGCTATATCGTGTATATGCCCAATTGCTAACAAAATTAAATGTCCAGAATGCAGATGTTTCAGAATAATTGAAAAAATCACCATTTCCTACTGCATAGGATTCAGGTATTTCTGTCATGCTGCAATACATTGGAACATAAACTGTGCTATAAGAATCGTCGACCCCAAACCAAATAACACCACCTACAAAATCAGGAAGCCAGGAACGGCTTTGTGCAATAAACGTAAATCCGGTTTGTTGAGTAGAAATAGCCCTTTCGTTAAAATATTCGATTGAATCTACTTTCCATGTAAGAGGGCGCCACCGGTAAGGGCAATGAAACTGTCCGCCACCGATATCTTTGGTCATGTCCAGGTCTGTCCCTTCGTAATGGTCGCGCATCAGGGCCATTGCATCTTTTACAGAAAGTTTTTTATCGGGTTTGACCCACAATGGTAATGGTTCGGCACCATCGACCCCTTTAACAAAATCGGCAGAAAGATTTAATGAAGGCGCTGCCCTTCTGAACATACTGTAAACCCTTCCTTCGCAAAAACGAACTCCTTCGAAAGTTAATGGTGCATATGTATCGGCAAAGCTAAAATCCTTATCTTCGCCCTTATACCAGCCTTTTTCCCTTGCAAATGTTATCACATCTTTTGAATATTTACAATTTTCAGTATCATTTAATGGAAATTGCCTGATTCGCGACTGGTTAGCATGGGCACATATAAAACCATCAGGGATTCTTCTTGCAACCCACACAACACCTTTATTATATTTGGTCTTTATAATTTTACCTTTTTTATCTTTAATTATTTCAGGACTTCCTTTTCCAACCACTTCCATAATCCAAACTTCATTAGGATCGGAAATAGAAAATGATTCCCCTTCGCTATGATATCCATAATCATGGGTCAGACTTGCCATTGTATCAATAGCAGCACGGGCAGTTGCAGCCCTTTGAAGGGTTATATATATTAAACTTCCGTAATCCAACGATGCTGAGTAATCGACCAGACCGTCGCGCCCTCCAAAAGTAGTTTCACCAATTGCAACCTGATGTTCATTGATATTTCCAACAACAGAATATGTATGAATGGCCTGCCTGATCTTACCCAGATATTTTGTAGAATCCCAGTCGTAAATATCCATTAAAGTTCCTTTCGGATAATCTTTAGCTGGTTTGTAATACAGCTCTCCGTATAAAGTATGGGAATCAGCATTATAACTGATCATAGCAGAACCATCGGCTGACGCACCTTTCGTTATCAATAAATTGGTACACGCGCCACCTTGTTGCGTGGCCAAACTATATATAATAACCAATGCACAAAATCTAATTATCATTTTCATCCTTCAAAATTTAAAATGTAAACAATCTTATTATTTTAAAGTTTCAAATAAGTTTTTTACCTCGGAAATATTAGTAAAAAATTTTACAAATCTATGATTATTCATTTAAATCAGGTTTAAAGCAAGGTCTAATTAACATTATAATATGATAATATCTATTACAATTCAAATCAATAGATTGTTTCTTTCCCAAATTAAGCTTTAAGCTATATTTCTTTATCTTTGTAGCAAAATACATTCAAAGAGTGAAAGAAAAAATAATAATTCTGGATTTCGGCTCTCAATATACACAATTAATTGCCCGTAAGGTCCGTGAATTAAATGTTTACTGTGAAATACATCCTTTTAATCATATTCCATTAATAGATTCTTCGGTTAAAGGTGCAATACTTTCGGGAAGCCCTTCATCGGTAAGAGATGCAGAAGCGCCTTTCCCTGATTTGACGGATGTTAAAGGCCGTATGCCACTGCTTGGAATTTGTTATGGGGCACAATATTTTGCTATTTCATCAGGTGGTGAGGTACTACCTTCAAAATACAGGGAGTATGGACGTGCAAATCTTTCTTTTGTTGATGATTCAAGTCCCTTACTAAAGAATATCGGCAAAAATACGCAAGTTTGGATGTCGCACGGTGATACAATAACAAGAGTCCCATTGTCCTTTAAAATTATTGGCAGTACAAATGATGTGAAGGTTGGGGCTTTTAAAATTGACAATGAAGAATCGTACGGGATTCAATTTCACCCTGAAGTTTATCATACAACTGAGGGAAATGTATTATTGAAAAATTTCGTAGTAGATATTTGTAAGTGCAATCAGAACTGGACACCTGAATCCTTCGTAGAATCAACTATTTCTGAATTAAAAAAGAAAATAGGAAATGATTGTGTTATTCTCGGGCTGTCAGGTGGGGTCGATTCTTCAGTGGCTGCATTGCTATTACACAAATCAATTGGTGCAAATCTTACCTGTATATTTGTTGACAACGGATTATTGCGAAAAAATGAGTTTAAAAATGTGATTTCATCATTTAAGAATATGGGGTTAAATGTTTTGGGAATCGATGCAAAAAATAAATTTCTCGGAGACCTAAAAGGCATAACTGATCCTGAACAAAAGCGAAAAATAATCGGACGATGTTTTATTGAAGTTTTTGAAGAAGAAGCCAAAAAAATAAAAGATGTAAAATGGCTTGCCCAGGGAACGATATACCCGGATGTAATTGAATCGGTATCGGTAAAAGGACCTTCAGCTACCATAAAATCACATCATAATGTTGGTGGTCTACCGGAAAAAATGAATTTAAAAGTTGTAGAACCATTGAGGTTGCTTTTTAAAGACGAGGTTCGCCGGGTAGGTCGTGCCATACACTTGCCTCCGCATTTCCTAAACAGGCATCCGTTTCCTGGTCCTGGCCTGGCAATAAGGATTCTTGGCGATGTAACTCCTGAAAAAGTTTCAATTTTGCAGGAAGTAGATCATATTTTTATTGAAGGCCTGAAAAGTTCGAACCTTTACCACACAGTTTGGCAGGCTGCCACGATTTTATTGCCAATTCAATCGGTCGGTGTTATGGGTGATGAACGAACTTATGAAAATGTTGTTGCACTTCGTGCAGTAACCTCTACCGATGGAATGACGGCAGATTGGGCTCATTTACCCTATGATTTCCTTTCAAAAGTTGCTGGTGATATTATTAATAAGGTGAAAGGAATTAACAGGGTTGTATATGATATTAGTTCAAAACCGCCGGCAACAATTGAATGGGAATAAAGAATAAAGAATTAATTTCCATTGAAGTTTTTTGTGATTTTAATTAAAACTACATGACAATCGACCTGAATATCATTAAAAATTTTTATTTACCTTTAGCGTGTTTGAATTAAGATATCTCAATAAAATGAAATTCCTTCGTATTGAATCGAGTAAATTTACTCCGGGTATTATACTTGATCCGACTCACAATATTTTGGAATTTTATGGTTTTTCCCTGCCCGAAAATGCAATAGAATTCTACCAACCTGTAATCGAGTGGTTAAGAGTATTAAAAAATGAACTGTTGCAAGAAAATCCCGATCATCGTAAAGATATAAATGCCATTTTTAAACTTGTCTATTACAATTCATCTTCTTTAAGGCAACTAGTTGAAATATTTCAGATTTTTAGTGAAATTCATCACATGGGTGTTCCAATTCAGATTGCCTGGCAATATGATAGCGAAGATCCTCAAATGGCCGATTCCGGAAGAGAATTAGGCGATATTACCCATGTGCCGGTAAATATTGTTTCTTACAATTGACTTATTCTTTTTGAATTGTGTTTAATCGAATTAATAAAAAGTAGGCTTTTAGACTGAAGGTTTTAACCCATTGCAAAACTTTAAAGATGGTCCACTCTTTTAATTGTAATTAAATTAAAAATAATTCCGAACTACTAACTTGTAATCAAGACAGCTTATGTTTTGAAACAGTCTGTAGGTGGGCATTAACTTAACCAGCTAACAATACAAATTATCAAAATTTTGTTAGCAGTTTAGTAAATATTGATTTACATTTTTTCTAAATCCCTGAATGTCTATAGCCTAATCAACCTGAATTGTTACTTAGAATTAAGTTTTATTAATAAAACTTAATGATTCTGTTTCTTTGCAGAAACTTGACTAATTTTGACATCTTAAAATTTTAAATATAATATTATATTCAAATTTATCGATTAATTATGAAAAAATTATTTTGGTTTAGTACCCTGCTGCTTTTATTTTTTGAAACAAATATTCTATTCTCACAAAATTTTAATGATCAGGTTTTCAAATTCGGATTAGCCCTTGATTATATAAATAAATATTATGTCGATACCGTTAACCAATCGAAATTGGCTGAATCTGCAATAATTGAAATGTTGAAGGAACTCGATCCGCATTCTTCTTATCTTACTGCAAAAGAAGTGAGAGAAATGAACGAACCTTTGCAGGGCAATTTCGAAGGCATAGGTGTATATTTTAATATTTTAAACGATACCATATTTATTATCAGTCCTATTGTTGGCGGGCCTTCTGAAAGAGTCGGGGTTATGGCGGGGGACAAAATTATTAAAATTGATGGTAACAGGGTAGCAGGAATAAAAATCACAAATAATGATGTTTATTCTAAACTTCGCGGGAAAAAAGGTACTAAAGTTACCATTTCAATTCTTCGAAGAAATGTAAAAGAACTTATCGATTTCACTATTACACGGGATAAAATTCCCATTTTCAGTATCGATGCCACATATATGTTAGAACCTGGTACCGGTTATATAAAACTCGACAGGTTTGCACAAACTACCGATAAAGAATTTGATTTAGCGCTGGATAAGCTTCTTTCGCAAAACATGCAAAATCTGATACTCGACCTGACCGATAATGGTGGTGGATATTTAGAAGAGGCTGTTAAATTGGCCGATCAGTTTTTAAGCTCGGGAAAACTAATTGTTTATACACAGGGTGTCCATAGTTTTAAGGACGAATATTTTGCAACAAACAGTGGAAAGTTTGAAAAAGGCAAACTGATACTATTAATTGATGAGGGTTCTGCATCTGCAAGTGAAATACTTTCAGGTGCCATTCAGGATTGGGATCGTGGGATTATTATAGGTCGACGTTCATTTGGCAAAGGTTTGGTTCAAAGACAACTTCCTTTTTCCGATGGTTCAATTTTAAGGCTCACCGTTGCCAGATATTATACACCCTCCGGAAG
>Ga0265323_10000124_pt1 | contig 43991 bp, 45 predicted proteins | sample 41225metaG_FD_193580 | JGI IMG/M metagenome (GOLD analysis project Ga0265323, IMG submission 193580) | Rhizosphere microbial communities from Carex aquatilis grown in University of Washington, Seatle, WA, United States - 4-12-25 metaG | ecosystem: Host-associated > Plants > Roots > Rhizosphere...
GATCTGAATACTTTCTTTTTCCACTCATAAAAAAACACCCCAAATGTTGTGTCCAACTTTTGGGGTGCAGTTCAAACAGTCAGGGCTTTTTATTTTATATAACCCTTTAATTTATGCAGCAGCTATTGACAGGGTTAACTGTAGCTTGAAAAGCAAGATCATCAATTCTTAAGATATTTTACAATGAAGGTATATAGGTCAATCTAATAGTTAATTACTTTAATTGCTAAAAACCAGTACCCAATACCTGATAACCTATTCTATTTCCTAACAGTCTATAGCCTAAACAACCTAAACAATAATAATGTGTGAATAATGTAACATATTTCCAAAGTTGTGTAACAATTTTCGGTATTAACATTCTGACCTTTATGCCTTAATTATTAATTCAACAAAATGAATAAAGTACCCCTTATTATAAAATTAATTGTTGTTTTATTAATAGTTGCAGCAATTGCAACCATAATAAGTTGTACCGGCAATTGCAAAAATGGTTCGGTATGTAAGGCAGAAATTGATTCATTACGAATTCAAATCAAAGAACTCACGAATGGAAATGAAATGATTGCAAAAAATCTTGCAACATTCGATACCCTGGACTACACTGTTTTCAGCAATCAGGAGTGGACACGACTGCACGAAAGCCATTCCAAAGACGTTAAAGTAAACTGGCCCGATGGACATTTCACAACCGGTATTGACAGGCACATTTCAGATTTGAAAGCTATGTTTGTGTATGCCCCCAATACCAGTATTAAGCAACACCCAATTCGTTTTGGTTCCGGAAACCTGACTTGTGTTATCGGCAAAATGACGGGAACTTTTTCTGCTCCCATGCCTGTCGGAAATGGAAAATTTATTAAACCTACGGGTAAATCATTTTCTCTTCCAATGTGCACTGTCGGAATTTGGAAGGATGGGTTGATGATAGAGGAATATCTTTTTTGGGACAACCAGGCTTATATGAATCAAATAGGATTAGGTAAATAGAAATAATAAATAATTAAAAAATTGGAAATGAAAACAACAGAAGGTCCTTCAAAAACAAAATGGTCGATTGACCAGTCACATAGTGAAATTGAATTTAAAGTCAGGCACTTAATGATCGCACACGTTAAGGGTTCATTCAAAACTTTTGATGCAAGCATTTATACCAACGAGAAAGACTTTACAACGGCTGAAATCGATTTATGGATAGACTCATCTTCAATAATTACAGGAGATGCAGTACGTGATGACCATTTAAAAAGTGCAGACTTTTTTGATGTTCAGAACCATAAACAAATTACTTTCACTTCAAGTACCATTGGGAAACCAGATAAGGACGGTAATCAAGAATTATGGGGAGAATTAACAATCAGGGGAATTACCAAAAACATAAAATTAAATGTACAATTCGGAGGAATTTTAAAGGACCCCTGGGGGAATGAAAAAGCTGGTTTTACAATTACCGGAAAAATCAACAGAAGTGATTGGGGACTTATTTGGAATACTGCCATTGAAACAGGAGGTTTTATGGTGAGCGAGGAAGTAACTGTTTCATGTGAAGTTGAACTCATTAATAAAGGGCAGGATAACCTGACAATGGAATTGGAAACTTCGGCTGATAAAAAGGTTATTCTCTAAAGGATTGATGTTACCTGGATAAACTAAAAACATTTTTGCATTTTTTTTTCTGGTTACCTTAAAAATATCAATTGCCGAAAGAATTTAAATTTTTATTTGAAGGTAATTTAATTAAAAGGTGATATCAGGCATTTATTTTGCGAAATAATTCATAGGATTTATAAGGCTTCACCAGTGTAAATTTATAAATGTTCCTTAGATGGAAATCTCTGACTTATTTTGACCCTTTATTGGAAGGGATGTAAAAAAAATATTTTCATAATGAAAGGCCATAAAAATGCATAATTGAAAAAGAGTGCCATATTTAATGAACACATTACAATTAATCTTAAAAATTGAAATAAAATTTTATTATTTAAAAACCAATGATAAAAGTTAAAAAATTAGGCATTTGGATGGATCATTCAAATGCCCACTTAATGGAATTTACAACCGATCCCATTGAAACAAAAAACATTGAATCTGAATTTACACATCAGGTTAAAGAAGATAGCCTGAACAAGAGTGAAAAACTGATGCATAATAAAGAACAGCATCTGCAATCGGAATATTACAAAAAATTGGGAGATATGATTAGAAATTATGAAGAGGTAGTTCTTTTTGGACCTACTGATGCAAAAATAGAATTATTAAATACATTAAGCTCAGATCATCAATTCGCAAAAACAAAAATTGAAGTAAAACAGACTGATAAAATGACTGAGAGCCAACAGCACGCATTTGTCAGGGAATATTTTTCAAAAGCAATATTAAACACTTCTGTTAAATAAAAAAGAATTATCAACAAGCACCATTAAAAAAAATACACTATGAAACCAAAAATATTCGGAATCTTAATCATCATCCTGGGAGTAATAATGATGGTTTATACCGGCTTCAATTTTGTGACTACAAAAAAAGTAGTTGACCTGGGCCCGCTTCAGATAAACCAGGAAAAGAATCATCATGTTCAATGGCCTCCTATTGTCGGATCTGTATTGATAATTGGTGGTATTGCAATAATGGTGTTTGGCAAAAAAGATCAGTAATTAAAACCGATCAGCTATCAAGTTACTTAAAATACTTCACTTCGTTTGTATTTTAAGATTGATAATAGGTCGGCACTACCCAAACTATTCCGGCAATTATAATTATATCATCTTGCCGGGGGTTAGGTATAATTTGGAGATGATGTAACTTAATGCCAAAGTTGTGTAACGGTTCTTGGAATATATAGAAACAGCTTTGAACCATAAAATTTATTCAAATTTTAAAAACAAATAAGATGAAAACTTTAAAATTAATCGTTATCGGAATGATGTTGTTTCTTGCAAATATTTTGCAGGCTCAAATTTCAGTGAGAGTAGGTATTGGTTCGCCTCCGCCATGGGGCCCTGCCGGATATGCTGAAGCACGTTATTATTATCTTCCCGATGTTCAGGCTTATTATGACGTACAATCGTCATTGTTTATTTATTTTGATGGAAGAGCATGGGTCCGCAGGGCTTATCTGCCCGATAGATACAGAAATTATGATTTGTATGGTGGATATAAAGTAGTAATGACGGACTATCATGGCAACTCACCCTATATCCATTTTTCAGAACATAGAACAAGATATGCAAGAGGTTATCGCGGGGAAGCTCAAAGAACCATTGGGGAAAGACCGGGAAGAGAACACTCCGTTGTAAGAAATTCACATGAAGAAAAACATGAAAACAGGGAAGCCGTTCATGGTAATGATAAAAGAACTGAACACGACAATGGTAAAAATGTCGAACGTGGAAATGATAAAGGCAATTCACATAACAATGGTAAAAACATGAAAGAAGAACATGGCCATGAAGGTGGAAATGATAAGAGGAAATAGATAACTATGACTATTTAGGCAGATAGACTATAGGCTTTTAGGCAAGAGGAAAGATTCTTAACACGTTTTTCAAATTAGGAATTAGGAAATAGGTTTTGGTTATTGGCTTTTAGTCATTAGTTTTAACACTGATACCTAACACCTATTTGCTTTTTATAAATCACTATAGGTTTACAGTCTAAACAATCTGAATGAATATAATGTGTGAATGATGTAACTTATTACCAAAGTTGTGTAACACTTATTAAAATCAATATATCCACCTTTGTTCTGTGATAATTCATTCACACCTGTCCCGCAGGTTGCGGGAATTTAAAATTCGAAAAAATGAACACAACAGAAGAAAAAGGTAACTGGAATGAGCAGAAAGGGAAACTCAAACAAAAATTCGCGATGCTTACGGATAATGATTTAATGTTTTTAGAAGGCAAAAAAGACGAGATGCTTGGAAGACTTCAAATCAAGTTGGGTAAAACCAAAGAACAACTGCATGAAATTATTGCAGCGCTTTAATACCATGTTTATTTGAAAAGTCATCGTTTACCGGCACTCGTTGAACGGTGATTTTTAAATTATATAAAATTGCAAACAATTGGTTTTTAATGAAAAAAGTTACTCCTTTTATCAAAGTAAATCCAAACCTTCTGGATGAAATAGAGAATCAGACCATCAAGTTTAAAGGAAAAACATTTGAGAAAACTGAAAAAACGAATTATTTTATTACCGAGGTAGCCAATATTTTTTTATTCATATCACGTACATTAAAAGAAACTTTTTCCCGTGATTTTGAATTCATGGAATTTTTACGCCAGTGTTTTCAGATTGGTTATAAATCTTTACCGCTTATTTCAGTAACGGGAATAATCATGGGTTTGGTGCTTACTATCCAATCGCGACCTGCCCTGCTATATTTCGGGGCAGTTTCCATGCTTCCAGGAATGGTTGCTATATCTTTTATCAGGGAAATGGGACCGGTTATTACGGCATTGATGTGCGCAGGAAAAATAGGTTCAGGTATGGGTGCAGAGCTCGGTTCAATGAAAGTTACAGAACAGATAGATGCCATGGAAGTATCTTCCACTAATCCTATGCGATTTTTAGTTGTAACAAGAGTTTTGGCAGCAACACTGATGGTTCCTATTTTAGTATTATATGCCGATGCACTTGGCATATTAGGGAGTTGGGCAGGAGCAAATATTAAAGGCGATGTATCTTTTGTATTATTTTTTTCTCAGGCATTCGGTCAGGTGAAGTTTATAGATTTCTTACCGGCACTTATTAAAACTTTCTTTTTCGGAGCGGTGATTGGCTTGGTCGGATGTTATAAAGGGTATACTGCAGGGCGCGGAACAGAAAGTGTGGGTGTTGCTGCGAATTCAGCTGTTGTGCTATCCTCATTGCTTGTGATAGTTGTAGATATGATTGCCGTACAAATTACCGATATGCTTTAGTAAAATATAATGCTCAGTGCTTAGTATTAATATTTAAACACTAAATCCTGGGCACTGACAACTAAAATGATGAATGATACCCAACCACAAACTATTCCTACGGCTAAATCAAATAGCGACAACAAGGTTATAGAAATAAATAACCTTAGAAAAGGATTTGGCGAACAGGAAGTATTAAAAAACGTGTCGTTACAACTTTTTAATGGCGAAAACCTGGTTGTGCTTGGAAAATCGGGCTCGGGTAAATCCGTCCTGATTCAATGTATCGTTCGTTTAATAAGTCCCGAAGGTGGAACAATTAATGTGTTTGGGGAAAATGTGAGCGCATTAAACAGAAATGGTTTAAACGAGTTGAGAAAGAAAATCGGTTTTCTGTTTCAGAGCGGTGCATTGTACGATTCTATGACCGTAAAACAAAACCTGGAATTTCCATTGCGAAGGATAAAAAAGGACCTAATTCAAAAAGAAATTGATGAAAAAGTAAAAGAAGTTCTGGTACATGTTGGCTTATTTGATGCCTTAAATAAAATGCCATCGCAGCTATCGGGAGGAATGCGCAAGCGGATTAGCCTGGCACGAACTATTATTGTTGACCCGTTAATAATGTTGTATGATGAACCTACAACCGGGCTCGACCCCGTAACGTCAGGTGAAATAAGTTTACTCATTAATGATGTTCAGAAACAATATAAAACTTCTTCCATCATTATCACGCATGATATTGAATGTACACGCACTACAGCAAATCGCGTTATTATGTTACATAATGGTGAAGTTTATATGGAAGGAAATTTAGAAAAATTTGAAAAATCAACGGATGCGTTTATTAAATCATTCTTTAAATAAGGTATTATTTAATAGATGTTGGTTTTTAGATTTTAGTTGTCAGATATTAAGTATTTGGAACTAACACCTAAAACCTAACTCCCAACAACTTACAACTAAAAACTAAAAACATGGACACACAAACACCAAAATTCAAAGTACGGTTAGGACTGTTTATTACAGGAGGATTGTTACTTTTTGTAATTGCCATTTTCTTAATTGGAAAGCAGAGAAATTTATTTAATCCTGTTTTTAGACTAACCACAACTTTCTATAATGTCAGCGGATTACAGGTCGGAAATAATATCCGTTTCTCCGGGATCAATGTCGGTACTGTTGATAACATTAAAATAATTAATGATTCCACTGTGCAGGTGGGAATGTTAATTAGAAAAAATGTACAGCAATTTATTAAAACAGATTGCGAAGCAGGTATAGGTTCTGCAGGAATTATTGGCGACCGGATCTTAATTATTACCCAGGGTAGTAATGGTGCCCCTTTAGTAGAAAACGGACAACAGATTAATTCAAAGGAGCCGGTTGAGCCGGATGCCATCATGGCAAGCCTTCAAATAACAGCAGATAATGCCGCGATTGTTTCATTTCAACTGGCCGAAATTATGACTAAAGTAAATAGTGGAAACGGAACACTCGGGAGATTAATCCAGGATACAACAATGGCAGAAAATATTAATCAGACCATCGTGAGCCTTAAAAAAAGCAGCAAAGGATTAGATGAAAATATGAATGCGGCTAAACATAATTTTCTTTTTAAAGGTTATTTTAAGAAGAAAGACAGGGCCGCTGAAAAAATTAAGAAGGATGACCTTAAGAAAATAAAAGAGCAGAAGAAGAAAGATGATGCCGAAGATAAAAAAGCAGTACAAAAAGCAAAAGATGAAAAGAAATAATGTAACTACTCAGGCAGATAGGCTATAGACTATTAGGCTAAGAAAAGTGTTACTTAAAGTTTAGGGGTGTCTTGTGATCAGTTTTTTATATTGCTAACAGTCTACAGCCTTCAGTCTAAATAACCTGAATAGTAACGAAATAATAATTATTCTGATAGAATGGCAACTTCAATATATTCAAAAACGACAAATGCAAATGTGGTTCAAAAATATAATCATACTATTCTTTGTTTCAATTTTTACAAATGATTTTGCATTTGCACAGGACACGCCTGCTAAAACAGATTCATCCCATCTTTACAGGAATATCGAATCATATTCAGGTCATAACAAGGTAACCAGGTTTATATACCATTTAGTTTTTAAATCTGTGGCAACCAACTCAAAAAAAAATGATGTAAAAAAAAAAGTATATATAAAACAGGTACAATCATACGATGCCTTTGAAGGAAAAACCATCAGGCAAATTAATATTGAAACACTGGGCCCGTTTGGTTATATAATTGCTGACATAAATGTAATACCACAAAATTCCTTATCTATTACCGGAAATAAGTTGCATGTGAATTCACAGCTCATCACAATCCGAAACCTTCTACTTATCCGGCAAAACCAAATATTCGATTCATTGCTTGTAAAAGAATCGGAGCGCTTAATCAGGAGTCAGGATTATGTACATGATGTTTATTTTTACATTGTGTCTGCCGGAAAAAAATCCGATTCGGTAGATATTTTTATTCGTGAATTGGATAAATGGACACTTATTCCTGACGCATCAATTTCGACTTCTAATGTTAAGGTTGGTATAACCGATGAAAATTTTGCAGGAACCGGTCATAAATTTCAAAGTGCTTTTGCAAGAAACTATTCAAATGGTATTAATGCATTTAATACAAATTATTCCATCCCGAACATCAGGAACACATACATCACTTCAGCGTTGCATTATGGAGTTGACGGTAACAATAATTTCAATAAGAGTTTGACTATTGACCGTCCGTTTTATTCCCCGCTTGCAAAATGGGCAGCCGGTATATCTTTTGCTTCACAATTTAAAAAAGATTCCCTGAGTAATATCAATCCGGTTATTATTCCAATAAATTCAAACTTTAACACGCACGATTATTGGGCAGGTATTGCGAAACAGATTTTCAAAAACAATGCTGAAGAGGGACGTGCGACCAACCTGATATTTACAGCACGATACCTGCGTGTCCGGTATTTTGAAAAACCATCTGAATTTGCTGACCCGTCACATAATTTTTCCACTGAAGATTTTTGTTTAGCCGGAATTGGAATTTCCAACCGGAAATATGTTCAGGATAAATATATATTTAATTACGGTCTTATCGAAGATGTGCCTGTTGGAAAGGTTTATAGTTTGACTGGTGGATATCAGATAAAAAATAATTCCGCACGGCCATATTTAGGGTTTCGGTTTTCCTATGGTAATTATAATAAATGGGGATACCTGAGTTCCAATTTCGAATACGGAACCTTTTATCGTTCTTCACATTCCGAACAGGGTGTTTTTTCTGCCGGTCTGAATTATTTTACTAACTTATTTGAAATCGGGAACTATAAATTCAGGCAGTTTGTAAAACCCCAGGTAACACTGGGAATAGATCGTTTGCCTTCAGAGAGCATAAATATCAACTATGAAAACGGCATACGCGGTTTTAACGGCATTTCCTTGCTGGGGACAAAAAAAATGGTTTTAACACTTCAGACGCAATCTTATACTCCATGGAATTTACTGGGATTTCGATTCGGACCGTTTTTAATTTATTCGCTTGGCATGCTGGGAAACGCAACATCAGGATTTAAGAATAGTCATGTATTTTCACAATTTAGCCTGGGGGTTTTGATTAAAAACGAATTCCTGGTATTTAATATTTTCCAGGTTTCAATAGCATTCTATCCGAATATCCCGGGAGTGGGTGAAAATGTTTTTAAAATAAATTCCAACTCAACAGCCGATATCGGCTTTCGTGATTTTGTTATCGGGAAACCCGGTATTGTTATATATCAATAAAAAAGTTATGAAATTTTATTTCAGTGCCGCTTAAATAATATTCCTTTTAAAGAAGTGTGAATGATGTAACATTTATCAAAAGTTATGTAACATTTTATGAAATAAAGTAACCCACCTTTGGAATATTAATATTTTATTTAAAATTAGTTCAACAAAAAATTTAAAAAAATGTCAAACGTAAGAGTTAATTGGGATGATCAAAAAGAGAAACTCAAACAAAAATTTGCAAGCCTAACTGACAACGACTTACATTTTGAACAAGGTAAAATGGAAGATATGTTATTAAGGCTTCAGAATAAAGTTGGTAAAACAAGACATGAGCTTTACGGGTTAATTGCAAAGCTTTAATCTGTCTGATGAATTCATGTCCCCTGGTTTTCCGGCGATTGTTAAATGCAGGCAAGGATAAAACGCCCAATTCGTTTTCCTGCGTGTTAATAGATTTTATTTTCGTAACCGGGAAGAACAGGATTGTTATGCACCCTTTACAAATATTAATAAATAAAACTTAAAAATATGAAAAAAACAATTTTAGAGCATCTTACTGTAACTGGTTACGCAGAAGGAATTGATTTAACCGATAGTGAAGTATTGGCAAAAAATCTGAAAGATGCAAAGGTTAAAGTGCAGGAAGCAAAAAAAAGTGCAAAAAAAGCAAAGCAGGAGTTAAACCAGGCTTTGAAAGATTCTCTTAAAAAAATCAAAAAGGAAAAAGATTCAGAGAAAAAAATCAGTAATTATGGAAAAAGATTTACCGATTTTAAATCAGAATTAACAAAAGAAACAGATGCGCTCAAAACCAATTATCTTTCAATGGTTGGAAAGATAGAACGAAAAGAAAGTGACATGAAAATGAAACTGAACCAATATAAAGAAAAGGGTAAAGGCAAATGGAAATCATTTAAGCACGAACTAAATAACGACCTGGATGGTATTGAAAAAACATTAAAGGATTTTATGGATTATAATAAAAAGAAGATAAAAAAGTTGGCTTCATAAAAATCAGGACATTTTTTTATCCTTTTTTTTCAGTAAACGTTCCATTAACGGAAAATTAAGCAACTACTCAGGCAGATATTCTATAGACTAACAGGTTGTAGAAAGAAACATTCGAGATCATACTAAGTTAAAGGCATTTGAACTTGCCGGGTGCCTTCGCCAAAAAAGCTTCAACTTCAGGTGAATGAAATGGCAGTTTGTAATTGTGCTGGTGGATTGGCCAAAGTCCACCGCAGCGGAATTAGGCTGGAAAAAAATTACTTAAGATATTTACCATATCAGGTTGACAACTGATCAGCCTTTTATATTGCTAAAGTCTTCAGCCTTCAGTCTAAATAACCTGAATAATTATCCATAAAGCAATCGCAAAAAAGAATCATAAAATAGTATTGGACCCTAAAATGTGTGAATCATGTAACATTATTCAAAAGTTATGTAATACTTATACCTGATTATGACCATAATTTTGTGGCTGATAAAGAAAATTATTGGAGAAGAAAGCCTCTCTGAAAATTACCAACTTTATTATTAATCATTCTTTTTAAAAAATTCGACAATGAAAAAAATTGTATACATTTTAACCTTTTTACTTTTATCTTCTCCATTTCTTTACGCGCAAAAAACCGCAAAGGCCGATACGATAAGGCCTGACAAAGGCAATGTAGACAAGCAACTGGATAAGATCAAAGAAAGAAAAACAGAACTCCACTCAGATTCAACCGGCAATCAGCCTTTAAAAAGCCCGCTTATTGATAAAAAAGTCTATAACAGGTATGGGGATATACTCCTTGACGATCCTGAGTACAACAAAAGATATCCACTCTGGATGCCAATTTGCGATGTCCTGGGCATTCTTACTTTTACCTGGTCTGTAGACAGGTTTATTTCAAATGCCGATTATGCACGTATAGGACTTTCGACATGGAAATATAATACATATAAAGGTGTATACAGATGGGAATGGGATAACGACCGGTTCGGAGTTAATTTTGTCGGTCATCCATATTCAGGTGCACTTGCTTTTAATGCCGGGCGTACGACAGGATATAATTTTTATCAATCAACAGGTTTTTCAGTTTTTGGCAGTCTGATGTGGGAATATTTCGGGGAAAATACACGTCCGGCCAAAAACGATCTTATAAATACAACACTTAGCGGAGCATTTCTCGGAGAAATACTTTACCGCTTAAGCTCGAATGTTCTCGATGACCGCACAAATGGAAGTGACAGGGTTTTCCGTGAAATAGCAGCCGGATTAATTGATCCCGTGAGAGGAGTTAACAGACTGTTGCAGGGAAAAACTTTCAGGACAACCAACAAAGAAGTTTATGAGAAAGAACCTTTAAATTTTTCCTTTTATGCAGGAATACACAGGATAAATGATGTATCCCAGGGTATCTTCGGAAAAGGGGCTGACAATGCAATGTTCAACATTCAGTTAGATTACGGGAATCCGTTTGAAGAACGTTCACGAAAGCCTTATGATTTTTTCAAACTTCGTGCAGATGTAGATTTTGGTGTGGGAAGAAAATATGTTGATAACGTAACCGGCTATGGAATTTTATTAGGCAAAAATTTACAACTGGGAAATATGTCAATGCTCATCGGGGGATATCAATATTACGATTATTGGGATAGTAAATTATTTGAGTTAGGTACAATTGGTTTTGGCGGAGGGGAGATTTCAAAATTACCGTTAAGCAGTAAGACTAATCTATACACCAGTATCCATTTGGCTTTAATACCTTTAGCGGGAAATAGCACACGGTCTGTTACTGATACTTCGCAGTTCAGGGATTATGTTTTTGGCAATGGATTTGAGGGAATGTTTGAAAGTACGCTTAATCTTGGTAAATATGTGGACGCTTCTTTGATTTATTATTATTACATGATTCACACTACTGTCGGTACACCCGGAAATGACTATATCAGCATTTTAAAACCAAGAATTGTAGTGAGGCTTTACAAAGATCTGAGAATAGGATATGAATATTACAAATATTTTAATGACCGGTACCTTAGTTATTATTCTGCCTTACATTCTGTAAGAACAGAACAGAAAATATTTTTGCTGCTTTATCTGGAAGATACTCAGCGGAGGGGACATTATGAATAAAATAAGCAGGGTTTCAATTTTAAATAACCTGGTTGTAAATATATGTTTTATTAAATTTAATGAGTGAGCAAGGAACGAAGAACAAAGCTAAAGCATAAAGAAAAGTTTTATTAGCAAATTAATAAATTACCCCAATGTTAAATAAATTAACCATTTTCCTGGTCTTAGTCATGACCTTTCAGTCTGGTATATTTTCGCAAGAAGAAAAAAAAGATACTATTCCCGAAACTAAGGGGGAAAACTTATTGGAAAAAAAGGAAAATATTACACCCGAAACAAAAGGTGAAATAAAGCAGGAATACAAGCCTTACAATTTAACTCAATTTGCGCACGAAACTTACCTGTTCGTTAAACAACCAATATTATTTAAAGGAAAGGATTGGCTTACAATTGGTGCAATAACAGCCGTAACAATTGCAGCAATGCCATTCGATGAAAGAATCACCAATTCAACACAGGGTAAACAGCGATATTATTACAGCCCTCCAATTGTTGGGGGAAGAATATATGGAGAATGGTACACCATTGGCGGACTGACAGCAGTGTTTGGTTGTTATGGAATTTTAGCCCACAATGATAATTCAAAAAAAATCGCCATTGAATTAATGCAGGCAGGACTTTATGCGGAAGGGGTTACCGAGGTGCTTAAAATGGCCATCGGCAGGGCAAGGCCGCTTATCACTGATAATTCATACAATTATCGGCCGTTTAGTATTAAAAATATTTATAATTCTATGCCCAGCGGACATACAACTGCTGCCATGGCGCTTTCAACAGTCATGTCGCGTCATGCCAATTCAACCTGGTTAAAAATTTTAGCTTACGTACCGGTAGGGTTTACCATGTTCTCGCGCATATATCAGCATCAGCATTGGATATCAGATGTAGTTCCGGCTGCGGCTATAGGTTATTTCACCGGCGATTGGGTGGTAGATTTGCATGAAGGAAAGAGGCACCTCATTAATGTGACTTCCATGTATCCTGTCACAATTTCAATTAGTCTTGACCGGGAATCAGCTCAAAAATAAATTAACCGGAAGTTCAGATAGAATATTATTTGTGATGCGAATAAAAAATGTTGCAAAAAAAACAGGATATCTCCTCAAAGAAACTTTCAAAGGTTTTATAGGTGACAATGCCCTTCAGTTAAGCGCAGCATTGAGCTATTACACCATTTTCTCATTACCCCCGTTACTCATCATCATTATTTCCCTGAGTGGGGTATTTTTCGGCGCCGATGCTGTAAAAGGAGAAATTTTCGGACAGATTAACGGGCTGGTAGGAAACGATGCCGCATTGCAGATTCAGGAAATATTAAAAAATGTGAAACTATCAAACAGCAATGCTTTTGTTTTCATTATGGGGGTAATCATTTTACTAATTGGGGCATCGGGCGTTTTTTCCGAAATACAGGACTCTATAAATTATATCTGGGGCATTAAAGCAAAACCCAAACGTGGTTTAATAAAGTTTTTGTACAATCGTCTCATGTCATTTTCCATGATTGGTTCCGTGGGATTTTTATTATTGGTCAGTTTAATTATAAATGCTTTAATTGAAATCCTCAACAAACATTTGGCTATTACCTTCAGGCACGATGCCGTATTTTTATTTTTTACTTTCAATACGTTCATTGTATTCATTATCATAACACTTTTATTCAGCATCATTTTCAAAACACTACCCGACGGAAAAATAACTTTCCGCGATTGCATTATCGGGGCATCCTTCACAGCCTTTCTTTTTATGATTGGCAAATTCGCAATCGGTTATTATCTCGGAAGTTACAACCTTGCTTCAATCTATGGTGCTGCGGGCTCCATCATTTTAATTCTTGGCTGGGTGTATTATTCAGCCATCATACTCTATTTCGGCGCAGAATTTACTAAAGTATATGCGAACACACACGGGCAAAAAATAATTCCAAATTCATACTCCGTTCAAACAAAAAAAGGAAAATAATACAATACAAAGAACAAAGAATAAAGAGCAAAGAACAGATTCTTCAATGAGACTTTGTTTACATAGATAATTAATGAATTGAAAATAAATATTTGAAAGTATAAATCAATGTCGTTGAATTAAGGTCGTCATTACGAGCGTAGCGAAGTAATCTGTTGATAAAAAGATTGCTTCATTCCTCGCAATGACAACTTCATTTTAGTTTTTTTCTTAATTAAACGACATTGAAGTATAAATTATGTTTATTTCAATCTGTTACTAAATATTTCAATAATTTAAAAAGTCAGGGTGAGAATGGGTTTAAGAAATTTAATGAACTTAATTTTTAAAAACATAAGGAAAACCATGAATTGGAAGAAGTTTATTTTTTTTCTTTTAGGAACAGGTTTGTTTCCTGCTATAAATTTTGCAGCCCAAAAAGATACAACGGCGTTGATACTTTTATTTAATAGTAATATCAGGTTATTTCATGTTGAAGATGTTAATAACCACCGTGAAACCGACATACCTGATTTTTTCTCGAAAGCATTCCCGGGTCTTTTCGGAAATCATGCGCAATCAGTTAAAAGATCCACTTCCCTGGTTCATTTTAGTGTTTTTCCAGCAGTTGGATATACTCTTCAGACCAACTTTGCAGCGATATTAGCCTTTAATATTGCTATTAATGGATCCGCCCTGAGCGGGAAAAACCTTACAAATGTCAGCACCAGCTTCGCGTATACCCTCCGAAAGCAGTTTATTATGCCGATACGCGCTAATATATGGACAAAAGATGAAAATTATAATGTTATTTTAGACTGGAGATATCTGCTGTATCCTCAGTCGACCTATGGATTGGGAAGTTTTTCTTCATTAGCAAATGAAGACAGGTTGAATTATTCTTATCTGAAATTATATAATTATGTCCTCCGGAAGATTACTTCTGACTTTTACATGGGGCCTGGCTATAATATCGATTATCACTGGAACATTACGGAACAACTCCCTTCCTTATATAGTACTGCCGACTTTGATAAATATGGTAAAACCAAACGGTCTGTTGCATCCGGGCCAACTTTAAATGCAATTTATGATACACGCAGAAATTCGATAAATCCCCAGGGCGGATTTTACGGCAGGATTAACTATTGTTATCACTTTAAATGGATGGGGAGTGATAATGACTGGCAGTCGCTCCTGATTGAATTCAGAAAATATCTGAAGTTTCCGGAATCTTCAAATAATATACTTGCATTTTGGAACTATGATTGGCTGACCCCTTCAGGAAAACCAGCATATCTTGATTTGCCAAGCACACAATGGGACCCGGAGGCAAACTTAGGCCGGGGTTATATCCAGGGGAGGTATCGGGGGGCTAATCTTTTATACCTGGAAAGTGAATACCGGTTTCCATTAACCCATAATCATTTATTGGGTGCAGTGGTATTTTCTAATGTTCAATCGGTATCAGAATGGCCGTCAAACCAATTTAAAGCCTTGCGGCCCGGGGTGGGTACCGGCATCAGGATAAAGTTAAATAAGTACTCGAATACCAATCTGGCATTGGATTATGCATTTGGGGTAGGTGGGTCAAGCGGAATATTTGTGAATCTCGGTGAAGTTTTTTAATTAAATGCCTGATTGACTCAAAAGTGTGAATGATGTAACTTATTTCGAAAGTTATGTAAGACTTCTGAGAATAAAAGTGCTCACCTTTACCACCTGCAAGCAGGTATAAAGATTTAAGGCTGTTAGGCCAAAGAAAGGATTCAAAGTTCATTTTATTGTTATACAATTTATAAAACAGGGGTACAAATTGATTTGCATTTTTCTAATTTTTTTATAGCTTAAAGACTGAACAATCTGAAATTCGTAATATTTTGGTTCAAACTAATTAGTCAATAAATAATTTGTAATTGAAAATAAACAAGATGAAAACAATCCGGAATACATTTATAATTTCACTAGTCCTGATAATTATCTGTGAATCCAATTTTTTTGGACAGAACAAATACAACCTTTCAGAATTCGGGCATGAAACGGTTATTTTTATTAAAACGCCGGCTCATTGGGATGGTTATGATTGGCTTAAACTGGGAATAGCAGGAGGCGGTACATTTTTATTCTATAAATTCGATGAACGAATTCGCGAACGGTCTTATTTAGCCCATCCGAAATTTCAAAATAACATCCCGATGGTAATTGGCGGTCAATGGGGGGGCTTCTTCGTAGGCCCTATTTTGTGTGTTTCACTATATTCAATAGGTAGCCTGGCAAACAGCAATAAAACCCAAAAAATCGGATTCGAAATAGGACAAGCTATGCTCTATTCCGAAGCAATTTCATTTACCACAAAAACAATTATCGGGCGGGCAAGGCCTTTTGTAGGAGATGGGCCAAGTTATTTTAGACCATTCTCATTTCTCAAGAGTGTTTATAATTCGTTCCCTGCAGGGCATGCTGATGCAGCGATGGCTTTGTCAACAGTTCTTGCAAAAAATACCGATTCGTATGTTTTAAAAATTGCTGCTTATATTCCTGCCGCGCTCTGTATAGTTCAACGGGTCTATTCAGATAACCACTGGTCGTCCGATGTTTTTATATCCTCAGCGCTTGGGTACTTTGTTGGAAATTGGGTGGTAAACTTACATGATCATAAAGAATCACGTGTCCAGGTATCCTCACTTTATCCGCTTGGTTTGAAAGTTTCTCTTGATTAGTGTCGTGTCAAGTTTATAATTATGCAGATTGCATTTCTCATCCGAATTAATGAACTCAAGTTTCTACCGGAATTTTCCGTAACGAAACTTAATCATTTCAATTGAATACACCGGGGGACACATTGCATAATAAAATGTGTGAATGATATAACTTATTTCAAAAATTGTGTAACGCTCTTAAGAATAAAAGTAATGACCTTTACTTTTAATGATTAAATACAATTTTTAATTAAAGTCCATAGATACAATAGAACTAAGCAGGTATATTTAAATTAACATTAAGTTTTATGAAAAGAATATTATTTTTTTTGGCTTCCTCGATTTTTTGCGCTAATGCTTTTTGCAGTTCAACCGATTCCACTGTAAAAACAAAAATTTACCATGTTAGATATCTTGTGGATGGGGTTTTAGTGGGTGGATTGGGGATTGCAGATTATTCAGCTATTAAGCGCATAAAAGATAAACCGGCACTTACTGTCGATGAACTGAATTTTCTGAATTCTCCGTCGGAAGTAGCTTTGATCAACCGATTTGACCGATGGGCCTTGCATCAAAAAGCATCTGACCGTCCCTCTTACAATAATCTTTCCGATTACAGCCTCGATGGCATGATACTTGTACCCTGCCTGCTTGCTTTTAATAAAACCATCCGCAAAGATTGGGCTGACTTGCTAATAATGTATGTGGAAGGACACGCCGTAACATTATTTATCTACACTTATAGTTTTATCGGGCCCACATTTCAAAACCGATACCGACCGAGGGCTTACTATACCTATTTTGATGTGAGTACCCGCGAAACCGGCCAGAACCGTAATTCATTTTATAGCGGACATGTAGCCTCAACCGCCTACGCAACTTTTTTTATGGCCAAGGTTTATAGCGACTATCATCCCGATCTGGGTGCGGCTAAATATCTTTTGTATACTGCTGCCACTATTCCCCCGGTTGTAATGTCTTATTTACGAATAAAAGCGTTGGATCATTTTCCATCAGATTGTGCCGTAGGCCTTATGCTTGGTGCATTCATCGGCATTATTGTTCCCGAATTACATAAGTATCCATGTCATAAAAATCTTTCTTTTGGAATGTATACTTCCCCTGAGGGTGGAATGGGCCTAAGTATGTATTGGAAATTGCCCGATCGACAGCTTTTCCCTTTGGCCAATTAAAAACATTAAAAGTCTGACATAATTGAAAATGTATGAATGTTATAACTTTTTTCAAAAGTTGTGTAACGCTTTTTAAATTAAAATCTTCCAACTTTATATGTAAATTACTTCCTTCTTAATTCATTGGTTTTTAATGATATTTAAAAATGAAAATTGCAAACACTAAATTAAAAAAATCATTCCTTATTGTAATCAGTATTATCATCATTACGATAATGGTTATTATTTCATTGATTTCACCCATTACAAAATACCTGATTGAAAAGTATGATGAAAAATATACAGGAAGGCAAATTAAAATGAGCTGGGTTTATGTAAATCCATTTACAGGTTATGTATATTTCAGAAATCTTAAAATTTACGAATCTAAAAGTGATAGTGTTTTTTTTTCAGCAAAAGGGATAAGTGCAAATTTTGCCTTACTTAAATTGTTATCGAAAACTATCGAAATTACAGACATCACACTTGACCAGCCTAAGGGAATAGTTATTCAAAACAGTAAGGATTTTAATTTTACTGATTTGATAAAAAGATTTACTCCTGAAAAATCTGATACAACCACATCAAAGGTTCATTTTAGTATTTTTAACATAAAAATAAAAAACGGGACGTTCTATTACCATGAAAACATAATGCCAATATTTTATTTTATCAAGGAAGTTAATATTGAAAGTTCAGGCAAGTATTGGAATTCAGATACAATTTGGGCAAAATTCTCTTTTTTGTCAGGCATCGGAAGCGGTAGCGCAAAAGGTAATTTAACAATCAATTTTGAAACCCTCGATTATCGTTTTGCTGCTGTCGTTCATAAATTCGATTTAACAATTATAGAACAATATTTCAATGATATAACCAGCTACGGAACCTTCAGCGCCAACCTCGATGCAGACGTAAAAGCAACAGGAAAATTAAACGATCAGGAAAATGTACATGCCAAAGGGCTGCTGGCAATAAATGATTTTCATATTGGGAAAAATCCGGATGAAGATTATCTGTCCTTCGATAAATTGGTTTTAAAAATAGATGAGTTGAGCCCGAAGAACCATATTTATCTTTTCGATTCATTATTGCTTAGCCATCCTTTTTTCAAATATGAGCTTTATGATTATTTAGACAACCTGCAAACAATGTTTGGAAGAAACGGTGTAAATATTTCAGAGGCTAAGGAGGACGCCACACGGTTCAACCTGATTTTTGAAATTGCTGATTATATAAAGGTGCTAGCGAAAAATTTTTTCCAGAGCGCTTACAAGATTAATAAGCTGGTGATTTACAATGGTGGTGTTAAATTCAATGATTATTCTGTGGCCGAAAAATTTTCAATTGAAGCGAATCCTCTCTATGTCGTTGCCGATTCTGTTAATAAAAACCACAAACGGGTGGAGGTTACCTTAAATTCCGGTATTCAGCCTTATGGTAATATATCGGTAACCCTGAGTATAAATCCCAGAGATACCGGAGATTTCGATATACAGTATAACCTGCAAAAATTGCCTGCTTCGCTGTTTAACCCCTATCTGATTACTTATACTTCTTTTCCATTAGACAGGGGAACCATAGAACTTGATGGCACATGGAAGGTGCGAAACGGAATTATAAAAAGCAATAATCACCTGTTGGTAATTGACCCGCGTGTAAGCAAGAGGTTGAGAAATAAAGATACCAAATGGATTCCCTTGCCTTTGATAATGTATTTTATTCGTGAACGAGGTAATGTAATTGATTACGAAATTCCGATAACCGGTAAATTAAAAAATCCCAAATTTCATACACGCGATGTAATCATTGACATGCTTAGAAATTTTTTTGTTAAGCCTCCCACGACCCCTTACAGGATACAAGTAAAAGATGCAGAAAATGAAATTGAGAAATCACTCACGATGAAGTGGGAGATGCGTCAGAGTTCACTACTACCTGACCAGGAGAAGTTTGTAAATCTAATGGCAGATTATCTGATAAATAACCCGATAGCGTCTATTGCTGTTTATCCTATGCAGTATGCAGAAAAAGAAAAGGAATGCATCCTGTTTTTTGAAGCCAAAAAAAAATATTTTTTATTAACTAAAAATAAAAATGCCCTGTATCTCAGAGGAGATGATTCATTAAAGGTCGATAAAATGTCGGTAAAGGATTCAACATTTGTTCATTATTTAAACAAACATTTAAGCGGTACCATGCTGTTTACTATTCAGGATAAATGTAACAGTTTTATTGGTTCAGCTATGATAAATGCCAAATTCAAACAATTAAATAAAGAAAGAGAAGATGCATTTATGTTGTACTTTAAGAAAAAAGCAGTACAAAACCGAGTAAAAATTTATACCGGTGAAAACAATGTCCCATACAATGGCTATTCATTCTACAAAATACTATATAATGGTGAACTTCCGAAACCGTTAATCAAGGCATATAGGCAAATGAACGAATTAAACGATGAAGCACCGAGAAAAAGATTTGAAAAATTACGTGAGAAAATCAGAAGCGTGCTTTAAGACTTTTTGAAGATGCGATAATTTGAAAATTTGAAGATGAAAATTGCAAATTATAAATCGGGTCAGAATTCTCAAATCTTCAAATCAACAAAATTTTAATTTAAAGGCATTTCTAAAAACTCAAATAATCGAAACTGTCATTGCGAACGGAGTGAAGCAATCTCAGTAAATATGCACTACATGGCAGATCGCCGCGCTCGTGATGAAAAAACGAGTTTTTAGAGATGCCTTTAATACAAATGTGTGAATGATGTAACATATTTCAAAAGTTGTGTAATACTTTAAGTTTTTAATGAACCCACCTTTGTTACATTGTTATTCACTAAAAAAATCAAAATGAAAAAAACATTATTTCTATCCTTGATTTTTGGTTTGATAATTACATCATGCGTATCAAGCAAAAAATATATGGCATCGGATACCAGAGGTGATCAATTACAAAAAGAGAACACCAGGATACAAAGTCAGCTCAATGACTGCAATGCACAGGTAAAAAAACTTAATGAAGAAAAAACATCTTTGCAGAATCAAAATGATTCCATTCAAAATGATTTGAAGGTTCTAACTTCCGAATCAAAAATGACTATAGCCGAACAGGCGAAACGGTTAAAAAACCTTCAGAATATGATCCAATCACAAAAGGATGTAATGGCCAAGCTTAAAAATTCAATGGCCGACGCGCTGATGAATTATAAAACTGATGAGTTAAATATTTATATTAAAGACGGAAAAGTTTATGTTTCGCTCGAAGAAAAACTTTTGTTCAAATCGGGCAGCGATGTAGTCGATCCTAAAGGAAAAGAAGCGCTTAAATCTCTTGCCAAGGTGCTTAACAGCACGAAAGACATCACTGTTATGATTGAAGGCCATACGGATAATGTCCCCATCAAAACAAAACAATTTGAAGACAATTGGGATCTCAGTACAGCCAGGGCTACATCCATTGTACGTATTTTGACGAAGGACTATGGTTTTGATTTGAACCGAATCACAGCTTCCGGCAGAAGCCAATTTCACCCCGTAAAAACAAATGAAACAGCTGAAGGAAGAGCCGGTAACCGCAGGACAGAAGTCATCTTATCTCCTGACCTAAATGAGCTCTATAAGCTATTGGATCAATAAAATTAAAGTAATATAAGCACTAAAACCCAGGCTTTAAGACAATTTGATAGTTTGAAGATAAGAAAATTTGAAAATTAAACCATTTATAACTCTTTTTCCTTCTATTTCAAATCTTCAAATCATTTACTTTCTAAGATGTGTGAATGATGTAACTCTTATCCTGAATTGTGTAAGGCTTTATGTAATCAGGTAAATTACTTTTATTTAAATTATTTAACACTACTTTACCAGTTAAGTGGTTGAAAATAAATTTAAAAATCATGAAACTCGCTTAACTGTGTTAGCGGAGAAATAAACAACCGGGTATTGGAGATCAAGAAGTTAAAAAAAAATGAACAAGGCGAAGCGTTTTCATAAACAAGGAAAATAATAGAGTATAATATTCGAACATATGTTTACCTGCCTGTTTCTGCAGAAAAGCATAAGTCCAATAAAATTAAATTATATTCAAATGAATACAAAAAACGATTTTATACCGAACGAAATACCTTATTTCGTTGATGAAAGAGATGTATTTGGACAAATTAAACCTAAGAGAATGAATGTATTTAAGAGGTTTAAACATAAATCAAGAAACGCACCTGAACTAAAAGTCACATATTCTAGTCTTGGACTAAGAACAATGGCATCGCTTATCGATTTGACGATAATATTATGTACATTACTAATCTTAGAAACGTTTCTCTTTAATTTCAATTACACAAATAATGATTTCAATAGTTACAGATTTTTCATCAGCATATTTACATGGATCTTTTATAATGGGTTATTTGAAAGCTCAGTTTACCAGGCTACCCCTGGAAAAATGATATTTAAATTAAAAGTCATTGACCTGTATGGAAAAAGAATGAGTGTTTTAAGAGCATCATTTAGATGTATTTCTAAAATCTTTTCAATATTGCCGATAGGGCTTGGAATATGGTATATCACAACAGATCCAAAAAAACGAGGCTGGCATGATTTGATATCAGGATCTTATGTAATAAAATCAGGTAGTTAGGTCGTAATCCTCCCCGGCGGAACACAGTCTAAAAGGCCTGAATAAATAATATCCAATTCAGAAAATGCGGCCGATATAACAGGGCAGGAGGAAAAAATATGAGTAAACAGACAAACTTTAAGAAACCGGTATATAGTTTTTTACCGACCGATATTGACGGATTTGATTCTCTTGTTGAGCTTACGCTCGATATGAGATGGTCGTGGGATCATTCAGCCGATGAAATATGGCGGATGCTTGATCCTGCACTCTGGGATCTTACCCATAACCCTTGGGTAGTCTTACAAACAGTTTCCCGCGATCGGTTTCAATCTGTGATGAATGATCCTGTATTTAGAAATAAAATTTATACCCTGGTGAAGTCCCAGAAAGATGCCAACACGTCACCTGCATGGTTCCAACAAAACCATCCGAATTCTTCGTTGACATGTGTTGCTTATTTTAGCATGGAATTCATGTTAAGTGAAGCGCTACCTATTTATTCAGGCGGCCTTGGCAATGTAGCCGGCGACCAGCTTAAAACCGCAAGTGATTTAGGTGTGCCCGTTGTCGGTATTGGGCTTCTTTATCAGCAAGGCTACTTTCGTCAGGAAATCGATATAAATGGGACCCAACTTGCATTTTTCCCTTATAACGACCCCGGACAATTACCGATCACACCTTTACGCCAACCTAATGGCGAATGGTTGCGATTAGAGATTGCCCTGCCAGGTTACTCAGTATGGTTGCGTGCCTGGCAAGTTCAGGTAGGTAGAATCAAACTTTACCTTTTAGATAGTAATGATGCGGCAAATTTCTCTGTTCATCGGGGAATTACCAGTGAATTATATGGTGGTGGATCCGAACTTCGGATTAAACAGGAATTAGTACTTGGAATTGGGGGATGGCGCCTGCTAAATGCTCTTGGTATTCACCCCGAGGTATGCCATCTCAATGAGGGACATGCGGCATTTGCAATATTGGAACGTGCTTATAGTTTTATGAAAGACACAGGGCAACCCTTTGATGTTGCCCTGTCTGCTACCAGGGCTGGCAATCTCTTTACTACGCACACATCAGTAGCAGCTGGGTTCGATTGTTTCTCATCATCACTGATCGAGCAATACCTCGGTGGGTATGCTGAACAGAAGCTTGGCATTACCCGTCACCAATTTTTGGCGCTGGGCCGTAAGGATCCCAATAACGAATCTGAGAAGTTCAATATGGCTTATCTGGCAGTCCGGGGAAGTGGTGCAGTAAACGGGGTAAGTCGTCTCCATGGGGAAGTGAGCCGTCATATCTTTGAACCATTATTCCCAAAATGGCCGACAACTGAAATTCCTGTTGGCTATATTACCAATGGTGTACATATGCCAACATGGGACTCCAAAGAAGCAGACAATGTCTGGACGGAAACTTGTGGTAAAGACCGATGGCAGGGAATGAACAAAACTTTGGAACAGGATATTCGCCGTGTTTCCGATGAAAGGCTTTGGGAAATGCGTACCAATGCAAACAAGGCACTCATTAAATTTGCCAGGGAATATCTTTTAAAGCAATTACTAGGTTCTGGCCATTCACCTGATTCGATCGAAAAAGCGAAACATTTATTTGATCCCAATATTTTAACACTTGGCTTTGCAAGACGTTTTGCAGCCTATAAACGGCCTAATTTATTGTTACATGATCCACAACGCTTGTTCCGGTTGTTAACAAATCCTAAGTTTCCGGTGCAACTCATTCTATCGGGTAAAGCCCATCCGGGCGATCGCGAAGGCCAGGAATTAATTAAAGAATGGATGCGATTTATACGATTGAATGTCATCCATCCTCCTGTAATATTTTTGGCTGATTACGATATGCAGGTATCAGAGCAACTTGTGCAGGGAGTTGATGTTTGGATTAATACACCACGTCGCCCCTGGGAGGCCAGTGGAACAAGTGGTATGAAAGTGCTTGTAAATGGTGGCATTAATCTTTCGGAACTGGATGGCTGGTGGGCAGAAGCTTACACACCCGAAGTAGGCTGGGCGTTAGGGGATGGTAAAGAACATCATGACGATCCGGCTTTGGATGCCATTGAAGCCGAACAACTTTATAATATACTCGAACAGGAAGTGGTGCCCGAATTTTATAACCGTAATGAAAAGGGCATTCCCACAGCCTGGTTATCGAGAATGAGGGAAAGTATGGCGCAACTGACACCACGATTCTCTGCCGACAGGACAGTGCGGGAATACACAGAGCAACACTATCTGCCTGCCGCAACAGCTTATCTTGAGCGCGTTGCCAATAAAGGAGCAAAGGGAAAGCAAATTATAAACTTGTTGCATACCCTAGAGCAAAGATGGGATTCTTTGCGTTTTGGTGAAGTAAAGTTTGAAACTATTAAAAAACAGCATAAGTTCGAGGTTCAGGTTTATTTCAATGATCTTGACCCAAATACTATAGAGGTTCAATTATTCGCAAATGGAATGAATGAGGAATCTCCAATCGTACAGAAAATGAAGCGTGGCACAAAACTGGAAGGTGCATCCAACGGATATCATTATACCGTATCAGTGTCAGCAACACGTTCGGCTTTAGATTATACAGTAAGGGCAATACCATACTTTCCAAATGTTTCAGTGCCACTTGAAATTTCAAGGATTTTATGGCAGAGGTGATTTTAAAAGTCATCTAAACATTAAATATTACTTTAGAATATCGATTATCTAACTTTTATAAATGTCGCAATTATCAAGCAAAAATGTTGTAGTAATAGTTGCTCACCCCGACGATGAAACATTATGGGCCGGTGGAACTATCCTGAGCCATCCTTCATGGAAATGTTTTATTGTTTGTCTTTGCCGTGGAAGCGATAAAAATCGTGCCCCCAGGTTTTATAATGCATTAAAAGTTTTTAAATCGGAAGGGATTATGGGCGACCTTGACGACGGGCCTGAACAAAAGCCATTGGATGACAAAGAGGTCGAGAGTGTCATTCTGGAATTATTTCCTCCAGGGCATTTCGACCTGATTATTTCACATAATCCTTCGGGAGAATATATCCGGCATATCCGGCATGAAGAAGTAAGTAAAGCAGTTATCAGACTCTGGCATGCCGGTAAAATATCTGCCAACGAACTTTGGACTTTCGCCTATGAGGATGGCAATGAGGAATATTATCCCAGACCTGCCGAAAGTGCTAATATTTGCCGAACACTTACAAAAAGGATTTGGCTGAGAAAATACAGCATAATTACAGAAACATACGGTTTTGAAAAAGAAAGTTGGGAAGCAGAAACAACACCAAAGGCAGAAGCATTCTGGCAATTCACCGATCCGTACGATGCTGATAAATGGCTTAATAAGTTTGAAAATTTGAAGATGATATAATTTGAAAATAAGGCAAATATTTTCTTTGTGATTTAATTCATCATTTTCAAATTTTTAAAATTAACACATTTTCAAATTAATTATTTATGAAAGTATTGGTTTTATATGATTATCCTCCTTCACCCGGAGGGCTTGCTACCCAGGGAGATCTTCTCTACAGGGGACTTCTTGAAATGGGTGTAGATGCTTATGCTGTTCATTTTGAATCGGCACAGGAGAAGGAATGGTACTATCGCTGGTTCGAGCCGGATGTTGTTGTTGGTATTGGTTATTGGGGTCACACACCACAATTGGTGCTTCATCCGCAACGGTATGGTGTGCAGCCTGTACCATGGTTGGTTGCCGATGGTTATATTGCAAATTACCAGGAGGTTTTGAATGCCCTTCCGCTTATACTGGTAACATCGAATTGGGTGAAAGAAATGTACGTTCGCGACGGGATCAATGGCGATAATATTGAAGTATTACCTGTAGGTTGCGATACTGATGCTTTTAGACCGTATAGTAAAAATGATCCGAAAATATTATCCGTTCGCGAGGCATTGGGTATATCCCCCGATCAGTTAATGATTCTCACGGTTGGCGGTGACGCTACATCAAAAGGTGGACAGGAGGTAATGCAGGCGCTTGCTATTATTGATACCAAGGCACCCGATTGGAAATATGTATGCAAAGTTTGGCCTCAGCCAAGAACCAATACCCAAAACCGGGCTGATCTGGAAATGGCAATAGATTTAGGAATTGAAAAAAATGTAACCTATGCAACCAACACCATTTCACGAAATTTTATGCCATACCTGATTGGAGCATGCGATATATATGCGGCCCCTTCCCGGCTTGAAGGCTTCGGAATGCCCCAAGTGGAAGCAGGATCATGTGGCAAACCGGTTATAGGTATTAAAGCCATGGGGATGCTTGATACCCTGATCCATGGTGAAACAGCTTTTTTGGCAAATGTAGCCCAGCGAATTGTTAGGGACCAGGTAACACTTGGCGATGAATCTGGGTTTGAAGATAAACACAGCGTGATATTTAAAGAACCTCGAACAGTGGATTATCGTGCAAATGTTCAGGATATTGCCAAGTATTTGATGGTTCTTATGACTGATGCTGCTTTACGGGAAAAAATGGGCATGGCAGCCAGAGAACGTGTAGTGAAAAATTTTGACTACCGAATAGTCGCAAAACGGTTTGTTCAGATTATTAACGATAAATTAGGAATAAATTAATTTGGTAATTAGACAATGTGCCAATGTGCTAATAAAAAAAATATCATATTACATTGCTAATTAAATAGAATTATGGAGTATTGAACATTTATCAGATTGATACATTAACTCATTTGAATATTATAATATCAGGATATAAACAAATTTGCAAATTAACATATTATCACATCAGCAAATTAACATTATGCAAGTTACAAACTCGCAAGAAATTGAAGAGGCAAAGAAGGCCGCCACTGAAGTGCTGCTTCATAATGCCCACGGACCATATCACGGACTTCCACGTACGGCAGGTTGGGGATATCCGGAGCCATATACAAGGGATTTGATGTTTTCTATTTTTGGGATTGCAGTTTCAGGAAACCTGATTCTCATGGAAAGCATCCGTAAGGTACTGGAAACGCTGGCAAAAAATCAAACAGATAGAGGCCATATTCCTTCATTGGTACATGACAAGGACGATCGTGGATCAAGTGATACTACTCCATTGTTTCTATTGGGTACAGGAATTTATAGAAAAGTATCAGGTGAAACAGATTTTCTTTGCGAAGCTGTTAATAAAGCCCTTATATGGATGGAGTATCAAAGCCCTTCGGACCGTTACCTGGTTGCCCAGCAGCCCACAAGCGATTGGCGCGACGAACAATGGGTTACCGGATATGGTTTGTTTGTAAATACTATCGTTTACAGCTATCTCCGGCTCCTTGGTCATAACGAAAGAGCAGACATGGTACGCCACGAGATGGGAAGGTTTACCATTACCGGAGGGACGATTCATCACCATGTTCACGAAGGCCTTGTGGTAAAACATAAGCCTTATTACGCTTTCTGGTCTTATAAAATTCATAGCAGCGAACGGTTCGACCTGCTCGGTAACAGCCTTGCCATTCTCTCCGGTATAGCATCGCCTTCGCGGGCTGAAGAAATGATTTCCTGGATCGAAGAAGAATGTACAGGTATGAGAAAAAGAGGTGAATTGGCCGTTGACCTGCCTCCAAATTTCTTCCCTTTTATAAAACCCGAAGATCCTGACTGGCATATACGTTATTCAATATATAACAAACCGGGAGAATATCATAATGGAGGTATATGGCCTTTTATTTGCGGAATTTATGTAGCAGCTTTAACCGCTGCTAAAAAGTACACGCTCGCCCGGGAAAAGCTGGTGGCGCTTACCCATATTATAAAAATTTCCAATACCGGGGATATTGATTTTGGATTTAACGAATGGCTAAAAGCCCAGAACGGAAAACCTATGGGACAGGACTGGCAAACCTGGAGTGCCGCGCTTTACCTATATGCTGCAAAATGTGTTGAAGAAAAAAGTACACCCTTTTTTGATAAAATACGAAACGGAAATAATTTATAAAGTAATCACGTTTCTGTGCGTTAACTATGGAATCAGGTAATTACTATGGTTGATGGGCTATAGGCTATCAGGTCAAAGAAACGCATCTTTAGTTTTATAGCCATTTTGGAATTAATAAAAATGAATGTGCCGTTTGATTTGCTTTTTTCTCTGTTGCTGGCAATATATGGTCTAAACAACATGCATAGCAATAGATTCAGTTTAATAATAATGTACTTTTCATTATCACATCAACCAATTAACATTGCGGCAAATCATTAACATGTGTGAATAATGTAACTTTTTTCAAAAGTTATGTAACACTTATGAAAATGTCTGACTATACTTTTGTGCTATTATATAAATATACAGGTCAATATTTGCAATGAAATTTTCTACTTAGACATAAACCTTATTTGACGGTGGGGAAATTTTAAAAATATAGTATGACAATTAATACTGATTGTAAAATAAATACATTACCTATGAAAAATTTTAATAAAACCTTTTTGATAGCTCTCGCAGCTGTTATGTTCCTAATTCAAACCGGATGTATTGGCTCTTTTAAACTTACCCAAACGGTATTAAAGTTTAACAGGGATGTTTCACCAAAATTTGTAAGTGAATTGGTTTTTTTAGTATTCTGTATTATCCCGGTGTACGAAATTTCTATTTTTATCGATGCCGTGATCTTAAACCTGGTTGAATTCTGGACAGGAACTAGTCCAATGGCAATGCAGCCTGGTCAGGTTGAAACCCAACAGATTGCATTTAACGGTAAACAGTATATTGTTACTGCAACACATAATCGTTTTCATGCTGTTAGTATAGATGGTAAAGTAGTACAAGATTTAGTTTATAATGAAAAAACAGCTACCTGGTCAGTAGTTAAAGACAACAAAACAACAAATGTTTGCACCTATAATAATGACGGTACTATTGCCATTTACAATAAAAATAATGGCAGTACAATTTACACTGTTGATGCCTTGAAAAAGATGGCCAATAACAAAAATTATGCAATGAAATAAAAAATTAATAGATTAAAAATAAGTTGTTCGAAGCAGGTCAATCAAATATTATCTCTTTTAAGGACGAGGCTGTGCCTCGTCCTTTCTTTATATGCAGAATAAGTCTGTTCAGATGTTTATGATTTATGTATAAGTCTAATCCGAATCTGGGATTGTAAGAGGTGCTTCGAAAACAAAATTTATTAAACATTTTGGTTTTGATTAACCATTCATTGGTTTTTAGAATGTGAGAATTATATAACTTTTTTCCAAAATTGTGTAACAATCATCATCATAAGATTAAACAAATTTGTATTCCATTAATAATGTAATCTCCCCTGAAATTATTGTCATGACAGCAATAGAATTTCAATATAAATTAATTAACCTCGAGGAAAGCCTGATGAGGTTTGCAATTGGCCTGACCAATCATGAGGATGATGCTAAAGACCTGGTACAGGATACCTTTCTTAAAGCTCTGAAATTTTGTGATAAATTTGTTCATGAATCTAATTTTAAAGCATGGACTTTCACAATAATGAAAAACACTTTTATAAACAATTATCGCCGTGTCAAACGCAATAAAGATTATAATAATCAAATGAAAGGGGGATTTTACCTTAACTATCCTCATGCTTCTGGTTCCGATCATCCCGATTATGTGATTACATCAAAAGAATTTGAGAAAACCATTGACTCACTTGAAAACAATTTTAAATTGCCATTCAAAATGCACCATGAGGGTTTCAAGTACAAAGAAATTGCCAAAATTCTCGATTTGAATATTGGAACCGTAAAAAGCAGAATTTTCTTTGCAAGGAAGGAATTGATAAAGCAATTGAACGGGTAAAAGAAATGTTTGTGAATGACGATCCAAACAATGCAAACACTTTAAAATGAAAAAAAATAAAAAAGCACATTAACACCATCAAATTTAAAGCAGTTCAATTATAATAGACACAATGCAAAGTAGCAATGTGTGAATGATGTAACTTATTTCGAAAGTTGTGTAACATTTACGGCAATGCATCACCCTACCTTTATGCTATTATAGATTTACCCGGGATAACCTTGTAGATCGTAAGTCACATAAATCCATTCTGATAATATCAGTTAATTTAATTCTGATCGCTATGAAAATAAACATAAAAATTTTAACACTATCAATCGTATTGATAATATCTTCTGTAATATTTCCAAAACAAGCATCAGCAAAGCAGGGAAATGTCAGTTTCCAGGTTTTCTATGATGAATTAAGCCCATACGGTCAATGGGTAAATTATCCAAATTATGGTTATGTATGGATCCCGGATGCTGGTTCAGACTTTGTGCCTTATTCAACGGGAGGTCATTGGATATATACGGACTATGGCTGGACATGGGTATCAGATTACAATTGGGGATGGGCACCTTTTCATTATGGCCGTTGGTATTACGATAATTCTTTTGGTTGGATCTGGGTGCCTGATAATGAATGGGGTCCTTCATGGGTAACCTGGAGAAGGGCAGATGGTTATTACGGGTGGGAACCTATGGAACCCGGTGTCAGTGTCAGTGTTAGTTTTGGAAATGGCTACAATAGTCATAATGACCATTGGATGTTTGTCAGAGACAGGGATATTGACAGATCCGACATCAATCACTATTATGTCAATCGTTCTGATCATGACAGGATCGCCAAAAATTCTACTGTGATTAATAAAACATATGTTGATAATAGCCGGCATACCACTTATGTTTCAGGGCCTGCCAGAGAAGACGTGCAAAAAGTCACCGGCAGAAAGGTCAGTCCTGTTGCTGTTAAAGAAAATAATAAGCCGGGACAAAATCTGAGCAATGGCCAGTTAAGCATATATAGGCCGCAAGTGAAAAAAAGTAATGATAAGGGCCAGAAAATTGCTCCATCCAAAGTAACTAATATAAAGGATGTGAAGAAACCCTCAGAAAGAAATACAACAAATCAACCAAAGAATGTAAGTCCGCAGGACAATAATAAAAAGGAACAGCAACAAAAAGTTTCAAAGCCGGCAAATACCGTCAGCAAGGCTCAGCCCTCGCAACCGCAGAAGTCAAATACATCAGAAAATAATAAAAAAGAACAACAACAGAATAATATAAAACCACAGGGCAACAACAATAATAAAACTCAGTCATCGCAACCGCAGAAGTCAAATCCGCAGGAAAATAGTAAAAAGGAACAGCAACAGAAACCTTCACAACCTGCAAATATGAATAGTAAAGCTCAGCCTTCTCAACCTCCAAAGGCAAACCCATCAGATAATAATAAAAAAGAACAGCAACAGAATCCTGTAAAACCAAAAGACAACAATAATAATAATGCCCGTCCCTCGCAGCCACAAAATGTAAATCCGCCGGAAAATAATAAAAAGGAACAACAACAAAATGCTTCAAAACCGGCAAATTTAAATAGCAGGGCACAACCCGCACAACCTCCGAAACAAAATCCATCCGAAAATAAAAGACAGGAACAGCAACCGAATACTGCAAATCCACAGAATAATAACAGGAGCGAACAACCAAAGGAACCCAAACCCGAAGAGGATAAAAAGCGAATAGAATAATATTATCCCATTTCTTATACACAGGTGCGATTTGTTTAGTGGCAGACAATAAAGTCGTATTTCCTGACTCTTAAGGCAGAGAGGTTTTGGACCTAAAGACTGTAGGATAAAACACACAATGTCATCCCAGATACTGAATAAGTCACAGGAGTTTTGATTCGGACTATGCACAAAAACTAACTGTCTTCAGCCTATAATCTATACAACCTGAATAATAAGAATTTTACTGATTTGATAATTCAATAAAATTATTCATGGAAACCCATTAGTTTCCCCGCTTCTATTTATTAAAAGAAATGTGTGAATAATGTAACTTAATATTAGAATTATGTAATATTTATTGAAGGCATATTAAGTAAATTTATACAATCGGAATTTTGCCACTTTAAAAAAGTAGCTGTCATGATTAATAATGTTTTAGGATACTGGAATGAGAGAAAAGAAAAACTCAAACAAAAATATAAAATCATTTCTGATGAAGATTTACGTTTTCGGGAAGGTAAAGAAAAAGAGATGATGGAAATTCTGGGCTATAAGATTGGGAAAACAAAAGATGAACTTCGTAATATTATTTCAGCATTATAATAGGTTTGCTATCGTGTAGCAATTAGTTATTCCGGACAGTTTTTATTGGATTATTTAGAATTTTAGATTTTAATGATTTTGTAAACATCATAAAATCATTAAATCCGCCATTCAGTAAATCACTAAATCATTTAAATTATGATGCTGCGAATTAGAAATATGGAAAGTGACAGGTGTAAAATTGTCGTCAGGAACGAACTGAATAAACTCGGGCTTCAATACAAAACTGTGAAATTGGGCGAGGTAGAATTAAAAGAGAACATTTCATTTGAAAAATGGCAGTTGTTTGATATTGGTCTGAGAAATGTCGGGCTTGAATTAATGACAGATAAGAAAAACAGGATTATTGAAGGCATTAAAGATGCCATTAAACAATGGATTTGCCTTTCTGATGATAACCCAGAACAGAACTATTCCGATTACATCAGTAAAAAAGTCAATCAGGATTATGCTTACATAAGCAACCTTTTCTCAGGTATGCAGGGCGTTACTATTGAAAAATATATCATTGAACAAAAAATTGAACGCGTTAAAGAATTGCTGACATACAGCAAAAACAGCCTTACCGATATTGCATATACCCTGCAATACAGCAGTGTGGCCCATTTATCAAACCAATTTAAAAAAATAACCGGTTTGACACCTACTTTTTTTAGAAACCTTCGGATTACAGGGCGCCGTAAATCATAAAATGTGTGAATCATATAAATCTGTCTGGAAATTGTGTAACGATTCTGCAAGAATGACAGCTTACTTTTACCTGGGTTTTCTTCTTTAATTAAAAAATTATGTCAAAATACTTTTTATCGGAGGTTTAATTTTGATTATAACCTGGGCGATAGGATTTTTGGGATTCCATGTAAGCGGAATAATTCATATACTTCCTATGGTAGCAATCATTGCATTAATCATAATGCTCTTCAAAAATAAATCATTAATACAATAATATAAACTTTAAATCAAAAAACTGATACAACCTTAATAATTAAAAAACTTTAAAAAAAATAAAACCATGTTATTAGAAATTATCTAAGATTTATACTAATGAAAAAAAATCTAATAACTTGTTTGATTACATTTTGTTTGGTTTCGATTGGTTATTCACAGGAGTACCAGACAGGGTTTGGGATAAGGGCTGGCTTTTTCAATGGTATAAGCCTGAAGCAATTCGTTGGTGCACATTCAGCCGTTGAAATGATCCTCGACACCAGGTGGAAAGGGCTTGAATTTACAGGGCTTTATGAATTCCATAATCTGGCTTTCAAGGCAAAAAGACTGAAATGGTATTATGGATTCGGAGGGCATGTTGGCTTTTGGAACGGAAATTATGTAAAATGGGGAACACCTGGAACAAGCTATGGAGTCTCAGGTATCGATGGAATAGTAGGCTTGGAATACAGTTTCGGAAAAATTCCTGTAAATATTGGAATTGACTGGAAGCCGGCCATAAACCTTAGAGGGCTTTCAGGTTTCTGGGTCGATGGCGGTGCCCTCTCAATACGTTATATCATTTAAAATGCGCCTGGTATTCTAACGATATTGGATTTGTTCGATTATTAATGCAAAAATTATGAACCTCTATATTAAAAATATGGTGTGTGGACGTTGTAAAACGATTGTAAAAACCGCACTGGATAAAATAGGTGTCCCTTATGATATTATAGAGTTAGGTCAAGTAACTGTCAGAAATAAAATAACATCATTGCAACGTACAAGGCTATCTGCTGCATTGCAACGATCGGGCCTTGAATTGATAGACGACCGGAAAAATGATCTTATAGAAAAATTAAAAAGTGCCATTATCGATTTGGAATATCATTCAGATGAAGATTTAAAAACAAACTTTTCCGATTACATTAGTCTTTATGTTAACGATAGCTTCATTTCCCTTAACACACTGTTTGCAGAAATAGAAGGCATTACCATTGAAAAATACATCATTAAACATAAAATTGACCGTGTAAAGGAATTACTCGTATATAATGATCTTAACCTTGCCGATATTGCGGTTAAAATGCATTACAGCAATGTGGCACAATTGTCCAGCCAGTTTAAAAGCATTACTGGACTTACACCATTGCATTTCAGGCAACTCCGGCATACCAGGAACAATAATCCAATGAGTAATTGAATTAAGTCAAAAGTTAATCCGTTACTATAAAACATTTATGTTTTGAGTACAAAAATATTATGGTAATAATATCAATTACCCAATAATGTCGCAGACAATGTGTGAATGATGTAACTTATTTCAAAAGTTGTGTAACATATACCTGATTATTGCTTCCCACCTTTGTAATGTGAAAATTCTTTCACAATTAAAATTTGAATAAAATGAAAACATCAAAAATTCTTCTTCAGTCTGATGATATCAATAAAGAAGAGACTCCAAAAAAAGTTTTAGCGGGTAAACTACTTGTTATTTTTATGTTATTATGGATGACCCTTTTGACCTCATGTATTGCCTTTATCCCTGTAGGACACGGGCATGGTGGCCATGAGCGCCATGAGCATCATGATTAATTTAATTATTTATAACTGACTTAAGGCCTGATAAGTTTAAATAGATGGTAGAGAAACTTATTCCTGGCACACATCATGCCGAAGAAACACTTCGAAGGTCTGTTATAAAAACCATTAGCTACAGGGTAGCTATATTAATCCTCGATTTTACCTCAATTTATCTGTTTACAGGTAAAATAAAGATAGCATTGGGATTTATGATTGTAAGCAATATCTACACCACAATTGGCTATTTCTTTCATGAGAGAATTTGGGACAAGATAAAGTGGGGTAAAATAATTTATAAAAAAGTTGATGTTTAATTTTCACCCTGACATATTAAATTCATTTGCCCTGTGAAAGATGTAACTTGTTTCTAAAGTTATGTAACATATCCCGGAAATAAAAAATTCCCCTTTGAACTATGAAAATTCTTTCACGATTTAAAATTTTAATAAAATGAAAACGTCAAAAATTCTTCTTCAAGCTTCTAATAGCAACAATGAAGAAATTCCAAAAAAGGTTATTGCAGGTAAAGTGATTGTTATTTTTATGTTATTATGGATGACCCTCCTTACCTCTTGTATGGTATTTGTTCCTGTTCGGGAACATGATGGGCATGAGCATCATGACAACGGTGAGCATCGTGGCCAATGATAGCATCATAACTAATTGATATGGGAAAATTTTTCTTATCCAAAAGTTATATGCGAGGAGGCATGTTACTTCTCGCATTCATTTTTCTGCTTGGGTTTTCAAAAGCGTCAGGTTTTGCAGTGTTAAGTCATGAAGCAATTATAGATGTCGCATGGGATAGCGCTATTATTCCTCTTTTGAAGAAAAAATTTCCCGATGCCACGTATGAGGATATAATAAAATCACATGCATATGCTTATGGTGGCGCCATCATGCCTGATATGGGTTACTTTCCTTTCGGAAATATTTTTTTCACGGATCTGCTACACTATGTTCGTAGCGGCGACTTTGTAATGAATCTTTTAATAGGGGCTCAAGACCTAAATGAATTTGCTTTTGCACTTGGCGCTCTTGCTCATTACAACGCAGATAAGGATGGTCATCCCGGGGCTGTAAATCTTTCTGTAAGCATGGTGTATCCTAAAGATCAAAAAAAGTTTGGTGATACTATTTCCTATGCAGAAGATCCTTTGGCGCATCGAAGAATGGAATTTGGTTTTGATGTGGTTCAAGTGGCAAGGGGGAAATATGCCCCTAAAAGCTATCATGATTTTATCGGGTTTGAAGTGGCCCAGTCATTGCTGGAGCGCGCCTTTCTGCTCACGTACGGTTTAAAGTTGAAAGATGTTTTTATTGATCTTCCTTTAGCCATCAATACCTTCAGATGGTCAGTAAAAACATTTTTGCCTATGCTTACGAACGCAGCGTGGATCTCAAAGAAAAAAGAAATTGAAAAGTCACAACCGGGCATCACGCGCAGGCAATTCACTTATGGCATCAGTCGTGCTCAGTATCATAAAGAGTGGGGAAAAAATTATCACAAGCCCGGTGTCGGTGCTTATACTATTGCGGTGTTGATCAAGATTGTTCCTAAAGTTGCGTTGGCGCGTATTCTTAAATTTAAGCCACCTACACAAAAAGCCGAAGCGCTTTTTATAAAAAGCTTTGACCGTGCAGTGTCAGATTATTCTTTGATGATAAAAAAATGTAGTACTAATTCGCTGCATCTTGATAATATTAATTATGATACCGGGAAAAAAACCTCGCCTAATGAGTACTCACTTGTGGATGAAACCTATAAGAAGCTATTATTGCAACTTCCTTCGCAACCTGCTGAGCAAGTAAATTATCAACTCCGGTATAATATACTTGACTTTTACAAAACTGTTCTACCCAATGAAAAGAGTGAAAAGGATGAGAGGAAATGTTCTGATGCCATTGCATGGTTGAAGTCAGGGAAATAATTTTGTTGAGCTTTACTTATTATAACCCCATCTGTAACTCTTGCAAAGAATACGGATGAATTGCAGTAATCCACCACGCTTTGGTCGGATCTGCTAAATAGCAGGGTAGAGTTGTTTCGGCAATCAGGAAAATGTGCACAAGCAAAAGAAATAACCTATTGATCTGATATAAAATGATGAGAATGAATTTTAAAACTATATTGATAATTGTTTCGCTGCTATGTAATGTATCAATTTACTGTCAGACAATACCAAATCGACCTTCAGATTGGGCAAGAAAAATAAGCAATTCAAAATTATCAAACTTATATATTTTAAATGACAGTATTTATCGGTGTGAACAACCAGACAGTTTAGATTTTGTGCTAATTCACAGGATCGGAATTAAGAGCGTTCTAAATTTACGTTCAAACTTTACTGATAAAGACCTGATAGACGGGTTACCGTTGAATATTTATAGTGTTGAGATGATACCTTTTAATTTTGGAGATAAAGAAATAGTTAAAGCATTGAGAATTCTTGAAAATTCTCCCAAGCCTGTTATAGTTCATTGTCTATATGGAAGTGACAGAACCGGGGTAGTAATTGCAATGTATAGAATTATCTTTCAGAACTGGACAAAAGAAGAAGCATTAAATGAAATGGAAGATGGAGGATATGATTTTCATAGTATATTTATAAATATCCCCCACTACATAAAAACAGTAGATATAGAAAAAATAAAAAAAGAAATTTCAAATAGTAATTAGTAACAGAACACAACTTACTAATCTGAAGCAAAATGATTAGAATGAATTTTAATACTACATTGATAATTGTTTCGCTTATATGTAATATACCAATTTGCTGTAAAACTATACATAATCGACCAACAGATTGGGCAAAAAAAATAACAGGTTCAAAATTTACAGCATTGTATAAATTAAATGATAGTATGTATCGCTGTGAACAACCAGACAGTATAGGTTTTGCAATAATTGACAGTATCGGAATTAAAAGCGTCCTAAATTTACGTTCATATCATGAAGACAGCGATCTTGTATATAGGTTACCCTTAAAACAGTATAATGTTAAGATAAACCCTTATTATTTTGGAGATAAGGAAATAGTCAAGGCATTGAGAATTCTTGAAAGTTCACCAAAACCTATTGTTATCCATTGTAATATTGGTGGTGACAGAACCGGAGTAGTAATTGCAATGTACAGAATTATCTATCAGAATTGGACAAAAGAAAAAGCATTAAATGAAATGAAAGATGGAGGATATAGGTTTCATTGGATTTTTTTTAATATGCCTTACTACATAAACGAAGTTGATATTGAGAGAATAAAGAAAAAAATTTCATATAAAAACTAATGATAGTGCAAAACACCGGTCAAGCAGCAGTTAATTAAAATTTCTTCTTTATAATTTTTCAGGAATAAATTGAAAATATTTAATGTGTGAATGATGTAACTTATTCCCAAAGTTCTGTAATACTTATAGGCTTTTACTTGCCCATCTTTGCACTTTTACTGAAAGCAAGAGATTTATCAATCAAAGAAACTTAAACCATTAAAAATGAAAAAAATATTTAAAAATGCCTGCATGGCAATAGTGTTCGTGCTATTATTCTCCGCATTAACGGGTTGCAGTTCTACATCTCACATATCTGATGGTGCACAATATTCAAATCCTTCATGGGCGCCTCCATATTATCCGGGTGTGAGGTATTATTATATGCCTGATATTGAAACCTACTACGATTTATCCAACCAGGATTTTGTATATCTCGATGACGGGCAATGGATGTTCTCCAATACCTTGCCATCGATGTACAGTAGTTATGATTTATTTAACGGGTACGAAATTGCGCTCGATGTTAATGTTTATGAACCGTGGATGCACCATCATTTTTATGTGTCGAATTATCCCCGGTATTATTATCATAGCACATACCGCGGAACTGATATTGGTAACATCAGGGGCTTTAACGAAAATGTTGAAAAACCATTTTACACCACTACGGCCGATAGGGCAAGGATGACAGAATTATCGAAAAATAACAAATCGGTGATAACTCCTAAAGTTACCCGACAAGCACAAAAGTCAAATTATTATGGTAAAAATATTGGGCAGCATGTAAAGGTACAACCCCAAATGCGGCAAGCAAGACAAGCTAACCAGGTACACGTGGCTCAGGGCGGAAACCAGGTACATACAAACCAGGGGGCTTCTCAGCCGCATGAAAACCAGGGTGGAGGCGGAGAACATGGAAGACATTAAGTGCTTTACAAACCTTTCGGGTTTTTAAAACCCGAAAGGTTTAAAGTAAGGTCTTAAAACTGGAAAATGAAAAAAAACAAAAAACTGTTTATAGCATTATATGCAGTATTACTAAGTTTAACACTGAATGCCCAGCAGATCTGGACGTTAAAGGCCTGTATTGACACTGCCTTTAATAAGAATATATCCCTCAACCAGGAACAGTTAAGCAGCCAGATAAACAAAATAAACCTTACACAATCAAAGGCCGGGTTGCTTCCCAACCTTAACATAAATGATGTGCATAATTTAAATTATGGTAATTCTTTTGATCCTTACACATATCAATATACCAACAAGGATTATACAAACAACAACCTCTCTATAAATAGTTCGGTTACGCTGTTCAATGGATTTTTCCTGCTCAATACCGTAAGGCAGAACAAGCTCCTGTACGAAGCAGGAATACTGGATGTTGAAAAAATAAAAAATGATATTATGTTGAATGTCCTGGCGGGATATATGCAAGTTCTGATGGATTATGAAGCTATTGATGTAGCCCAGGCTCAGGTTGAGGAAACAAGCATCCAGGTGGGTGAGACCCAAAAATTTGTTGAATTCGGGAAAGTGGCAGAATTAAGCCTGCTTCAAATACAATCGCAATTAGCAGCGGATAAACTTTTAAAGGTGGATGCGGAAAATCAATTGCAATTAGATAAACTGACCTTGTTACAGCTCATGGAAACGCCTGTCAGGAGCGATTTCGACATTGAACGGCAAAAGCTTAGTGAATTATTTCCTGAAATTCCGCTTTCGGCGGAAGAAATAGATAAAATTTCCTTAAGTTTTCTTCCACAGATAAAAAGTGCCTCCCTAAAGACCGATGCTTCTGTATTCAGTTTAAGAATGGCAGAAAGCGGATGGTTGCCAAAGTTATTGTTAGGCGGAGCGCTTAAAACAGGGTATTCCAGTTTAAGGACCGATGCTGTTTCCGATCAATTCAAAAACAATTTCAGCCAGGTTGTAACTTTCACGTTATCTGTGCCAATATTCAATAATCTTCAGGTGAAAAGCGGTGTAGCCATTGCAAAAATAAATGTATTGGGTGCGCAATTGAATGAACAGCAAACTAAAAATGACCTGAGGAAAAATATTGAGATAGTTTATACCAACCAGGTGTCAGCTGGAAAGAAACTGAGCGCCATAGAGGAACAAATGGACTTGGAAACACGCACTTACACCGATATGAAAAAAAAGTACACTTATGGTGCAATCGATGCTACCGACTTTCTTATTGAAAAAAACAACTACAACAAAGCAGCAATGTCATTAATCCAGGCAAAATACGATTATGTATTAAAAGTAAAAATGGTCGATTTCTACCTGGGAAAACCTTTAATTTTTAATTAAAATGAAGAAGAAAACGATCATAATTATCTCAGCGACTGTAGTTCTGCTTATATTGATAATAATACTCATTTATCATTTCAAAAATAAAGCCCCTGTTTATTACTGGCGGAGTGTGCCTATTGAAAAGGGAGATGTAAAAGTTATTGTTACCGCCACAGGCTCCTTAGCCGCAGATACATCGGTTGATGTTGGAGTGCAGGTTTCAGGTATTATAGCAAAAATAAAAGTCGATTTCAATGATACGGTAAAAAAGGGGCAGGTAATTGCCATTTTGGATACTACTCTTTATTATGCCGCTAAATTAAATGCATCAGCAGCTTTGCAAAGGGCACAGGTAGCTATGGATGAAGCCAGGCGGGAGTTCGACCGTGCAAAAAATTTATTCGAAAATAAAGTTGCTGCCCAGGTCGATTATGATCAGGCTTTAACTGCCTGGCAAAATGCCAAAGGCAACCTGGTTTCGGCCCAGGCACAATTAAATACAGCAATGATAAACCTTAAATATTGTACTATAACCGCACCAATAAGCGGTATGGTAATAGCCCGTAATGTGCAGGTAGGGAATATGGTCATAGCGAGTTTCAATAGCCCCGTACTTTTTACCATTGCATACGACCTGAAAAAGATGCAGGTTCAGGCAGATGTGGACGAAGCCGATATTGGCCAGGTAAAAGTGGCCCAGCAGGCAGAATTCACGGTCGATGCATATCCCAAAGATGTTTTTAAGGGTATAGTAACGCAAATACGGCACCAACCTGTAATGGTGCAGAATGTGGTAAATTATGTGGTGATTATTGAGGTGCCGAATCCGGATTTGAAGCTGATGCCGGGGCTTACGGCTAATTCAAATATTTTTATCGAGGAGCGAAAAAATGTATTAAAAATTCCTTCCATCGCCTTTACTTTCGTACCTCCTATTGAATATATCCAGTGGGCTGAACTTCTTCCGGATTCGGTAAAAAAATCATGGTTGGTAAAGTTACGTCAGACCAGTGAACTAAAAAAACAACAGATCATAGAACCGGAAGGCACTTCAGGTTACCTGTGGATTATTAAAGACAGGGATATTTTCCCTGTCCAGGTAACCAAAGGGCTTAACGATGGTTCCTTTACCGAAATAAGCGGCGATATACAGGAAGGATATGAAGTGGCAACAGGTATTAATCATTCACCTACTGCCCCTGAAGATAAAAAATCATCAAGCCCTTTCATGCCTAAGTTTCCTTCAAAGAAGAAATAATGATGCTTAACCCCAACCCCTTAAAAAGGGGCTATAACAGAGCAGTGCCACAGTTTCCCATCCTTAAAAAGGAGGGGCAGGGGTGGTTAATTGTAATCTAAACACTAAGATAACATGGCCGATCAGGAAAATTTAATAACAGTAAAAGACCTTACCAAAACATATAAAACTGGGGACATTGAGGTGCATGCCCTTAACTCTGTTTCTTTCAGCATCAACAAAGGCGAATATGTTGCAATCTCAGGCGCCAGCGGATCGGGCAAATCTACATTTATGAATATATTAGGTTGCCTGGATACCCCGACTAGTGGCTCATATTCAATGGACGGTCTGGACGTGCCAGGAAGAAATAAAAACGAATTGGCGGAATTAAGGAACAGTAAATTCGGTTTTGTTTTTCAGTCATTTTATCTTTTGCCCAGGACTTCGGCCAGGGAAAACGTGGAATTGCCAATGTTGTACAATAAAAAAGTTGCTACAAAGGATATGGGGGAAAAAGCGATAAATGCGCTTAAATCAGTCGGGCTTGCCGACCGTTTAGGGTCTATGCCCAATCAGTTGTCCGGCGGCCAGCAGCAACGCGTGGCTATTGCCCGTGCATTGGTAAACGATCCGATTATAATAATGGCCGATGAACCTACCGGTAACCTCGATTCACGGACCAGTTACGAGATTATGGAAATATTTCAAAAACTGAACGATAAGGGGATTACAATTGTAATGGTTACCCATGAACCCGATATAGCCCAGTTTGCCAAGAGCAATATTCTGTTTAAAGATGGAAAGATCATCGCGAACAATCCTGTGAAAGAAAGAAAAAATGCAACTGAAGAATTGAAGAAAATTGCAGAACCTGCCGAAGAAAATTCAATAACATGAGAATCCTTAACTTATTAAAACTTGCTTATCGTTCGCTTAACAGGAACAAACTCAGGACATTTTTAACCATGCTGGGCATAATCATCGGTGTGGCTTCGGTAATAGCTATGCTGGCTATTGGAGAAGGCTCAAATCAAAATATAAAAGCATCAGTAGCCAGCCTGGGGACCAATTCCATCATGATTTTTCCCGGTTCTACCGGCCAGGGTGGTGTGCGCCAGGGTGCATCTTCAACACAAACCCTTAAACTGGAAGATGTCGGGGCCATTGCTACCCGATGCGATTTAGTTAATCATATTTCACCTGTGGACCAAAAAAAAGTACAGACTATTTACGGTTCACAAAACTGGAGTACCACAATTTTGGGGGTCAAAAACGATTACTTCATCATACGATCGCTTACCATCGCAAAGGGGAGCAACTTTACAACCTCAGACGACCGAGCAGCTGCGAAAGTATGTTTGGTTGGGGTTACAGTTGTTTTTAATTTATTTGGCGATGAAAATATTGACCCTACCGGGCAGATAATCAGAATCCACAGTATTCCGGTTAAAATTATTGGAGTGCTCACCAAAATGGGGCAAAATACTTTCGGGCAGGACCAGGACGATATTATCATCGCACCATTCTCTACGGTGCAAAAGAGAATGTTATCGACGACACCTTATGTAAACAGCATATTGGCTTCGGGAATATCGGAAGACCAGATATCCGATGCTGTGGATGAGATTACAAGTTTATTGCGCGAAAACCACAAACTTGCGCCTTCCGATGACAATGATTTTACTGTCCGCACCCAATCGGACATCAGTAATATATTCGGGACAATTTCTAAAGTAATGACAATTTTACTGGCAAGTATCGCGGGCATTTCATTATTGGTTGGAGGAATAGGCATTATGAACATTATGTTGGTATCGGTCACGGAACGAACCCGCGAAATAGGTATACGTATGGCCATTGGCGCAAAAGGCCGGGACGTATTGTTACAGTTCATGATCGAATCAATAGTTATCAGTTTTATTGGTGGCTTAATCGGTATTATATTGGGCATTTTTGCTTCTGAATTGGTAGGAAAATTCGGAGGTTGGCCTATTGTTATAACTTTGTCTTCTATTTTCTTGTCATTCATTTTTTCTGCGGCTATCGGGCTTTTCTTCGGCTGGTACCCGGCAAGGAAGGCTGCAGCCCTTAACCCCATTGATGCATTGCGATATGAATAATGTGTGAATAATGTAAATTTTTTACAAAATTATGTAACAGTTTCAGATTTTATAAACACTATTTTGTACCGTGAAAATTTATTCATAATTAAAATTTTAATACTATGGATAAAGAAACCATAAAACGTATTATAAACAATTCAACCTGGAATAGTCCTGAAAAAAAGAATATTTATAGGTTTGCC